>Ga0334722_10004619_pt1 | contig 14205 bp, 11 predicted proteins | sample C3_bottom_MG_FD_207210 | JGI IMG/M metagenome (GOLD analysis project Ga0334722, IMG submission 207210) | Sediment microbial communities from Yellowstone Lake, YNP, Wyoming, USA - C3_bottom | ecosystem: Environmental > Aquatic > Freshwater > Lake > Sediment | place: USA: Wyoming | collected...
GTTCCCGAGCCGAGCGGACATGCTTACGCGATTGATTTGGTGAAACAGATGGTGCAGATGAACAAAGGGAAGTTCATGGAAGATGATCTGGCTGATGCGGCTCCCACAAATTTCTGTATCGGCATAGCAGGTTATCCCGAAAAACATTTTGAAGCCCCTAATATGACTTCCGACATGCGCTACCTGAAAGCGAAAATTGATGCCGGAGCCGAATATATTGTGACACAGATGTTTTTTGATAACGCGAAATTTCTGGAGTTTGTTAAACTCTGCAAAGCAAACGGAATCAATGTTCCGATAATTCCGGGATTAAAAATTCTCACTTCAAAAAAACAGGCAACACTTCTTTCCAAAACGTTCAAGATTGATATTCCCCAGGAGTTATTTGAACAGGTTGAGAAGTGCAAAGACGACAAGCAGGCGAAAGAAGTCGGGATTGAATGGTGCATCAAGCAAGCTAAGGAGCTGATGAGTGCCGGGGTTCCCTGTCTGCATTTCTACACGATGGGAACATCCGAAGCAACACGAAGGGTTGCCTCCAAAATCTTCTAGCGTAAAGTTTTCAAAACGTATTTTCCTAAAATATCGAATTCGATATTTGCCACACTTCCTTTTTTTAGCTGAGAAAAATTGGTATGCTGAAGTGTGTACGGAATAACAGCCACTGAAAAAATAGTTGCCTCGCAGCTGACAACGGTGAGCGAAACTCCATTGAGACATACCGAACCTTTTTCAACAAGCAGATATGCCCCGTCAGGAAATTTTTTGATGTCAAATTCGAAAGCAAACAAATAACTGCCCTTTTCTTCCTTCACCGACTTGCAGATTGCTGTTGTATCCACATGCCCTTGCACCAGGTGTCCGTCAATCCGGCCCCCGAGTTTCATTCCCCGTTCCAGGTTCATTAAATCATTTTCTTTTAGCAAACCCAAGCTGCTTCTCTCCAAAGTTTCTTTAATGGCAGTTACGGTGTAGAATTTCTTTTGCACATCGATCACCGTGAGGCAAACCCCGTTGTGCGAAACACTCTGGTCAATTTTTAATTCGGAAACAAAAGGGCAGGATACGTAGATGTGAAGATTACTTTTCTCTTTTTTCAGAGCCACAACTTTTCCAACCGCTTCAACTATTCCTGAAAACATTTCTGAAAATTATTTTGAGGGGCTTGATGAAGGATTGTTAAACAAGTGCACAAAACCTTTCAGTCCGCGCGGAACAATTCCCGATAGATGTATTTCATTCACTACACAGGTGTAAAAATAAACTCCGTCCGAACATTGCGCCTTTGATTTCATGTGCTTGCCGTCCCAGTTAATCTTCGGATCGGTAGTTTCAAAAACAACATCGCCCCAGCGGTTGAAAATTTTCAAATCAATGTCCTTGATGTATCGATATGGAAACGGAACAAAGAAATCGTTGAAGCCGTCACCGTTCGGTGAGAAAACATTCGGCAGTTCGTATAAAGGACAATTATCGATACAAAACTGATTGCTGTAATTACTCTCGTTGCCGAATGAATCCACGGCAGTAACAACATAACATCCGGCAATGGATGAAAGTCCGATAAGCGAAAGCGTGGTGGTGGTTGAAGTGTTAGTGGTTCCTATGAGGATATACGGGTCACCATAAACAGCGGCAAAATAAATATTGTAGCTGATCACATCGTCTGCACAGTAGGTATTGGGGTTGGTCCAGTTAAGTGTAACATTTCCTAACTCACAATCGAACGCGAGGTCGAGCGAAGGGGGGCATGAAGGAATTAAATCTATCGGCACACAGCAATGCTCCTCACTCCAGTTAATAAGCGGAGCAGGCAATGAAGTATCGGAATACGCACCGATGGCTTTTATCACATAGCAATACGTAGCACCATTTACCAAACCTGTATCTATATACGTTGGAGATGAAACAGTAGCCACTAAGACAAACGGACCGGAAGGAGGGGGCACACGTTTCCAGACCTCGTAAGTAGTGTTTGCCCACGGAACAGTTGCCTGCCAGGTGAGCGTGAGCATATTGTCGCTTGGAGTGCAATCGAGGTAAACCGATGATGCGCTTTGCGTTTGGCAAAGTAACGTAAGCGTGCTGCCGGAGGTGTAATAAAATTCCAGGCGATAGTTGTACGCGTTGTCCTGTGTGTTTAATCCTGCATCGGCAAAAGAGTTGAAGGAAGTTATTCCCGTTCCACCTGCAAAAAATGCTGCGTTGAAAAGTTGAACTTGTGTTGAAGCACCCGTGAATCCTGTTCCACGTAACAAACGGTATTCGTAAGGACCCGGAAAAGCAATGGTATCCAATGCAGTAAGAGGGTCTGCAATCGGTGCCACCCATTTCACATCTATTGTACCTGATGTAGTGTTTGTGCCGGTCACATCCACATTGGTGATGATGGGCACATCACGTTTGAGGCGTGCACACACTTCAGCGGATGATAAACTCTGAGCACCGTCTAAAAATTTGGCGCAAACGCGGTACGAATAATCTACACCGTGTGTTAACCCTGCCCCTCCGTTATCATCGGTGAAACACGTTGAATCTTTATTATAGGTTTCCCCTGCCAGCACATAGCCCGTGTAAGCAGGCACTCCTGTTTCGCATGGCGATGGTGTCCACGAGGAACACCCCACCCTTCTGTAAATTTTATAACCGATACAGGGGTTGGTTGCCGGGTTGCAGGTTTCGGTGGTCCAGCAAATTTTCATGGTGTTGCATTGAGGCACCACTTGAGTAATAGTTGGAGCCGGAGCAACAACGGTGATTAAAACCGTTTCATAATCCACCAACGGAACTGACAAAGAACTGGAAAGCAGGGTATCCACTGCATTGAAGGTCACAATATAGGGCTGGTTGCGCACACGGTTGCAATCGGGAGTCCAACTGAAAGTGCCTGTGGCAGGCGATGCCTGCATGTAAGTTGGAGTGGTGAACGTTGCAGCAGGCGCAAAACTAAAAGGTGAACCGGTGGCAGATAAGAGGAGACTGTCTCCGTCAGGGTCGGTGGCAGTGATGTTAAACGTTAAACTGGAACCAGCCACCACGCACGTATCTTCCACATTAGCTATGGAGGGGGGATTGTTAAGACAATTATCAAGCACATCTATCTGAATATCGCGGAATATTTCTCCTACCTTATAGTAATTGCTTCCTATTTTTCTCCATTCCTCAATCTTCATGGCCACATTATATTGCCCGGCTGTGGTTGGTCCCGGACACCAGGTTAAATCACCGGTATATGGATTAACACTCATGCTCCCTCCTCCTAAAACAGGGGGATAGCTATATCCGGGGATAAGTGCTCCATAGGCATCTAATGATTGACTTATTTTAAAAGCTAGACTATCCCCATCAGGATCATAAGCATTAGGGTTATGAGTCCAGCACTGGAATTTGCAGGCAACATCAATGGGGGGGTTAATGAGTATCGCTGAAGTGTTGCAGAAAGTAAAGGGGTTTATAGTTAAAATCGTGTACAAATACATCGGATAACCTTGAGAGCTTGGTATATTTGTAATACCTTGATTTCTGTTTCGAAGGTTAGTATAAATAGTATATGAGCCGGGTCCGGGATAGGTAAACTCTGTTTCGTAGATGTTCACACGGACATCGCTTCCTGGGATTCCCTGTCCCATAAAAGCGCCAGGGCACTCAGTGCCTGTTGGACCGTTGGAACGATTAACAACCAAACTGTCCGGTATGCTTCCTCCGAATAAAATGCCTGTTGTTCCGGTATAAATAACAATATCGCATTGCATGTCAGATGCCGGGGCGCTGTCTTTTGTATAAAGCGTTGCCGTTATTTTAAATTTTTTACACTGCGAATCCATAGGAGCATATGTTATTTGCCCTGCACGGAAATGCGTAGCAGATGCTTTAGCTGCAACCGTAAGAAAAAATATAACGAGCAGTTTTTTCATTAAAAAATGATTGTTTCCGTTCTCACTACGTTGCTTTTGTTCAGCGCCCGGTCATAAATGTAAACTTCATATTGCACCGTATCATCTCTGTGATAAGGTCCCCCTGCAGCCTTTAAGGTAAAAATCATTTCTCCTTTTAGGGCTTTGTCCTTCCCTTCCGGAGTAATTACCGGCAAACGATAACTAAAGGTGCCATCAAAGTTGATTGTAGGCCCAGTCGTATCTATCATTACAAAATTACCAGTTGGGTTTTGATAATAGTACTTTACGAAAGCATTGTCATGGTATTCACTCCCGATGTTATAGGGAGGGTTAGTGTCACCTGCATCAAGACCTATATCACCATCCCCATCAGTAAAATTAATATGCAACATCGCAGAATCTTCTCCGAACCGGATGAATGAAACATAATCAATATGTGGCTCCGGTGGAAATTTTTCCTTTTTCCTACACGTAACAAGCAGTATGATAATTAGCACTCCAAGTGATAAAAAAAGGATTCGCCTTTTCATTGCTGGTCAATTTTAGATTCTCCGGGGATGAGAACTGTAAAGTTAGGAATATATTTTATTTCATCAAAAATTGTTCCTAGTTGTGTGTTTCAGAGGCGAACGTCAGTAAAGGCCTGCAGTTTTAGGGTCTTTTTAATTTCGAGTGTAGTCGAGAAATCTTCTTAGTCCTTAACTATTTTTTGCGAGTATACTTTATCTTCTGTGCTTACCCGCACAAAATAAATACCGCTTGGCTGTGCGGATAAATCAACTTGAGTTTTTTCGGAAGTTATTTTTTGGTTGGAAATTTTTTGCCCTGCTATATTGTAAATTTCAATATTGCCTTTTTCTATTCTGTCAATAAAAAGCAGCCCTTTGCTTGGATTAGGGTAAATACTTATTGCAGAAGTAAAATTATTTTCTTCAATTCCCACAGAAGATGGCGTGTATTCCCATAAATCGTTGTAAGGTAAAGATCCTGTTCCACAGGAAAAGTACCCATTTAAAAAGATTGAGAATCCTCTTGCATAAGCTCTTACACCTCCCGGAAAAGCTATTATTTGAGTCCATGTATCAGCGAGCAAATCATATTTAAAAAAAGTCCACGTATAAACAGAACCGTTCCATCCCGTACCTATATAGCCCCTTCCTGTTGAATCAATTGCAAAACCAGCAGCACCAGCACGAGCGGTTGTCATATTCCCAAGATTGGCTTTCTGAATCCAGACATTTGTTGATGGATTATATTCCCAAAAATCATTCAATAAACTTGTACTATTCCGTCCTGTCCCGATATATCCTTTTCCCAACATTGAAAAACCTACTGCTTCAGAACGAGCGCTACCTGGCAAACTTGCCTTCTGCGTCCATGTGTCTCCTATTGGGTCATACTCCCATAAATCGTCTAATGGAACTCCTGAAAATCCTCCTGTAACTCCCGTTCCTATATATCCTTTACCATTTATTGAAAATGATACGCTGTTCATACGACCAATAAAAGGTACGGATGTTTTCTGCATCCATATATTCGCTCCTGAATCATATTCCCATAAATCAGAAAACATAGTATCCCCCCCTGATGTGGCCGTCATCCCGACTCCCGAACAAATATATCCTTTTGCTCCTATTGAAAAGCCAGAAGCTGAACGTCTTCCCATTGTATCAAGTGGGGGTGGCGCACCATAATATGTTTTTCCGGCAAAATTTGCTTTTTGAGTCCATGAATCTATTGATGGATTATACTCCCAAAAATCATAAAAATAAGTATTAATGTTATCTGTTCCCGTTCCAAGATAAGCTCTATCATTTATTATAAAACTAACAGCAGATAATCTTCCGAGAGCAGGAAGGCTTGATTTTTGAGTCCATGTGCCTTGCCCAAAAGCCTCACCCCCCGCCCCTCTCCGTAGGAGAGGGGAGAGAATAATGAGAGCTGTAAGAATTGCTTTTGTTGATTTCATTTACTGAGAAATCACAAATTTTCCGCTTGATAAAACAATTTCATTTCCAATGTATTTGTAAAAATACAAACCATTTGCGAAGCCGTTCATGTCAATCTCAAATTCAAAGGCATTCATATTTTCCATCCGCTTCACTTCTTTGCCCATGATATCAAACACGATGAACGAAGCATTAGCGTAAATGGTTTCGGTTGCACTGATAAATGTTGCTTTCCCATTAAAAGGATTAGGATAAATTTTTGCTCCACCAGTCGCAACTTCACTCGTCATCATTCTGCCTTCTACAATTGGGCCTTCGGTGCAAGGTCCTGACCATCCGTATTTAACTAAAGTAGCATCGGTTGGAGTGCCCGCTCCGGCTTCCCTAGTGTATCCTGCAATATACGTGTGGTCTTTTGCATAACATGCGTCATATATCAATTCCATTGGATACTTATATGCACCACTGTTATCAGTACTTCCGCGGTCATAAGAAAAGCTTGTTTCTTGTACACCTGCCGTGGTATAACGAACCGTTGTCGCATTAAACCCTACCGTTGTTTCGTAACTTCTGCCCGTAACAAATATTTTTCCAGAGTTTGAACTTTTCATAACCATGTAACCAATGTCATCGTTAGCAGAAGGTGCACCGCTACCTGTGCCATCAAAAAATTTAACCCAGGTTGGATTTGACATCGTTGTACAACTTGTGCCGTCATATTTCATAGTCAGGTAATCAGAATTATTGCTTCCCGTTGCTTGCGTAAATCCTGTGACGTAAATCTCAGATGTGGATACGACATCTATTGAGCGCAACTCATCTCCAAGACTATACACAATATTGTTGTAATAAGTAGAGCATACAGGAGCAGCCAAACTAGTGAATTTTAAAAGCAAGCCATCAACATCACCAGGAGATGTTGTATTTTGTGTTGTACCCACTAAATACACATTTCCGCTAGGGTCTGTATCAATTCCAAATGCTTCATCCCTATCACTTGCCAAGGCTGTGTTGTCCCATATTGCTGTTGTGAGTATAGCTCCATTTGCAATGTTTATTCTTAATAAAACTACATCGTGGTTTGTTGCTGTTACTTTGTTATAGCCTACAACGTAAAGATTATTTCCAACAAGCTTCATGCAGGTAAACACGTTATCAACTGAGCCTGTGTTATAAACTATATAATCACCAGCCCATAAAGAACCTCCGCCTGAGCTGACTGCTGCAACTATAATATCTCCGGCATTAGTCGTGCTTCTTCCTGCTGCATAAACTGCTCCTGTACTTTGATCAACTGCAATTGCCTGAAACGTTTCGGCATTTCCATTGTCACGGTACCATTTCCACTGTTGAACTCCACTTTTGTTATACTTTGCAATAAGCATATCCCCTAAAGGCAATGCTCCCCCCCAACCTTGCCCGCAAGCATAAATATCCGTTTGGGTAGATGACAAAACGCGTGTAGTAACTGCATTAAAAACATTGATGCCACCAAAGCCTAAGTCCATAACAGCTGGCCAACTGCCTCCGTTTTGTGCTCCGGCAGATGTGTAAGAATTAATAAGCGCATACGAGCTACTTGCAGAAACTCCTTGTCGCCCGCAAACATATACGTTTGCATCCCAACTTTGATTGAGAGTTAACTCAACATCTGTTAAACTATCGTTTTGACCTTGTGGTGAATAATGTGCTTGCCATAGCAATGATGGTGTTTGCGCATTGCCATTGCCAACCGCAAAGAAAATTGCAAACATTGTTGCAATCGTTTTGATTTTTGTTTTTTTCATTTTGTTTTTGTTTTTTGGTTTATATGAGTGCAATTTATGCTGTGTTGTGCAAGAGTTTTGGGAGAAAACAGCCCTCTGCTGACGTTACCCTCGTAGAGCTTCAGCAAGTGCCAAGCATCCAAGTATGTACGCTAACATTTAACATTTGTTAAGAAATTCATCGTAACTGTTTCCATTTTCACTCGTAAAATCGTTCTAAAAACATCCCTGCATGATGAATTTTTACGATGGAAAACAAAGACGAGGAAGAAAAGAGGATACCGATAAAAACGGACGGGGATATTGTTTATTCCTACCCCAGCGATATTGAATTTTTGGAGAGCGTTAAAAACAAGCACCAAATCATAGTCCATTACGTTGACCATGACAAACACCCCCCGCTAACCGCCAACGGCTGCATTAAAGATTACCTGAAGCTATTGCCCTCAACATTTTTCTGCCTCATTCACCGGAGTTTTGCAGCCAACATCCGCAAAATTGCAGGTTATGACCGCTGCCACTGGCTCACTATGGATAGCAAAATCGAAGTTCCACTATCAGAAAGCGGAAAGCAAAACCTGCAAGAAATGGGGTTTCTGCTCTGAAACTACCCGTTCACGCACAATACATACCCACTCATGCAGAAAGCATACCCATTCATGTAGGTTGCGGAACATGCTTTTTTCAATCTCGTTTCAGTTATCAGAGACAGAATACAACAAAACTATAATAGAATACTGCAAGACTACGATAGAATGCTACAAGACTAATTTAGAATACAACAAAACTACAGTAGAACGCAACAAGACTACGATAGAATACAGCAAAACTGAAATAGAATGCTACAAGACTAGAATAGAATACAACAAAACTGAGATAGAACACAACAAGACTGGGATAGAATACAACAAAACTAAAACTAACAATTAAAAAACAAAACAAAATGGCAACTTCAACAAACCGGGTTCCGAGAAAAGTAAGCGACTTTATCGCTTACCTGAACAACACAGCCGATTACCTGAGCGTAACCCCTCCCGGGTTAGCAATCAACTACGTGAGATTGGGCGTGACCGATGCACAATACAACACATGGCAAAACTACCGCGCTGCTGCAAATGCGCTGTATCCAAAATACAGCGACAAAAAAGAAAGCCGCACCACAGCCATCAAAGACAAACTGCGGAAGGTGATAAAAGATTTCACCCTCTTCAGCCGCGACCCGCTCAACATGATTGCGGGTGTAACCACCTCCACCATTGATGATTTGGAAGTGTTTCACATCCGTGCAAAAGATTTGCGCGATAGTGAGCCAAGTCCCATACACAGCACCAACGCACCTGTAATTGGATTGCTGAACAAGGGGGGTGCTCAAATTGACTTCCGCACACGAAGCACCACTGACCAAACACGGGCAAGCATGCTGCGCAACTACCAGATTGAAGTACGGTGGTGGGTGATGGAACAAAGCGCTGCTGCTCCTACTGACCCTGACATGGCGGGCTTTAATGAAAGGCTATCTACCAAAGCGCACTTCATACTCACAGCAGGCATGGAAAACCTGGGCAAAAAGTTTTACTGCTATGCACGCTGGAAACATTTGCATACTGCCGATTTTGACGGGCCATGGAGCAACCTCATGCAGATTACGATTGCTTAATCCACAGAGTCGTCATTTTTCTCATCCCTAACAGGTAGCAAATGCCGAAGCTCTAATCCCGCCTCTAACAGGCGGGATTTTTTTTGAGTATATTTGAAGTTTAGATACCTTCTAGCCAAAAGATGTTTCTTTATTATAAAATTCACTACTACATCAAATGTTGCTGCTGCCATAGCAACAATAACGATAAACTCTTAGGTATTTCTATTGATACCATTTTTACGGCCCTTATTACAATCACCATATTTATTGTTGGATTACGGTTTAAAAAGAAAAGTGAGGACAGAAAAGCATTTGAGGAATTAATGGATGCAAAAACATATTTCTATCATTTGGTACGATTACTTATTAATTCTACCCAAGAACAAATAAAATCATTCGATGATTTTTTGAATGAATTAAACGAGAAAAGAGAAAAGGATTTTTACATTAAAAGTGTTAGCTCTTTTACAACGAAATTTATATCTGATATTCCAAGTGAGAAACTTTTTAAAGCTTTTGTTTTTTATAAACTCGCTTCTCAGAAAGCTTTAACAATTAAATCTTTTAAAGACATAATTGTAAATATTGAATTGATTGGTAGTATTGAGAGAGATTGGAAAATTACATTTCAGGATTTTTTAACGTCTATGTTAAAGCATGATGATGAATATAATTCATATGCGTTAAAAGTAGGTGCGTTTACGGATAAAATGATTCACTCTGTAGAAAGCCGTAATCTTTCACATCTAGATGAGTTTTTTAAAGCGTTTGATATAATTGTGGGTACATGGCAAAAAATAGATAATTACAGAGATAAATATATAATGATGGATAATTTAATTACTCCTCTTCATAAACTTTGCCAAAAAATGCCAAAAGACAGAAATTCATTTGAATTATTAGATTATATTATGGGGTGTCGCTATGCATTTGCAAATCTTGAAAAAGCAAAATCTGTTTATATACATATTTTCGAAGATTACTCGAAAAAACTATCAAACTCCATTAATATTTTAGAATCTACACTTTTGGACATTCAACAAAAAAAAGATATTAAACCTAGTCTCTTTTAGGTAATTACCTATCCCCTATTCCCCCCTTCAATAATTCACCACCTGTTCTTCAATAGTGGAAGGAATTTCGCGAAATTCATATTGCTGGTTTCGCAGTTGGGGTTCAAAACCGGCATCGCGTATGCTCTGCTGAATGCTTTTGTAGGTGAACCGGTGAGGTGCGCCCGCAGCACTCACCACGTTTTCTTCCAGCATGATGCTTCCGAAATCATTAGCCCCCCCATGCAGGGTCATCTGCGCAATTTCTTTGCCCACCGTCAGCCAGCTGCTCTGTATGTTCACAATGTTCGGCAGCATGATGCGGCTCATGGCGATCATGCGGATATATTCTTCGCCCGTAACGCGCTGATAATTCTTTTTCAGTTTGGCCAAAAGCGTATCCGCATCCTGAAATGTCCACGGAATAAATGCCAAAAATCCTTTGGCAGCTGCCGGTTTTTCGCTCTGCACCTGGCGTATCCACACCAAGTGTTCGAAACGTTCATAAATTGTTTCCACATGCCCGAACATCATGGTTGCCGAAGTGGTGATGTTGAGTTGGTGGGCGGCACGCATCACATCCAGCCACTCCTGTCCTCCGCATTTTCCGTTGCTCACCAGCCTTCGCACTCTGTCATTTAAAATTTCAGCTCCTGCACCGGGTAATGAATCCATGCCTGCCTCCACTAATGCTTTCAGCACTTTGGTGTGTGTCGATTTCTCCAGCTGGGTAATGTGCGCCACCTCGGGGGGGCCAAGGGTATGCAATTTTAATTTCGGATACAGTTTTTTCAGCGATGAAAATAAGTCGGTGTAGAATTTCAAGCCCAATTCGGGATGATGGCCTCCCTGCAGCAGCAATTGGTCACCCCCCCAGCGGAAGGTTTCTTCTATTTTACGCTTATAGGTTTCAATGTCGGTGATGTAAGCTTCCTCGTGGCCGGGGATGCGATAAAAATTACAGAATTTGCAATTGGCGATGCACACGTTGGTGGTGTTCACGTTTCGGTCGATCTGCCACGTCACTTTTCCATCAGGCTTTTGCTTTTTGCGACATTCGTTCGCCACAAACATTAACTCTGCAGTGGGGGAGTTCTCGAATAAAAATACTCCCTCTTCTATGGAAAGAAATTCGAAATTAAGGGCGCGCTTTAAGAGGGAATCGACTTTCACTTTTTTTTCTACTTTTATACACTTCAAAAATACGAATTATCTATGACCCTCATCAAGAAAACCCCCGCTCCGAGTGCATCGCAACACGTTGTTTTACTGGGAAGCAAACGCAGCAAGTTTGGAAGTTTCGGTTTGAATAAATCAGAACTCGATTATGTACACAGTCAGATCGAGAAAAAAGACAAGAAGATTGTGGTAGTGAACCAGCTTTCGCGCTATGTGATTGTGCAGTTGATTGAACCCAAAAACCAAAAACATGATACCCTGGAAGTCTGCCGCAAAGCGGGAAGCGCCATTTGCGGGATGCTGAACGACCAGAAAGTTACCGAAGTGACGATCGTGGACATGGAAAACAAACCCGCTGAAACTCTGGCTCTTGCCGAGGGAATCGCTTTGGGGAATTACCAGTTCATCAAATACAAAACAGATAAGAAGAAAGAAACTAATACGCTTGCTACGATAAACGTAAACAGCAAAAATGTTTCTCTTAAACAGATAGAGCATTTGCAGATTGCTGTTGACGCCACTTCACAGGCGAGAACGTTGGTGAACGAACCGGTTATATTTCTTACAGCCACTCAGCTCTCCAAAGAATTTCAGCGCATGGGAAAAGAAGCGGGGTTCTCCGTGGAAGTTTTCAATAAATCGAAAATAGAAAGCTTGAAAATGGGTGGATTACTTGCCGTAAATACGGGAAGTCCCGACCCGCCAACATTCACCATAATGGAATACAAACCATCGCGCCCGAAAAATAAAAAGCCGTACGTACTGGTTGGCAAAGGTGTGGTGTTCGATACAGGCGGGTTGAGCCTGAAGCCAACTCCCAACTCAATGGACTTGATGAAATGCGACATGAGCGGAGCAGCAGCAGTGGGCGGAACCATGTATGCCATCGCCAAAGCAAAATTGCCTGTCCACGTGGTGGGATTGGTTCCTGCAACGGACAACCGTCCCGGTGGAAATGCCTACACTCCCGGTGATGTGATTACGATGATGAGCGGATTGACGGTAGAAGTGCTGAATACCGATGCGGAAGGAAGAATGATACTTGCCGATGCATTGCATTATGCGAAAAAGTATGCTCCCGAACTCTGCATCGACCTTGCAACGCTGACGGGCGCTGCCATGGCGGCCATCGGCAAATACGGTACCGTGGCGATGGGAACAGCTGGAGAAAGATGGATGGGCAAACTGAAAGCAAGCGGAAACAATGTGTATGAACGACTGGCAGAATTTCCGTTCTGGGACGAATATGACGACCTGATAAAATCAAGTGTAGCAGAAATAAAAAACATTGGCGGACCACACGGAGGTGCGATAACCGCAGGTAAGTTCCTACAGCGCTTTACAGATTATCCATGGATACATCTAGACATTGCAGGACCTGCTTTTCTTACCCAAAACGACCCTTACAAGCCGTATGGTGGCACGGGAGTTGGGGTAAGACTACTATTTGACTTTTTCAAAAATCTGTCGTAATATTGTAATCCCGAACGCCACATAAGTTCTTTCCCGTTCGGTTTTTTTGTCAGAAAAATGAGGTTCAAACTTATCATATTAGTTTTAGCTGTCTCTCTTTTTGGATTTATCCACAAGAAAAATCCAGGGGGGAAGAAGATGGGGTTGCTCGTTTCCGAACTTGACCCTAAAGCTTCATCCAACAAACTTCAACACCTGGTGAAATACATTTTCTCAGAAGGTTCTTTTGTCGGCAAAGAAGAGGTGCTCTCCGTTCCCCTGCAGAAAGAGGGGGTGAAAGGCAGCTACGTTCGCTTTGATTTGGGAGAAAACAAATTGTACAAGAACCGATACATTGTTACCGGGATCGGAAACATTATTGATGCACAGTCGAAAAAGCTGCTGCTCACTGAAAAAGATCAGTTTGTGAAGTTTAATGGCGACAGCGTAGTGTTTTTCACCAATGATATTTTCAAAGGAAAATATTATTCGGTCTTCAACCTGCAAACTGAAACCTATTCAAGAGTAAACGACTTGCTGTACAAAGCCATTCCGGGACGCGACATTGAATTTGCTCCCATTGGAAAACTTTTCCAGGTATGGCTGTATGACATAAGCGGAAAGAAAAAGGTTTGGTGAATGATGCCGGTGAAACTGAGGCGCTGGAGAAAAAACAAAAATCTCCGCCTGTGATGTGGCTGGATAACGATAATTTTATTTACGCAAAGCTTTCTCTCACACGCAACACGGCCGAAATCATGCACGTGGACTGTGATTTTGCAAGTGAAGAAAAAATCTGCGAAATAACTTCCATTCCAAGGCATGATTATGCCTCTTCGTTCTATCGGAACACAGACAATACCATTATTTATTCCTGTGCAGCCGGAAATTACACCATTGATGTGAAAAAGAAAAAGTGTACAAAAAATGTTTTTGAAAATGTTGGCGGTGGCTTTGCCGTTGAATCGCAGGAAAATGCGGCTTACGGAAGAAAGATTCAGTTTCTTACGACTGAAATCGGAAAATACTGGACCGATTATTCCAAAACAAAAACAGCAGTCGGTCATCTAGCCGCTTCATTCGACATCGTTGTAGGAAGCGAGCGCTTTCCACAAGGTGTCGCGGTTTGGAATACCATCTCTAAAAAATGGCAGGAGCTGGATGCTGCTGACGGTGCAACGGTGATCGGCTGGGTAGAGGAGTGAAAATCTTTGCGAACTTTGTCTTTTCGCAAAAAATAACACGGCATTATGGTAAAAGTTGGAATCACCC
>Ga0334722_10004620_pt1 | contig 14199 bp, 17 predicted proteins | sample C3_bottom_MG_FD_207210 | JGI IMG/M metagenome (GOLD analysis project Ga0334722, IMG submission 207210) | Sediment microbial communities from Yellowstone Lake, YNP, Wyoming, USA - C3_bottom | ecosystem: Environmental > Aquatic > Freshwater > Lake > Sediment | place: USA: Wyoming | collected...
CCGACGATTTACATCGCGCTGCTCGGCGCCAACGTGCCGAAGCAGAAGCTGGCCTCGATACGCTATTACTTTTCCGCGGCTGCGACCATGCCGCAGGAGATATCGCGGCGCTGGACCGAGACCTACGGCCCGGCCGTGCACGAAGGCTACGGCCTGACCGAATGCTCGCCCTGCGCCGCCTACAACCACGTCAGCAAACACAAGTTCGGCAGCGTCGGAACGGCGATCGAAGATTTCGAAGTGAAGATTTTCGACGAAAACGACACGGAGGTCCCGCGCGGAACCTGGGGCGAGATCGTGATGCGCGGTCCGGGCGTGATGAAGGAATACTGGGGCAAACCCGAGGAAACGGCGCAGGCGCTGCGCGGCGGCTGGCTGCATTCGGGCGACATCGGCCGGATGGACGAGGAAGGCTACGTGTTCATCGTCGACCGGGTCAAGGACATGATCAACGTGTCCGGCTTCAAGGTCTGGCCGGCCGAGGTGGAGCACTATCTGTACCAGATACCCGAGATCAAGGAAGTGGCGGTCTATGGCATACCGGATGAACTCAAGGGCGAAAGCGTCTGCGCCGCCGTGGTGCTGAAAGAGGGCGCGCACATGAGCGCCGAGAACGTCATCGACTGGTGCAAGGAAAAGCTCGCTGCCTACAAGACCCCGGTACGCGTCGACATCGTCAAAGAACTGCCCAAGAGCGCGACCGGAAAAATTCTGAAGCGCATGCTGCGCCAGCAAGTCTAGGATTTACCGCGGCGCGGCCCGCATGGGTACCGTCACCCTGCCCTTGTGGCTGGTCGTCCTCGCCGGCGTGCTCGCGCTCATCGGGCTGCTCGACCGGCTGCTGGTGCCCAGCGTGCGCTGGTTCATCCGCAGCCGCGCGAGCAAGGTGCTGGACGAAGTCGCGACGCACCTGAAAATAGAGATCCGACCGTTCCAGCAGACCCGCCGCCAGGTGCTGATCGACCGCCTGCTCTACGACGACAAGGTGCAGCAGGCAGCGGCGGCCTATGCCCGCGCGCAGAACATGCCGCGCGATGTGATGATGGCACAGCTCACCGGCTACGCACGCGAGATCGTCCCGGCGTTCAACGCCTACTTTTACTTCCGCGTCGGCTACTGGCTCGGGCGCAGAATCGCCCAGTCGCTCTACCGGGTGCGCGTGGGCTATACCGACAACGCCGGCCTCGCGCGGGTGTCGCCCGATGCCACCGTGGTGTTCGTGATGAACCACCGCAGCAATATGGATTACGTGCTCGCGGCTTACCTGGTGGCCGACCAGGCGGCCTTGTCCTATGCCGTGGGCGAATGGGCGCGCATCTGGCCGCTGCAGCAGCTGATCCGTTCCATGGGCGCCTATTTCGTGCGCCGCAACTCGCGCGACGAGCTCTACCGCCGCGTACTCGAGCGCTACATCGGCATGGCCACCGAGGCCGGCGTGACCCAGGCGCTGTATCCGGAAGGGTCGCTCAGCCGAGACGGCAGGCTGCGCGCGCCCCGGCTGGGCGCGCTCGATTACATGATCCGCGGCTTCAACCCCGAAGGCGAGCGCGACCTGGTGTTCATCCCCCTGGGAATCAACTACGACCGCACCCTGGAAGACCGCACCCTGCTGCTCGGTCTGGATCAGACGGCGAAGCGGCCGGGCCCGCTCAAGGCCGCGTGGAATACGCTGGCATTTGGCGCACATCAGGCCGGCCTCGCCTTGCGCAGCGAATGGCACCGTTTCGGCTATGCCTGCGTCAATTTCGGCACACCGGTGTCGATGCGCGCGTACCTGCAGGCGCAGCATTTCGATTTTCGCAAGCTCGACCGCGATCAGCGCCAGGCGCGCGTGGCCGAACTGGGCGATCACCTGATGCAGCGCGTGGGCGAGCTGATTCCGGTCCTGCCGGTGCCCCTGGTGGCGCTGGTGTTCGAGCGCAATCCGGGCAAGGCGCTGTCGGAACTGGAATTGAAATCCGAAGTGGAAGTACTGATCGAGCGGCTCGAAGCAGCAGGCGCCCATATTTACATCCCGCGGCGCGACCGCGATTACGCCATCACGGCGGGACTGCGCATGATGCTGCAGCGCCACCTGGTCGCGGAACGCGACGGCTTGTATACCGCCGATCCCGCGGAAGCCGCCCTGCTCGCCTACTACGCGAATTCGATCGCGCACCTGCTGCCGGCATGATGCGCGGCGCATCCGCCAATCGTCCCAACGCGCGCAGCGGCAGAATTGCGGCGCCAGCCCGGCTCGCCCTCACCCGCCGCTCAACGCCTGCACGATGAACACCTCGTCGGACTTGCCTAGCGGAAAATCGAGCGCGCGCACCTCTTCGCCGTTGACAAAGACCCGGATGTGGCGGCGGATCGCATCCTGTTCATCGATGACGCGAAAGCGCATGCCAGGGTGGCGCCGATCGAGATCGGCCAATACCGCGCCCAGGGTCTCGCCGTCGGCTTCGACCTGCTGCCGATCTTCCGTATAGGAGCGCAGCGGACCCGGAATCAGCACCATCATCGCCCAAGCTCGACTGCCTCCAGCGCGTAGATTTCCGGCAGGTGGCGCAGGATGCAGGTCCACGCGGCACCTTCGTTCCGGCTGGCCCACACTTCGCCACCGGTGGTGCCGAAGTAAATGCCGACCGGCTCGTGCGCATCGCCACTCATTGCCTGACGCTTCACCGTGAACCAGCCCTGCTTGGGCGGCAATCCGGCGTCCTGGCGTGTCCAGGTCTTGCCGCCGTTGCGGCTTAAGTAGGCCGCGGGCTTGCCGCCCGGGCTGGTGCGCGGCCACACCGAGGTTCCGTCCATCGGAAATACCCAGACGGTGGCCGGATCGCGTGGATGCAGCACGATCGGAAAGCCGATATCGCCTATTTTCTTCGGCATGCTCCTGCCGATGCGCACCCAGATTCCTTGCGCGCGGTCCATGCGGTAGATCCCGCAATGGTTCTGCTGATACAGGATGTCAGGCGCCAGGGCGTGCAGCCGCACGCAATGCGGATCGTGGCCGTACTCGGGATGCGGGTTTGGAAGAAAATCGGCGTCGCAACCCGCATTGAGCGGTTTCCACCCGGCACCGCGGTCCACGCTCTCGAACACGCCGCCGCTCGACATGCCGAGATACAAATGACGCGCATCGCGCGGATCGACGATGATCGAATGGAGCTTCGGTCCGTCGGGCGTGCCATCCTGTTCGCCGCCGGTCCATTGTCGATACATCGCATGATCGTTGAATCCGGACACCGACGCCCAGTTAGCGCCGCGGTCCTCGCTGCGAAACAGGCCTTGCGGCGAGGTACCGGCATACCAGACACCGGCCTCCTCCGGATGGCCGGGTGTCAGCCAGAAGGTGTGATCGACCACGCGCCCCTTCTGTCCTTCAGCCGCCTTGGGGAATGCCGGCGGCGTGGCCGCTTCCTGCCAGCGCCTGCCGAAGTCGGTAGAGCGGAATATGGTAGGCCCGAGGTGACCGGTACGCGCGGCAATGAGCAGCGTACGCCCGTCGCGCGGGTCGAGCACCATGTGGTGCACGACATGGCCGAAGAACATCGGCCCGGTGATGTCCCACTTGCGCCGGCTCTTGTCCCCCTTGAGGATGAAAGCGCCTTTGCGCGTCGCGACGAGAAGCGCAACCGCGCCTGTTGCCGCAGCAGGCAGCGGGGGTGATTTTTCGAAAGTCCGCATCGCAGCTTATCCTCAAGGCAGCACGATGATCATCCACAGCACGCCGAAGCGGTCGGCAACCATGCCGAAACAGGGCGAGAAAAACGTTTTGCCCAGGGGCATCTTCTGCTGGCCGCCGTCGCCGAGCGCGGCGAACATTCTCTTCGCGTCGGCTTCGTTGGCCGCGTCAAGTGACAGCGCAAAGCCCTGGAATTGCGGACTGCCGCCGCACAGGCCGTCGGAGACCATCACCACCGTCTCGCCGATGCGCATGGATCCGTGCATGATCTTGTTTTCGGAATTGGGCGGGCACATGCCCGGTTGCGGCGGCTCCGGATTGTCCTTGTAGCGCATGAGCGCGTCCACCTTGGCGCCCAGCGTCTCGACATAGAAATTGACCGCCTCTTCGCAGCGGCCTTCGAAAAACAGATAGGGTTGAGCCTGCATAAGGTCTCCTTTTCACTGGTTGATGGCCGGCGCCCTAGCGCCCGGCGTTTTTTGCCGATTGCGCGCGCAACTCGGCCTCCTTGCGGATAATGTCCTCGTTTTCGGTCAGCTCGGGGCCCTCGAACACCTGGCGGATCTCGATCTCCGAATCGGTCTCGAACGGATTCGGACAGCGCTTCACCCATTCGACCGCTTCTTCGCGCGACTTCACCTGCCACATCCAGTAGCCGGCGATCAGTTCCTTGGTTTCGGCAAAGGGCCCGTCGGTCACCGTGCGTTTCTTGCCGGAGAACTTCACCCGCGCGCCTTTCGCGCTCGGGTGCAGGCCCTCGCCCGCGAGCATGACGCCGGCTTTCACGAGTTCCTCGTTGAATTTCATCATGTCCTGCAGCAGCTTCTCCTTCGGCATCTCGCCGGCTTCGGACTCTTTGGTCGCTTTGACGATGATCATGAATCGCATGACGCTCCCCGTATCAGTTTGATTGGTCGTAGGCCTGCTGCAGCTTGTCGATATCGAGCTTGGTCATCTGCAGCATCGCCTGCATGACGCGGTTGGCCTTTGACGCGTCCTTGTCGCCCAAGAGCTTGCCCAGCACCGAGGGCACGATCTGCCAGGTGATGCCGAACTTGTCCGTGAGCCAGCCGCAGCGATTCGTTGCGCCGCCGGCGGCGAGTTTTTCCCAGTAATGGTCGACTTCGCCCTGCGTCTCGCAGTCGACGAAGAACGACACCGCCGGGGTGAAGGCGAAATGCGGCCCGCCGTTCAAGGCCATGAACGGCTGGCCCTCGAGTTCGAAACTGACCGTCATCACCGCGCCAGGCTTGCCCAGCCCTGATTCGCCATAGCGCCTGAGGATGCCGCGCTTGGAGTTCTTGAATATGCCCAGGTAGAAATGCATCGCCTCTTCGGCCTTGTCGTCGAACCACAGAAACGGAGTTATCTTCCGGCCATCCACGGCATCTCCTTTCCCGATCGGGGTTGTGCGCTCAGCGCGGGTCGAGTTCGCGCACCGGGCGCACTTCGATGCTGCCGGTGCGCGCCGGCGGAATCTTGGCCGCGATCTGGATCGCCTCGTCCAGGTCGTTTGCGTCGATCAGGTAGAACCCGGCGAGCTGCTCTTTGGTTTCGGCAAACGGACCGTCGGTCACCGACACCTTGCCCCCGCGCACCCGCACCGTCGTCGCGGTCTGCACCGGATGCAGCGGCTCGCCGCCGAGCATCTTGCCGCTCTCGCGCAGCGCCTTGACGCAGGCGACGCATTCACGGTCGGGCACGTCGTGCCATTTCGCTTCTTCAATATAGACAAGGCACAGGTATTTCATGGATTCTCCCAGGGCAGTTACGCTTAGTCGAAGGTACGGGTCCGGATTCGACAACCGCTATGACTTTTTCTCAAGCGGGCGCCGCTTCATCCCCGAGCAGGCGTATTGTGTCGGCGTCCTCGGCCACCGGCCGCACCTCGACGCTGCCATACTGCGCCCCGGGGATGCGCGCAGCGATGCGTATCGCCTCATTCAGGTCGGCGGCCTCGATCAGGTAATAGCCGCCCAGCTGCGCCTTGGTTTCCGCGTAGGGGCCGTCCGTGGTCAAGACCTCGCCCTTGCGCACGCGCACCGTGACCGCGGTCTGCGGCGGCTGCAGCCGGTTGGCGCCGATGAAGTGGCCGTTGCGGCGGATATCGCCGGTAAATGCCGCATATTCCGCGAAATGCCGCTTCGCGTCTGCCGGCGTCCGGAATTCCATCATGTACGGCTGTTCGGCGCAGATCAGGCACAGATATTTCATGGCGCTCACCCCGTTTGGCTGCTTCGACCAATAGTCGAACGGAGGCAGCGTCAATCGACAGGCCCGCAATATTTTTTTATCCCGCCAGTTCGGCCAGGCGCCGCTCGATGAACCGCCGTTCCGTATCCTGCCGCGTCAGGGCGAGCGCGCGCTCATACGCGGCACGCGCGTCCGCGGTCTTGCCGAGCCGACGGCACAGATCCCCGCGCGCCGCGTGGGCAAGGCGGTAATTCGTCAATTCCCCGCGCGCGAGAATCGCATCGATGCGTGCCAGCCCTGCCGCAGGCCCATCGCGCATCGCCACCGCAACGGCGCGATTCAAATCCACTACCGGCGAAGGGTCTATACGCGCCAGCACGTCGTAGAGCCCGACGATCTCCGCCCAGTCGGTGGCGGCGGCGCTGGCGGCTCCGGCATGCACCGCCGAAATCGCCGCCTGGATCGCATACGGACCGACGCGCCGCGACGACAAGGCGCGCGCCACCAGCGCACTGCCCTCGGCGATCTGCTCCCGGTTCCAGCGCGAGCGGTCCTGTTGGTCGAGCAGGACGATCTCCCCCGAAGCCGAGGTGCGCGCCGCGCGCCGCGATTCGTGCAGCAGCATCAGCGCCAGCAGCCCCAGCGCCTCGGGCTCCGGCAAAAACTCGATCAGCAGGCGCCCGAGCCGGATTGACTCCCCCGAGAGGTCCTGCCGCGTCAGCGACGCACCCGAGGACGCCGAATAACCTTCATTGAACACCAGATAAATCACGCGCAGCACGCTGTCCAGCCGCAGCGGCAAGTCGGCCCGCGACGGCACTTGATACGGAATGCGTGCATCGCGGATCTTCGCCTTGGCGCGCACGATGCGCTGCGCCACGGTAGGCGCAGGGATCAGGAAGGCGTGCGCGATCTCTTCGGTGGTGAGGCCACAAATTTCGCGCAGCGTCAGTGCCACCTGGGCATCCGGCGCCAGCGCAGGGTGGCAGCAGGTGAATATCAGCCGCAGCCGGTCGTCTTCCACGCTGTCGTCGTCCCGCGCCGCGGCTTCGGCCGCAGCGGCATCGGCAGGCTCGGGTACATCGTCGAGCGCGTCGAAGCGCGCGCGCCGGCGCAGGCCGTCGATCGCCTTGAAGCGGCCGGCGGAAACCAGCCATGCGCGCGGATTTTCAGGCACACCGTCGCGCGGCCATTGCTCGAGCGCGGCCCTGAACGCATCGTGCAGCGCCTCCTCGGCGAGATCGAAATCGCCGAGCAGGCGGATCAGGGTGGCAAGAACGCGGCGCGACTCCGAGCGGTAGATCGCATCGACGATCGCGTGGCCCTGCCCGTCGATATCCTCTGTCATGGGAAACAAAGGATAAACCACTTTGAATCAAGTGCGCACCCCCGCCGGGCGGCCTGGCCGCCTCTCGCTGCGTGCCCGAACCACGCTGCCCGCGCGAACGCGCACCCGCTGCCGCAGTCAAGCGGCGCGCGCCAATCTGTGCGCGTCTACTTCTGGTCCCGCTCGTCCTGCGCCTCGAACCACAGCGCGTTCAGGATCGCCAGCAGTACGGCAAAACCCAGTCCGAGCACCCAGGTGAAATACCACATGACGACCTCCGTATCCGAGTCAATAAAGCGCTTTGTCGTTGGCCGCGATGTACTCGCGCGTGACTTTGCCCGCCATCACATGGTAGGCCCAGCCGGTATAGGCGAGCACGATCGGCGTGAAGATCAGCGCGACCCAGAACATGACGTTCAGCGTGGTGTAGCTGGAACAGGCGTCCCAGGCCGTCAGGCTCGCCGCGGGCGTCGATGAAGACGGCAGCACGAACGGAAACAGCGCCACTCCCGCGGTGAGAATCACGCTGAGGCAGGAGACCGAGGACGCGACGAAAGCGAGCAGCGTGCGGCGCCCGAGCGCGATCACGCCGAGCGCGCCCGCGCAGCCCAGCGCCGGTATCAGCCACAGCAGCGGCAGCTTCTGGTAATTGCCAAACCATGCGCCCTGCTCCCGCACCACGACCTTCATCATCGGATTGAGGGCGGAGCCCACGTCGCCGATCGACTTGATCACGAAGCCGTCGACGCGCGACACCCAGAAGCCGGCCACGCAGAACGCGACCAGCAGCACGATCGCGAACAGGCGCGCGGCCTTGAGTGCGCGTTCCTGCAGCGGCCCCTCGGTACGGTGGGCGACGAATGTGGCCCCCTGCAGCGTCAGCAGCGCGAGACTCACCACGCCGAACAGCAGCGCCATGGGATTGAGCAGGGCCCAGAACGATCCGGTGTAAAACGAGCGCATGCTATCGTCGAAATAAAAGGGGACGCCCTGGAACAGGTTGCCGAACGCCACGCCGAACACCAGCGCCGGAACCGCGCTGCCGGCAAACAAGCCATAGTCCCACGCCGAACGCCAGCGCGGATCCTGCAGTTTCGAGCGGTAGTCGAAGCCGACCGGGCGGAAAAACAGCGCAAACAGCACCAGCAGCAGCGCCCAGTACATCCCCGAGAACGCGGTGGCGTACACCACCGGCCAGGCGGCGAAAATCGCGCCCCCGGCCGTGATGAACCAGACCTGATTGCCGTCCCAGTGCGGCGCGACGGTGTTGATCATGATGCGACGTTCGGTGTCGTCCTTGCCGAGAAACGGCAACAGCGTGCCGACGCCCATGTCGTGGCCGTCCATGATGGCGAAGCCGATCAGCAGCACGCCCACCAGCAGCCACCAGATGAGTTTCAAGGTCATATAGTCGAACATGATCGCATCTCCTCAAGCCGGGGTGCCGGCGCGGCCGGTCGCAGACGCATACCCCTGCAGCACCGTCGGGCCAAGCCGCGCGTACTTGAACATCAGGTAGAGCTCCGCCACCAGCAGCAGGGTGTAGAAGCCGACGAAGGCCGCGATCGAGCCCCATATATTCGCGGCCGACAGCGACGAGGCGGAGATATGCGTCGGCAGCAGGCCGAACACCGTCCAGGGCTGGCGCCCGTATTCGGCGACGAACCAGCCGAGTTGCGATGCGATCCAGGGCAGGGGCATGCCCCACAGCGCCCATTTCAGCAGCCAGGTCTTGTCGCGGAATTCGTTCTTCACGGCGAACCAGAACGCGAGGGCGAACAGCGCGAGGAAGGAAAAGCCGAGGCCGACCATCAGGCGGAAGCTCCAGAACAAAGGCGCGACTCTGGGCACCGAATCCATCACCGCGCGCTCTATCATGTCCGGGGTGGCCGCGCGCACGTCTTCCGTGTAGCGGCGCAGCAGCAGGCCATAGCCCATGTCCTGTTGGTGCGCCTTGAAGCGTTCTCTCGCCGCACTGTCGTGCGGGTCGCGGCGCATCGCCTCGAGCGCGGCGACCGCCTCGATACCCGACTTGATGCGCTCGCGGTTGTGCGCGCGGATTTCGCGAATGCCCGGCAGGCCGGTGTTGGCGGAGCGCGTGGCGATCAGGCCGAGCACGTAGGGAATCTTGATTTCCCAGTTGTTCTTCTGCTCTTCCTCGTTGATCGACGCGACCAGTGTCAGCCCCGCCGGCGCCGGCTCGGCCGTCCACATGGCTTCGATCGCTGCCAGTTTCGATTTTTGCGAAGGCGTCATTGCGTAGCCGGACTCGTCGCCGAGCACGATCACGCAGGCCGCCGACGCCAGGCCGAAAGCAGCGGCGATGCGAAACGAGCGGCGCGCGAATTCGATGTGCATATTGCGCAGCAGGTACCAAGAGGAAATCCCGAGCACGAACACCGAACCGGTGACATAGCCCGCGCCTACCGTGTGCACGAACTTGGCCTGCGCGGTCGGATTGAATACGAGCGCGGCGAAATCCACCAGTTCCATGCGCATGGTGACCGGATTGAAGGCCGAGCCCACCGGATCCTGCATCCAGCCGTTGGCGATCAGGATCAGCACCGCCGACAGATTGGTGCCCAGCGCCATCAGCGCGGTGACCGCAAGGTGCCCGGCCCTGGACAAGCGATTCCAGCCGAAGAAGAACAGGCCCACCATGGTGGATTCGAGGAAAAAGGCCATCAGGCCCTCGATCGCGAGCGGCGCGCCGAAAATATCGCCCACGTAGTGCGAGTAGTACGCCCAGTTGGTGCCAAACTGGAACTCCATCGTCAGGCCGGTGGTGACGCCCAGGGCAAAATTGATGCCGAACAGCTTGCCCCAGAACTGGGTCATGTCGCGGTAGATCTCCTTGCCGCTCATCACATAGGCCGACTCCATGATGACCAGCAACCACGCCAAACCGAGCGTCAGCGGAACGAACAGGAAGTGATACATCGCCACGGCGGCGAATTGCGCGCGCGACAGGTCAACGACGGTCGGATCGATCATATGCCTGCTCCTTCAGATTGGATTGCGGCGAAGCCTGCGTCAGCCGCTCGCCCATAGACGGCGCGTCGATGTCCACCCGATAGGGCATGACCAGCAGGTACCACAGCAGCGCCAGCAGCACGAATTTGAGCAACAGGACGATGCTCAGATGCAGTGCCAGCCTCGGCCGTCCCTGTTTGTCCTCTGGTGGCTCCATGGTCGGTGCAGGCGTGGGGACGTGCCGCGATCGCAGCAGTCCGTACACGCGCTCCCTGAGTACGTCCGCGTCTAATTCAGGTTTTGATGCTGCGCCGCATAAGGTTCGAGGGTTTGATTTTTGTCATGCCGGGTGGAAATAGCCCGCAGGCAAGCGCCACCGGCGCGGCAGGCGCATCGGCGAAACTGACAAATGGCTGGAGAATGGCGTCCAGCGCCATTCTACAGCCATTTTGCAAGTTTAAGTGCGAAGTGCAACATCCTGGTCAGGGTAAGGAAGGTGAGGATACGCAAGGGTGGTACCTTTCTCGATGTCTAGTCCAGAATGGAGCCACCCCATGCACTATGCGCACCTCACCAAAGCAGAACGATATCAGATTGAAGCAGGGATTCGAGCAGGTCTGAACACTCACCAGATCGGTCGCAAGCTCGGTCGAAACCACAGCACAATCTCCAGGGAGATCAAGCGAGGCGGACATTACGCGCTCGGCTACAGTAGCCAGTACGCGCAGCAGGCGGCCGAGCGGCGAGCTCGCCGCTCGGCCGCCAACGCTCGAAGTATCGCTCCACCGCTGCGACGGCAGATTGCGCAAATGATCCGTCGCGATTGGTCACCTGAACAGGTTTGTGGCTATCTGGAGCGCTTCAAGCGAGCTGCAGCCAGCGTGCCAACGATCTACTCCCAGATCCGACGCAATCGAGGTCGAGGTGGGTTGCTGTACGAGCATTTGCGTTACGGCAAGCGCCCAGCCCTGTGGGGCAGGCACAGTTCGGGTGGCTTGCCACCGGGGCGCACCAGCATCCGTCATCGCCCCGTCGAGGTCGAGCAGCGTCGTGTTCCTGGTCATTGGGAAGGCGATACACTCATCGGCAGTCGCACTAACCCCCACCACTTGCTGAGCCTTGTTGAGCGCTCTAGCCGCTTTGTGCGACTACGCCGCCCAGACGGTGGGCACAAGCTGGCCGATCGCATCGCTCACACAGCGGTCAATGCCTTGCAATCCCTGCTAACTCACTCCATCACCTTTGACAACGGCTCAGAGTTCGCTGCGTTTGCCCGCATTGCCAAACGACTTGGTTGCCAGATCTATTTCGCTGACACGCACAGCCCCTGGCAGCGCGGCACCTGTGAGAACACTATCGGGTTGGTGCGTCAGTACATTCCAAAAGGGACCAGCGGTCGGCGACTAACCAACGACCAGATTCAGGCCATCGAGAACAAGCTTAACCAGCGACCTCGCAAGTGCCTGGGCTACAAAACCCCAGCTGAGGTACTCTTAGGCGCTGACCCACCCGTTGCACTTCGTACTTGAATGCGTCTCTACGCAACGACGATCAGCAAAGCTCTGCCTAGAAGCGGGAACTCAAAAGTCAAAGTGGGTCTGCCAGGCCTAACGCTATCGATAGGCCGTTGGATATCATGTCGGAACAGTCCGGCGCGCGGTTTTGCAATTGACTTCGCTGCCTTGCCCGCGCATCATTTCGGCAGTTTTTTGATCGACCATTCCATCCACGCAGCAACCAATAACCGGATTCCCATGCCCCGCATCCTATTGCCCTACGCCAGTATCGAAGGCCAGACCAAGCTCATTGCCGAGCGCATGGCGCATACGCTCCGAGAACAGGGACACAGCGTCGACATGTTGCCGGCCGACAGCGATCCGGCGCGGCTGGACCCGGCGGCCTATGACGGCGTGATCGTCGGGGCTTCGATTCATTACGGCCACCATCCGGCTTATCTGCGCAAGCTGATACGCCGGCACGGCGCAGCGCTTGCCGCGCGGCCCAGCGCTTTTTTCTCGGTGAGCCTCAGCGCCGGCGGCCCGCGCCCGAAACCGGCGGCGGCGCAGCGCTATATCGACAAATTCTTGCGCAAGACCGGCTGGCAGCCGCAATTGGTGGCCAGTATTGCCGGGGCGGTCAGGTACAGCCTGTACGGCCCAATCAAGCGCCGGGTGATGATCGTGTTTGTCGGCCTGGGCGGCGGGGAAACCGACACCTCGCGCGATTACGAATACACCGACTGGGCTGCGGTGGAGCGTTTCGCCGCAGAGTTCGCGCAGCGTCTGATAAATCCCTAAGATTCAGACTGCGCGCGGTGTTTCAGGGGGCCACGCGCACGCACACCTTGCCGTGCACCTGGCCCCGCTGCATGCGGCGCTGCGCCGCGGCTACTTCAGTCAAATCGACGACTTCCTGAATGTGCGGCGCGATGATGTGCTCGGCGGCGAGCTGGGCCAGTCGCGCGAGCAATGCGGTATCGGTCTTGAGCAAGAAGGGCACGCAGCGCTGACGCGATGTTGCCCGCGCGGCGAGTGCCGCCCAGTACAGCGCGGCTCGCGGCATGGTGTTGATATAAATGCCATCGGTCCTCAGCAGCGGCCGGGCCTGCGCAAACGACGCGGCCGCGGCAGCGTCGAACACCACGTCGAAGCGCTGATCGAGATGCAGCCAGTCTTCGCTCTTGTAATCGATCACGTGCTCCGCGCCCAGGGACCGCACGTAATCGACGTTGGCCGTGCCGCACACGCCGGTGATGTGTGCGCCGATCGAATGCGCAATCTGTACCGCGCTTGCGCCCACAGCGCCTGACGCGCCGCTGATCAGGATGGTCTGGCCGCTACGCAGTCCGGCAATATCGGTCAGCGCCTGCAGCGCGGTGCCCGAGGCGACCGGCAGGCTCGCGGCCAGCTCGTCGCTCAAGGCATCGGGCGTGGGCGTGATCAGGTCCGTGGAAAGCGCGACGAACTGTGCGCAGGCGCCCTGGCCGCCCATGGGATTGACCGAGCCGAACACGCGCTGGCCTAGCCGGTAACCCAGCACATCCGCGCCGAGCGCGCTGATTTCTCCCGCAAAATCCTTGCCCGTGATGGCCGGCCGTTTGGGCCGGTCTATCAGGCGCATGATGCCGCTGCGCAATTTGAAATCGACCGGATTCAGGCTGGCCACGTGCACGCGCACCTGCACCTCGCCGCGCGCCGCCTGCGGCGCTGCGATTTCGCGCACGGACAGCACCGAATCGTCACCGAAGCGGTCGTACATCACGGCTTGCATGCCGAGCGCTACCTGGATTTTCGCAGCACTGGATTGAGCAGGTCGATGTCGGCCTGAACCTGCTCGCGGCTGCGTGCATACACGATCTCGCGCCCCATCACGCTTCCGGCGTAGGCCAGGCCGTTTCGCGTCGGGCTCAGGGTGCACTTGACGTTGTGGATCCCCTCACCGAGCACGATTTCGATCCCGCTCGCGCGTTTGCTGAGGACCACGACTTCCATGGTCTGGCCGGTTTCCGTCTTTACCTTGATTTTTTCCGTATTCATCGGTTTGTCCTTTGTCCGCCTAATACTTCCAGCCGCCGCTGGCGAGCCATTTCTCGATCTGCTCCAGGCGGTCGGCGCCCCAGAACGCTTCGTCGTCGACGACGATATAAGGCGAGCCGAACGCGCCGTGGGCGATGGCTTTGTCCACCTCGGTTTTTACCAATTCCTTGATCGCCGGGTCGTTGAGCGCGGCGCGAACCTCGTCGGCCTTGAGCCCGAATTTGGCGCACACCGCGATGGTGTCGTCGGGGTTGGAGATGTTGATGTCCTCGGCGAAATAGGCGCGGTACAGCGCGGACGCGAGCGCCTTGGCCCGCTTCGGATCCTTGCCGTTCAGCCAGTAGAAGGCTCGCGCCGGCGCTTGCGAGGATATCGGAAACGTCGACGGCAGTTTGTATTCAACGCCGTAGAACTTCGCGCTGCGGGCGAAGTCGCGCCGCGCGTAGTCGCCTTTGAGCGGCACGCTGGGCAACGGCGTCCCGCCGGTGATTTTCATCGCG
>Ga0334722_10004621_pt1 | contig 14196 bp, 13 predicted proteins | sample C3_bottom_MG_FD_207210 | JGI IMG/M metagenome (GOLD analysis project Ga0334722, IMG submission 207210) | Sediment microbial communities from Yellowstone Lake, YNP, Wyoming, USA - C3_bottom | ecosystem: Environmental > Aquatic > Freshwater > Lake > Sediment | place: USA: Wyoming | collected...
CATGTTGAGCGCGGCCTTGGAACCGCAATAGTGCGAGCCGCCGGTCCGCGCCGACTCGCCGGCGGTCGACGTGATGTTGATGATGCTGCCCCGCGCCCCACGCGCCAGCATCTGGCGGGCGACCTCGCGTGAGAGCATCATCGGACCGCGGACATTGGTCGCAAACACGCGATCCCATTCGGCGGTGTCCATCTCGACCACAGGGCAGTTTGGAAAGACGCCCGCGCAGTTCACGAGCACGTCGATAGGTCCCAGCGCTCGCGTCGCATCCTCTACGATCCTCTTGACGTGGCCTTCATCGCCGACGTCCCCGGGAATCGCCCGCGCGACGCCGCCGGCGCTTCCGATCACCCCGACGGTCGCCTCAGCCCTGGCCGGCTCCAGATCACAGCACGCGACCTTGGCGCCCGCGCGCGCAAACTCGCGGCAGATGGCCCCACCGATGCGCCCGCCGGCACCGGTGACCAGCACGACCTGATTCGCGAAGCTCATCCCCTATCGCCCCCCAGTTCGTCCAGGTTTGCCCACCCCAGCGGTCGCCGGCCGTCCTGGATTTCGTGGATCATCCTGACGACGGCCCGGTGGCACGGCACCTGGAGTCCAAGACGCTCTGCGCGCTGCACCACCACCGCGGGTTGTTGATCCACTTCGGTCTTGCGCTTCCGCACCATGATGTCGCGCTGGATACCGGTAAAGACCTTCAGGGACTTCCCGTCCCACTGGGACATCTTTTCAAAGATCGCGTCGGCCTCGGGCGTGTAGCCCTCGGCAAACGCGCCGGGACGGAAACCCCCGATCTGCTCCAACCGCCGGTGCCCGAGCCCATGGGCGACACTGACCGCTTCGGTGACGACCGCGCCGAGCGGCCGGCGGTACTCGCGCCGCCGCAGCACTTCATGCATCGGCACGTCGATGACCGCGCCGGCAAAATACAGCGACCCATAGCACATCTTGGTCCACAGCCAATCCCAGATGTGGTCGGTGACCTGCGCCGGCATGACCGCGCCCAGGGTCTGGGCGACCATGCGCACGCGCGGGGTGTCGCGACCATCGAGCTCGCCCACGTAGATCGGATGCTCGTTCCCGAGCATGATGTGTCCCGGCTCTTGATAGTCAGCCCCGAAGTGGACGAAACATCCCACGGTGCGCTCGGCGCCCACGTGACGGGCAATCGTCTCTTCGTTGAGGCCGTTTTGCATCGAGACCACGAAGCCGTCGGGGGCGACCAGCGGTGCCACGGGGGCGATGGCGCCCTCCGTGTGCTGGGCTTTCACGGCCAGGATGACGAATTCCAGCGGGCCCTGCAGGTCGGCGGGCAGGCACGCGCGCACCCGGAACACGGCATCCCCGCGGATGCCCGAGACACGCAGGCCGCCGGAGTTGATCGCGTCCACATGCTCGCGGACGTTGTCAACCATGAGTACATCATGCCCGGCAGCCGACAGAAACGCGCCGGTGGCCCCACCGATCGCGCCGGCGCCGACAATCGTGATGCGCATGTTCTCACCGCCTCGCTAGGTAGTCTACCAAACAGGACAAACCTCCCGCTATGCAGAACTCGCCGGTACGCTTGCAAACAACCAGGGGGGTGGGGTCCTTGCGAAACGCACGGATGTTGTTTGCCCTCATGATCGCCGTGGGGCTGATGTTTGCCGGTTTGGCGCCGTCCAGCGCCGCCCCGGGCATGAAGAAAGTGATCAAGTTTGGCGTCAACCGGGCGGCCGACGACCTCGATCCAATCACGCAAGACGCGAACCCCAATATCTGGGCTTTCACGCAGATCTACCAGTTCCTAGTAAAGGTTAACGTGAAGGGCAACGGCTTCGAGCCCGACCTGGCCGAGAGATGGACCACCTCGCCGGACGGCAAGACGTGGACCTTCTTCCTGCGCAAGAATGCGAGGTTCTCGACCGGCGATACGGTCAAAGCCAACGACGTCGTCGCGTCCTTGAAGCGCGCACGTGACACCAAGGGCCCCTGGCAGTGGGGTCTGGAGGCGGCGCAGGACATCAAGGCGGCGGACGACTTCACCGTCGCCATTACCTTGAAGGAACCGTGGGCGCCCTTCCTCGCGGACATCTCGCTCTTCTCGAACGCCATTATCCCCGAGAAAGTCATCAAGAACGCCAAACCCGGGGATATCTCGAACAAGCCGGTGGGTTCGGGACCCTTCATGTTGGTCGAGTGGAAGAAAGGCGAAGAGCTCGTCTTGAAAGCCAACCCCTACTACTATGAAAAGGGATATCCCAAGACCCAGGAACTGCGCATCAAGTACATTCCGGACGACAACGCCCGCATCATCGCGGTGCAGTCCGGCGACGTCGACGGCATCGACTACCCGCCGTTCTCTCGAATGGCCGAGCTCGGGCGAGATCCCAAGCTCGAGGCGCAGCTCAACCCGTCGACGGCCGTCTCACACCTGTCGCTGAACAACCGCTTATCGCCCCTGAACGAAGTGAAGTTCCGCCAGGCGCTCGCCTACGCGATCGACCGCGCCGCGCTGGTCAAGGCCGTCTGCTTCGGCGTGTGCACGCCGGCCACAACCTTCTTGCCCATGACGACGCCAATGTTCAACGCCAGCAGCAAGGGCTACCCCTACGATCTGGCCAAGGCGAAGCAGTTGATGCAGGAGTCCGGCATTCCGACACCGGTCAACCTGAAGCTGCTGTTCTGGGCCAACAACGCGGTGCACACGCCGACGGCCGTGGCGCTCAAGGCCATGTGGGCGAAGATCGGCGTGAATCTCGACCTCGAGCCGCTCGATCGCGCGGCGGCGACGACGAAGTATCGTGCCAACAACTTCCAGGTGTACATCACCGGGTGGACCAACGATATTCCGGACCCATCGCAGCTGGCAGCGTACGAGCTGGGCTTTACCGAGAGCCAGTCCTACCACAGCGGCTACCAATCCAAAGAAATGGATACGCTGCTCGCGCGCGGGCTGCGCGAGATGAATCCTGAGAAGCGCCGCCAGATCTACTACGACGTCCAGGATCTCGCGTTGAAGGACTCGCCGCTCATCTGGCTCTACTACTCGCCGTACACGATTGCCATCAACAAGAAGATGAAAGGCCTCGTGCAGCTGGCCACCGGGCCGTGGATCTTCAGAAATGTAACTGTCAGCGAATAATCGCACGGTGAGCCCGTGCACCTGCTGAACTACGCGATCCGGCGCATTGGGCAGACGCTACCCGTCGCCTTGCTGGTGACGGTGCTCATCTTCATGCTGATCAAGCTGCTCCCCGGGGATCCGGCCACCGCGATCCTCGGGGAGCGGGCAAGCGATGAGGCGGTCCGGGACCTCTATCGACAGTGGGGCCTGGACCGTCCGCTTTGGCAACAGTACGTGATGTACATGCGCAACCTGGTGACCGGCGATCTGGGCCAGTCGCTGCGCTACCGGACGCCGGTCACCGAGCTGCTCCCGCGTCGCTTGGGCGTGACGCTGTTCCTGGTCACCTACAGCATCGCGCTCTCCATCGCCCTCGCCGTGCCGCTCGCCGTCATCGCTGCGACCCACCGCGACCGCTGGCCGGATATCTTAGTGCGCGCCCTTATCACGGTGCCGCTCGCGTCACCCGCATTCTGGCTGGGCATCCTGTTTCTGATCGTCTTCGCCCTCAAACTGGGATGGCTCCCGGCGGCCGGCTATGGTGAGGGGTTTACCGACCATCTCCGTCATCTCTTCCTGCCGGCGCTGACGCTCGCCCAGGCTTTCACGGCCGTCCTGACGCGCAACCTGCGATCGTCCCTCATCGACGTCCAGACGACGACCTATGTCGACTTTGCGCGCGCCAAGGGCCTCGACCGGCAGGCGGTGTTGTTCCGCCATATCCTGCGCGCCGCGCTGCTGCCGATCGTCACGTTGATCGGCGTCCGCATCTCGTTCGCCATCGGCGGGTCCGTCGTGATCGAGACGGTGTTTGCGCTTCCGGGGTTGGGCTCGTGGATGGTCGAGTCGATCCTCTCGCGCGACTATATGGTCGTCCAGTCGCTGACTCTGGCGTTCGCGTTTGGCGCGATGCTGATCAACCTGGCGACGGACCTAGTCTACCCGCTGCTCGACCCGCGCGTGCGGGTCGGCTGACGGACCGCCGATGAGTACCCTCGTCCAGGAGCAACGGATCGTCGCCGATACCGGGGGCCGCCCGCGTCTCCACCCGGCAATGGTGATCGGGGGGCTGATGCTGCTGGTGATCGTCGGGGCGTCGCTGCTGGCGCCGGTGTTGACGTCATACGATCCCGACGGTCAGGACTTCGACCAGATCCTGCTGGCACCGGGGGCGCGGCATCTCTTTGGCACCGACAACTTCGGCCGCGACGTGCTCACGCGGGTGCTCTACGGCGCCAGAATCGACCTGCGGATCGGCATCCTGGCCGTCGTCTTCCCGTTCCTGTTTGGGTCGCTGGTGGGATCGGCGGCCGGCTACTTTGGCGGGTGGGTGGACACGATCGTCATGCGCACGGTCGATGTGATCACGGCCGTGCCGTTCCTGGTGCTCGTGATCGCGATCGTGGCATTTCTGGGACCCGGCGAGGTGAACATCCTCCTGGCGATTGGCAGCGTCGGGTGGGTGACGTATTCGCGGCTGGTGCGCGGCGAGGTGCTGCGCGAGAAGAACCTCGAGTATGTCGCCGCCGCCCGTGCCTTGGGGTTCCACCGCTGGCGCATCCTGCTGGGACACGTGCTGCCAAACGCCGTCGCGCCCGCTATCATCTTCCTCGCCTCGGACGTCGTCCTCGTCATCCTCACCACGGCGTCATTGGGCTTTCTTGGACTCGGCGTCCGCCCGCCGTCGCCCGAGTGGGGGATGATGATCTCCGAAGGCCGCGAGTTCCTGTCCAACGGGTGGTGGGTGGCCACCATGCCCGGATTCGCCTGCATGTACACAGGGCTCATGTTCATCCTGCTCGGCGACGGGATCGCCGATCTCCTCCGCGTCAAAGGGCAGTGAACGAGCCCATCCTGACCGTCGACAATCTGCGGGTCGAAATCCCTACCAGACGCGGCGTCGTCCACGCGGTGCGCGGCGTCAGCTTCACCGTGAACCGCGGCGAGACGTTTGCGCTGGTGGGCGAGTCGGGGTCGGGCAAGACGATGACGTGCCGCGCCATTGTCGGTCTGATCCACCCGCCCGGCAAGATTGCCGGAGGGAGCGTCGTCTTTCAGGGACAGGACCTCGTACGGCTGCCGGTGCGGGATCTCGAACGTGTGCGGGGCAGCGGCGTGGTCATGGTCTTCCAGGATCCGATGACCGCGCTCAATCCGGTGCTGACGGTCGAGCAGCAGATCACCGAGACGTTGTCGCGTGGTGAGCCGCCGCTCTTTCAACGTGACCGCGCGATCGAGCTGCTCCGACAGGTGGGCATCCCCGATCCGGAACGGCGTCTCGGATCATACGCGCATCAGCTGTCGGGCGGACAGCGGCAGCGGGTGATGCTCGCAATCGCGCTCGCGCGCCAGCCGGCGCTGCTGCTGGCCGATGAGCCCACGACGGCGCTCGACGTGACGATCCAGGCGCAGATCCTCCGGCTGATGCTGACGCTCCAAAAGGAATTTGGCATGGCGCTCATCCTGGTCACGCACGATCTGGGCGTCGTCTACCAGTCCGTGGACCGGGTCGCCGTCATGTACGCGGGCCAAATCGTAGAACTCGCGGCCACCGCAGAGCTTTTCGCGAGGCCGCGACACCCCTACACCATCGGGTTGATCGGGTCGGTGCCGAGCGCCGATCGAAACCGGCTGCTCACCCCAATCTTCGGCATGCCGCCGGACATGATTGACTTCGGGCGGGGATGTCCCTTCGCGCCGCGCTGCGCCTGGGCGACGGAAGAGTGTGTGGATCGTGAGATCCCACTGGCCGCGGTCGGCGCGGAGCACTGGAGCCGCTGTATCCACGTCGACCGCCTCGACAGCGCGCCGCCCCGGCCGGCGGCGAGCCCCGGAGGGGTCTCCGGTGGCTGAGCCGCTGCTGTCCGTGCGGAACCTCGTCAAACACTTCCCCCTCCCGCACGGCGTCATTGATGCGATCCTGCGGCGGCCGCCGGAGCGCGTCCGCGCCGTTGACGATGTCTCGTTCACGGTCGAGCGCGGCAAGACGCTCGGTCTGGTCGGCGAGTCGGGATGCGGCAAGAGCACGCTCGGGCGATGTATCCTGCGGCTCTATGACGCCGACGCCGGTGAGGTGCGCTACGACGGCGTCGATCTCATGGGGCTCGACGACGCCGGTCTGGCCCCATATCGAAAACGGATGCAGGTGGTATTTCAAGACCCCTACTCATCGCTCAACCCGCGGCAGAGCGTCGGCAAGATGCTGCTCGAAGTCCTCGACGTGCACGGGATCGGCACCGCAGGCGAGCGGCACCGGCGTGTGATCCACCTGCTCACGCAGGTGGGGCTCCGGCCCACCGACGCGCAGAAGTATCCGGGGGAGTTTTCCGGAGGCCAGCGCCAGCGGCTCGGCATCGCGCGCGCGCTCGCCGTTGAACCCGAGCTGTTGATCGCGGATGAGCCTTTGTCGGCGCTCGACGTGTCGATCCAGGCGCAGATTCTCCAACTGCTCCTCGATCTGCGGGCGTCGCTTGGGTTGACGATGATCTTCATCTCGCACGATCTGCGCGTCGTCCGGTATCTCAGCGACGACGTAGCCGTCATGTACCTGGGGAAGATCGTGGAGCAGGCCCCGACGGCCGACCTCTTTGCGCGCCCGCAGCACCCCTACACGCTGGCGCTGCTCTCGGCGATGCCCGAGGTAGGCGGCGTCTCGCGTGAGGCGATCGCGGTCGAGGGCGAACCGCCCAGCGCGGTGCACGTGCCGCCCGGCTGCCGTTTTCATCCCCGCTGTCCGTGGAACGTGGCGCGCTGCGTTGAGGAAGAACCGGAGCTCAAGGAGCTACTCCCGAGGCACGCGGTCGCGTGCCACGTCGCGGAAGACCGTTTGGCGTGAGTCGCTACATCGCGCAACGACTGCTCTGGGTCGTCGTGGTGCTGCTTGGCGTGACGGTGCTGACGTTTGTGATCATGCACCTGACGCCGGGCGACCCGGCCTCCATCCTGCTTGGCCCGCTGGCGACCCCCGAGGAGGTCGCCAAACTGAACCAAGAGCTTGGGTTGGACCGACCGCTGGTGACCCAGTACGCCTTCTGGCTCGCGCACGTCGTGCGCGGCGACCTCGGTCGATCCATCACGCTGCACCGGCCGGTCCTGGGAGAGGTCTGGCTGCGGTTCCAAGCCACGCTGGTGCTGACGGCCGGCGCGCTGCTCATCGCCGTCGGGCCGGGCATCCTGCTTGGCGTGCTGGCAGCCCGCTGGCAAGGCTCGCTGGTCGATCGCTTCTCGATCCTCCTGACCGCGGGAGGGGTCAGCATCCCGTCATTCTGGTACGGGATGCTGCTCATCATCCTCTTCTCGCTCAAGCTCCGCTTGCTGCCGGGGACCGGAATGTACGCGCCGGCGGGCCAGCAGACGATCCCAGATCTCCTCGTGCACTTGATCCTGCCGGCGATCACGCTCGCCGGGCTGCCGGCCGCCGTGATTACGCGGGTGACGCGCACGAGCATGCTCGACGCGCTGCGCGCCGACTACGTGCGCACGGCCAGGGCCAAGGGTGTGCACGAGCGCGACGTCGCCTTCCGCCATGCCTTCCGTAACACCATGGTCGCCATCGTGACGGTGGTCGGGTTGGAGCTCGGGTTCCTGCTCGCGGGCGCCGTCTATGTCGAGTACGTCTTCAGCTGGCCCGGGGTCGGCCTCATGCTCGTCAACGCGATCCTCACCCGAGACTTCCCGCTGATCCAGGGCGGCGTGCTGCTCGTCGCGACGACCTACGTGATGATCAACCTGCTCTCCGATGTCTGCTATGCCTATCTCGACCCGCGGATCCGTTTCGGATGACGCGTTTCCTTCGGAACCGAAGCGCCGTCTTCGGGGCGGGTGTGGTGTTACTGGTCGCGTGTCTCGCGCTGCTCGCGCCCTACCTGTCGATGGCCCCGCCGGACAAGACGGCGCTCGGCCGCAGGCTCTCGCCGATGCGATCACCGGGGTACGCGCTCGGATCGGACCACCTCGGCCGCGACCTCGTCAGCCGGCTCGTGTGGGGTGCGCGCGTCTCCCTCACCGTTGGGATCGTGTCCGCGGGTCTCGCGCTCGCGACCGGGGCGATCATCGGCGTCGTCGCGGGCTTCTATCGCGGTCGGGTCGACAATCTGCTGATGCGGGCGATCGACATCCTGATGGGGTTCCCGGAGATCCTGCTCGCCATCGCCCTGGTCGCGACGCTTGGCCCGGGATTGACGAACGCGATGCTCGCGGTTGCCGTGGCCAATGTGCCGTTCTACGCCCGCGGGATTCGCGGCGCCGTGCTGCTGCTGAGCGGGGGCGAGTTCGTCGAGGCCGCCCGGGCCGTCGGCGCCACCGACCGGCGGATCATGATCCATCATCTGCTCCCAAACATCATCGCGCCCATGGTGGTCTTTCTCTCGCTCAACATCGGTTGGATGATCACCGAGATGGCCGGCTTGAGCTTTATCGGTCTCGGCGCGCAGCCGCCGACCGCGGATTGGGGGACGATGCTCGCCGATGGGCGGGCCTTCATCACGGTCGCCGCCCACGTCGTGACGGTGCCGGGGTTGGCGATCTTCCTGCTCGTACTGGCGCTCAATCTACTGGGCGAGGGGCTGCGTGAGGCCCTCGACCCGCGCAGCGGATGACACCCGGGGAGGAACGCGATGCCGAACACGGTGTTGATCGAGGAGATGACCTGGCCGGAGGTGCGAGACGCCATCAAGGGCGGGAAGCGGCGTGTGATCGTCATGTTGGGCGCGATGGAACAGCACGGCCCACACATGGCCATCGGCACCGACACGTATCTGGGGTACGCGACCGGCGAGCGGCTGGCCCGCCGGCTCAGGGACGCCCTGGTGGCGCCCGTGGTGAGCCTCGGGTACTCGGTCGGCCATCTGCCGATGGCGGGGACGGTGAGCATCGAGGAGTCGACGCTCGAAGCCGTCATCATGGAGGTCTGCCGGTCGCTGGCCCACCACGGATTTCACGAGATCATCCTGCTGTGCAGCCACGGCGGCAACTACCACGCGTTGGCCAACGTCCTCCCACGGCTCCGGGCCGAGCACGCGGCGATGCGCATCTCGGCGCTCACCGCCTTCGATGAGTGGCTGCAGGGAACGCGCGACTTCTCGCGCCGCGAGGGGCTCGACATGACGCGCATAGGCGTCCACGCCGGTCAGGGCGAGACGTCGCTGATGCTGACCTACCGACCTGATCTCGTACACATGGACCGGGCCGTCGAGGGCTTCACCGGCGACGCGTCGATCCGCTGGAAGTCGAAAGTGCCGCCGCCGATGGACACGATGAGCCCGACCGGCATCCTGGGCGACGCGCGCGGGTCGACCGCCGCGATCGGCGAGAAGATGTTCGCGGACCGGATCGAACGGATCGCGCAGATGATCGAGTCGGGGGAGCTGGCGCGCTAGCTCGCGCCCACCCCAATCAGCGGGTCGTTGGGCGTGATCGCCAGCGAGGTGACGATGAAGATCACAACGCCGCTCGCCGGTGCCTTGTGCTCGGCCAGCACATCGCCCCAGTAGTCTTTGATCACGCCGATCCTCTCGCCTTCATTCACGCGATCGCCGGCGCGCACCGACGGGTACCAGCACCCGGTGTGCTCCGATCGGGCCCACACGAAGCGCGCTAACCGGGTCGGCGGCGCCGCCGGCTCGGGGGCGCCGGGCACGACGCCGAGGAGCCGCAAGACGTTGCGGACGCCGCGCACGAGGATCGCGACGTCCGGCTCCTCGAGCTGACCGACGCCGCCGGCCTCCGAGAGGATCGCCGGGATCCCGCGGGTCGCCGCAGCGCCATAGGTCCCGCCGGCGATCGACTGCGACACGATGATGTTCGAGATGCCAAAGGCCTCAGCCATCGCGCGCGACTTGGCCACGACCTCAGGCGCGGCGCCATCCGAATAGACCGTGAACGGGATCAACGCTTCGTGAATGTCACCGCCGTGGAGGTCCACCCAGGCGTCGGTCCCGCTCACGAGCGTCTCGAAGAGCGTGAACGCCATGCGCTCGGACACGGTGCCTGTCGCCTTCCCCGGAAAGACGCGGTTGGGATTCTTGCCGTCCTCCGGAACCAGATACTGCAACCGCGCGTGGAACGCCGTGATCCCGTACGGGTGCACCACCGCCACGCGGCCGCTGACCTGACCGGGATCGAGCTCGCGCGCGGTCCGGATCGCGGTCTCGATCGCCGGATACTCACCGCCATGGACACCGCCCGTGATGAGCACCCGCGGGCCCGGTCGCGCGCCGTGGATCAGCGTGATCGGCATCTGCACGCTCGTTCCGGGAACGGGGAGCAGGCCTCGACCCTTCTGCCCGCGCGCCGCGTTTGCCGTCCCAACAGTCCACGTCAAGTCGGTTGCCATGAGCTCCCCCTACGTTCTGAGTCTTGGGTCAAGCACGTCCCGCAGTCCATCACCCAGCATGTTGATCGCCAGCACGGTGACCATGATCGCCATGCCGGGGAACGTCGTAATCCACCAGGCGATCCGCAAGTAGTTCCGGCCATCCGCGAGCATCACGCCCCACTCCGCCGTCGGCGGCTGCACGCCCAGTCCCAGAAACGACAGCGCCGCAGCCGTCAGAATGGCACCCGCCATGCCCAGCGTGGACAGCACGATCACCGGCGCCAGCACATTTGGCAGGATGTGACGCCAGATGATCAACCCATCGGGGACACCGACCGCCGTCGCGGCCTCGACGTACGTGTTGGCCTTTGCGGCCAGCACTGACCCTCGCACCAGCCGTGCATAACCTGGCGTCGCCGATATGCCAACCGCAATCATCAGGTTGAAGATGTTCGGCCCCAGGATCGCGATAATCGCCAGCGCCAGCAACACGTTCGGAAATGCCAACAACAAGTCGATGAATCGCATGATCAGCAGATCGGCCCACCGGCCGAAGTATCCGGCGAGCAGTCCAAGCGTGGTGCCCAGGATCGCGGCGATCCCTACCGAGACCAGCCCTACCCGCAGGGAAATGCGCGCCCCGTGGATCAGGCGGGAGAGCACGTCGCGTCCCAGCAGGTCCGTGCCGAGCAGGTGCTCGCGCCCCGGCGCCTGCAACCCGGACCCGGGTGCCATCTTCACGGGATCATAGGTCGTCAGGCGATCGGCAAAGACGGCGACCGCCACGAGCAGCACGACCAGATACAACCCGATCATCGCCCCGCGGTTGCGCCGTAGCCGGCGCATCGCCGAGCGCCACGGGCTCTCGGAGCGATCAATCGTACCGGATACGAGGGTCGAGGAACGCATAGGAGAAGTCGACGATGATGTTGACGAGCGTATAGAAGACGGCCGACATCAGCACCGTGCCCTGGGTTACGAGGAAATCCTTGTTGAGGATCGAGGTCACGGCCAGGCGCCCGACGCCCGGTCGAGAGAAAATCGTCTCGATGACCACGGTCCCGCCGAGCAGCGCCCCGAACTGAAGACCCAGGACCGTCACGACCGGGATGAGCGCGTTCTTGAACGCGTGGCGATAGATGACCAGACGGTCGGCCAGGCCTTTCGCGCGCGCGGTCCGCACGTACTCCTGCCGCAGTACTTCGAGCATACTTGACCGCACCAGGCGGGCGATCACCGCGGCGGCCACGTAACCCAAAGTGAAGGCGGGCATGAGAAGGCGCAGCAGTCCTCCCTGTCCCGTCGCGGGCAGCCACCCCAACTTCAACGAGAACAGAAAGATCAACAATAGACCCATCCAAAACGTCGGCATCGAGACGCCCCACAACGCCACCACCATGCTCGCGTTGTCGAGCCAGGTGCGATGCCGCACGGCCGCTGTGACACCCAGCAGCACGCCGAGAAACACGGCAATGCCGAGTCCCGTCAACGTCAACTCGATCGTCGACGGCAGGACCTGCCAGAGCATCCGCGCCACCGGCTGGTTCTCGAGCACGGATCGGCCCAGATCGCCGTGCAGCGCCCGGGTTAGGAAGCGCCAATATTGCACCGCGATGGGATCGTCCAGCCCTAGCTGGTGGCGCAGGTTCTCCACGGCCTCCTTGTTGACGGCCAGTTCACCGAGCATCATCTTCGCGGGGTCGCCGGGGACCATGTGCATCATGAGAAACACGGCGATGGAGATACCCAGCAGCACGGGCACCGCGGCCAGCAACCGTTTGGCGAGAAATGCGTACAGGGCGAAGCCTCCGGAGGCTGGACCTCCACAAAGGCGGCCGTAGGGTTGCCCCCACGGCCGCCTCGACTACGCGCGCTTAGTACGCCGCTGGACTATCGCTTTACGTACATGTCGTAGTAGACGGGGTAGGCGTTCACGTTGAAGCCCAACCCTTTGTACTGCGCCTTGATGGCAAAGACGTTGACCTGCTCATGAATGGGCAGGGTCACCGCATCGCGCATCAGGATCTCCTGCGCCTTCACATAGTACTGCTGCCGGATCTTGGGGTTCGTGCTCTGGATGCCGTCTTCAACGAGCTTGTCGAACTCGGGGTTCTTGTAGAACGACCAGGAGAACGCGCTGCCCGACGAGTGATACAACCCGCGCATCATGTCGGGATCGGAAGACCACAACCCCATGGGGGCAAGGTTGTGCTCGCCGCTGCCGAGCGCCGCGAACCACGGGCTACGCGACTGCGCCCAGATAAAGGCGTCGAACCCAACCTCATTCAAGTTCGCCTGGACGAACTCGGCCAGCGGCCGGAACTGCGGCACGTCGGTCAGAATGTAGATCCCAACCCTTAGCTTCTGGCCGCCCTTCTCGCGGACGCCGCCCGCGCCGACGCGCCACCCCGCCTCTTCAAGCAACGCCCGGGCGCGGCCCTGATCATACGGATACACCTGCCGGAACTGTCCTTTGATGGCCATCGGCGTCGCCGCGCTCATGATGCCGTTGCCGATAGGATACACGTTGAAGTAGAGGGTGCGATTGAGCGCCTCGACGTTTGTCGCGTGGAGGATGGCACGGCGAACATTCAACTCGTTCGTCGGCGCCTTTTGGGTGTTGATCATCGCCTGGCGCGGCGAGCCCGGGAAGTTCACTTGGTAGACGGTAAACTTGTTCGGGCTCTTCTTGAAGTCGGCGACGTTCTGTGCCGGCACGTCCTCGATCGCGTCGACCTCGCCGGTCTCCAGTACTGCCGCCCGGACTGCGTCTTCGGGGATGAACTTGATCGTAATCTCGTCGAGATAGGCTGCGCCGCGATTCGTCATGGGCGCGAGCTTCCAATCCGGGTTTCGGACCAGCGTGATGTGGTCCTTCGCCTTCCACTCCTTGACGCTGAATGCTCCGGTGCCGACCGGCGCGCGGCCAAAGTCTTTGCCGAGCTTCTGGACGGCGGTCGGGGAGACCGGCGACAGTGTGCCGGGGCTGAGGTTCGCGAGGAAGGGCGCGAACGCTTCCTTGAGCGTGATGCGCACCGTGTAGTCGTCGACGACTTCGGACTTCTCGTACGGACCGATCGAAATGCGCCCGCCCTGCGACGCCGTCGCCGGGTCCATGACGCGGTCGAGCGTGAACTTGACGGCCTGAGCATTGAACGGGGTGCCGTCGTGGAACTTGATGCCCTTGCGCAGGAAGAACGTGTAGATCTTGCCGTTCGGGCTGATGCGCCACCGCTCAGCCAGCATCGGTCTGATGTTGCCTTCTTGGTCGGCGTAGACCAGGCCGTCGACGATGTTCACCAAGACGCGGATCGCGTTGGCCTGCCCCGTCACCTGCGGATCGAGCGTCACCGGTTCATACTGAAAGCCAAGGACCAGCTTGCCACCCGGTTTCGCGTCCGGCGGAGCCTGCGCCGTCGACTGACCGGAGACACTGAGTCCAAGCGCGAGAATGATCGCGACCATGAGCGAGAGCCAGACGATCAAACGCCTGTGCATACTCATCCCTCTCCTCTGCGCGCCTACGGGTCTCAATTAGACAAGGGTTCTTCGGATGCGCTTCTTCTCCTCCCCTACGCCCTCGACGGCGTCGGCCACCCGCGCGTAGCGTCGGACGATCGCCCGCTCCATGACCTCGCTGGTGCGGGGGGACAGTGGTGAAATGACCTCTACCGGTTGAATGAGGATCCCTTCGCGTGTGGGACGGATAATCACCAGGGCCTGCCAATGGAGTTCGTACGCCCGGAGCAGTTCGGGCGGGAGTGTGACG
>Ga0334722_10004622_pt1 | contig 14194 bp, 9 predicted proteins | sample C3_bottom_MG_FD_207210 | JGI IMG/M metagenome (GOLD analysis project Ga0334722, IMG submission 207210) | Sediment microbial communities from Yellowstone Lake, YNP, Wyoming, USA - C3_bottom | ecosystem: Environmental > Aquatic > Freshwater > Lake > Sediment | place: USA: Wyoming | collected...
ATCCTGATTTTGGTCGCCTTTGTCTATTCCTCAATCGCAAAATCCTCAGCGTAGCGCTGCTACGCCTGCGGTTTTACTCAATCGTCTCGGCCAAATTCGCCTCAAAATCCGGCGCGATCACTGAAAAGCTTATTTACGGACAAGCTCTAAGTCAACGGCATTGCCCTCCCCTTCCCCCGCTTCTTGTCATACCTCTCCTGCTCGCTGTAGATGCAGCCGCAATAGGGCTGCCGGTAGAGACCCATCGCGATGGATTGGTCAATACCCTCCTGCCAACCGACCCTAAAGTCCTCATAGTAGAAAGGGATGCCTAATTCCGCGGCCAAGGCCTCGCCCTGCTCTTTGAGCAGGCTGTGATTCTGGTAGCGGCTGTAGAGCAGAGTGCTGGAAAAGGCATCGGCATTTAGGGCAATAGCCTTTTCGGCAGCGGGCCGCAAACGCATGGCATAGCAGAGGCTGCACCGGTTGTCCTCGTGAAAGACCACCTGGCGCAGGTAATCCCGCAGACCGTATTGCCGCTCATACTCGACTTGAAAATTACTTTGCCGGCTCATAATCTCCAGCGCCTCTATCCGCCGCTGGAACTCCTTGAAGGGGTGAATATTCGGGTTGAAGAAGAAGCCGCGGGCCTCATGCCCTGCCGCACGAATGGCGGCAAGGGGGGAGATGGTGCAGGGCCCGCAGCAGACGTGCAGGAGGATGTTCACGGCTTGCCGACCTTGAACTGACTGGTGTCGATATTGTACTTATGGATCTTGTAGTTGATGATCCGGAGGCTAGTATCGAGGTGTTCGGCAGCCTTGCTCTGGTTGCCATTGAAACGTTTTAAGGCGTCAAAGATCAACTCGCGTTCAAAATTCTCCACCGAGGCAGCAAAGGAGAGGGGGTTCTCCTCGTTGACCGAGGCTGAGCTTTGCAGGGTGGGCGGCAGGTGATAGCTCTTGATCGTGTCCTCGTCGCAGATCAAAAGCGCCCGCTCCATGCAATTCTGCAACTCCCTGACATTGCCCGGCCAATGGTATTGGATCAACAGGTCAATGGCCGAGGTGGAGATGCGCTGCACCTTCTTTTTGTTCTCTTCGTTGTATTTCTGCAGAAAGTATTCGGCCAGCAGCAGGATGTCGGTGCGGCGTTCCCGGAGTGGTGGGATGTAGATGGGAAAGACGTTGAGCCGATAGTAGAAGTCTTCCCGAAAACTGCCTTGGGCCACCGCTTTTTCCAAGTCCTTGTTGGTGGCGGTGATCAGACGGACATTGCATTTCCGCAGCGTGGAACTGCCGAGCCGCTGAATCTCGCGATCCTGAACCACGTTCAAGAGCTTTACCTGGATGGCCATGGAGAGTTCGCCGATTTCGTCGAGAAAGATCGTGCCACCCTCGGCGGCCTCAAACCGCCCTCTTTTTAGGGAGTTGGCCCCGGTGAAAGCCCCTTTCTCATGGCCAAACAATTCACTTTCCAGCAGGGTCTCCGGCAGGGCCGAACAGTTCACCGCGATAAAGGGATTTTTGGCCCGTTTGCTGTTGAAATGGATGGCCTTCGCCACCAGGGTCTTACCGGTGCCGGATTCACCACGCAGGAGGACCGTGGCATTGGAGTCCGCCACCCTTGTGGTCATTTCCAGCACCTCCTGCATTCGGCTGCTGCGCGAAATGATGGTGTCAATCCGGTATTTCTCAGAAAGTTGCTGCTTGAGCTGGCTGTTCTCATTCAGGAGTTGCTCTTTCTCTTGGTTGGAGGCCTGGATGCGGGTGGCAGTCTGGGCAAAGAGTCCACTGACAATAGTGAGAAAACGGATCTCCTCCTCGTAGTTGGCCCCCTCCTGGTAGTCGCAGTCGGCGCTCAGCGAACCGATGGTGTTCTTGCCATGCTTAATCGGCACGCAGAGGAAGGAGATCGGCTTGCCACTCAGGTTGCCACGGGTGCGGGTGCGGTTGAGGAAGAGCGGCTCCTTGCTGACCTGGGGCACGATAATCGGGGCGCCGGTGGCGACAACCCGGCCGGTAATGCCTTCGCCGATCTCATAGACCCCGCGTTTCCGTGCCTCGGCGCTCATGCCGTGGGCGACCTCGATTTCCAACTGCCCGGATTTCGGGTTGATGAGGGTCACTGTGCCATTCTGCAGACCGGCGTAGGCGGCGAGAATGGTCAGCGAGCGCTTCAGGCAGTCATGCAGATCGGTTGACGAGGCCAGAACCTTGGTAATCTCGTAGAGGCAGGTCAGGGTGGTCAGCTCTTTATTGTGTTGTTTCGTGCTCATGACTATTTTTGTTTGGCGATCAGCACCACGGCGGCCATGGTGGCGACGGTAATTGTTGGGGTGGTTACCATGACACCATCTTTCTCCGCAACAATATCGTTGGGCGACTGAAGCGCGGTGTTGAGGATCTGCCGCCATGTGCCGCCGTGGGTTGGCGGCGGTATCTCGACAACGGAGTTTTCATGATGACTATTGAGGATGACGAAGAAATCCGGCGCCTCCATCGTTCGTGAGCCGACCAGGGTGAAGCAGAGGATTTTACACTCAGGCGACCAATCTTCTTTGCCGAGACGCGCCCCCTGCCAGATGATTTCAGGGGGTTGATGGCTATGCGGCGATGGGAAAAATTCTGTCCTCCGGAAGAGCCGGTAGCGCTTCCGGAGGGCGATCAACATCCGGAAGAAACGCAGGGTGTCGGCATGTTCTTTTGCCAGCCGCCAATCCAGCCAGCTGATCAAGTTGTCCTGGCAATAGGCGTTATTGCTCCCTCGCTGCGTGCGGCAGAATTCATCGCCAGCAAGGAGCATCGGCGTGCCTTGCGACAGCATGAGGACCACGGCCATGGAGCGCAATCGCCTGGCCCGGAGGGCGAGAACCTTTTGTGAGCGGCTATCCCCTTCCTTGCCGCTGTTCCAGCTCAAATTATTGTTGTCGCCGTCCCGGTTGTACTCACCATTGCGCTCGTTATGCTTATGGTTGTAGCTGACCAGGTCAGAAAGGGTGAAACCATCATGGCTGGTCAAAAAATTAATGCTGTTGGTCGGGCTGCGGTGGTTGTGCTGGTAAAGATCGGAGCTGCCGGCGATGCGGGTGGCAAGTCTGGTGGTCATGCCGCTGTGGCCGGCCAGGAAAGAACGGCAATCGTCACGGAAGAGGCCGTTCCACTCAGCCCAGCGCGGGTGGCTGGAAAAACGTCCCACCTGGTAGAGGCCGGCGGCGTCCCAGGCCTCGGCAATGATCTTGGTCTGAGCGAGGATCGGGTCTTCGGCGATCTGTTCTATGAGCGGCGGATGACTAAGCACCTCGCCCCTGTGTCCGCGGCTCATGATGGAGGCCAGATCGAAGCGGAAGCCATCGACGTGCATCTCTATCACCCAATAACGAAGGCAGTCCATGATAAACTCCCGGACCACGGGGTGATTGCTGTTGACGGTATTGCCGCAGCCGGAATAATTGAGGTAGTCAGCGGTGTCGGCTTCCAGCATATAATAAATGCTGTTGCCTAAGGCCCGAAAGTTGATGGTGGGGCCCAGGGTATTGCCTTCGGCGGTGTGGTTGAAGACCACGTCCAAGATAACTTCGATGCCGGCCTGGTGCAGAGCCCGGACCATCGTCTTGAATTCATTGACCTGTTGGCCTTTTACCGCAGCGAAAGAGGCCTTGGGGGCGAAATAGGCAAAGGGACTGTATCCCCAAAGATTTTTGAGGGGCTTGCCGGAGACCGGGTCGAGATTCTTGTTTTCATTTTCATCAAACTCAGCGATGGGCAACAACTCTAGCGCCGTCACTCCAAGCTCTTGCAGGTAGGGGATTTTTTCAATAAGCCCAAGAAAGGTGCCAGGGTGTTTTACTTTGGAGCTTTCATGGCGAGTAAACCCACGGACATGGAGTTCATAGATGACCGTGTCGCACATTGCCCGATTTAAGGGCTGATCACCTTGCCAGTCGAAGTCGTCCGCGGGTATCCCGCAGCGCCATTGGCCACAGACGGACTGGCCCCAGCATTCGCCGCCGGTAATCATTTTGGCGTAGGGATCAAGAATCAAGCTGTTTTGTTCGGAAATCGTGTTTGCGTCTTGGCTTTCGATTTGGTAGGCATAGGTAGAGTCAAGCGGGACGCCATGGACTTCGATATGCCAGATTTCACCAGTTTTATTGAGCTTTGGATCTAAGGGAATTCTCTGATCTGCCGTTTGCGCCTTGGCCTCGAACAGGACGAGAGTGACACGTGTTGCCTCCCTGCAGAACAGGGCAAAATTGACAGAACCTGCTATGGCGGTGGCACCCAAGGGCAGGGGATGACCGAGAGAAGTGGCTATTTTTCTTCGGCGACGCGGTACTGTTGGCAGGTGTGGCGTAGGCATAAATTCACCAGAAATGATAATTATTCCTAATAATGCTTGTCTCCAGAGATAAATATACTATATTGCTGTCTGCAAGGCTTATTAAAATTAAACCATACGAGGAGGGTTGCAATGGGAATCTTTGAGAAGCTAGGAATTGCTGGAACCGCTCAGGCTACCATCGATTGGGATATTACCCCGGCACTGACGTTCACTATCTTTGAGAGTTGGGGCAGCAAGGAGAGGAATATCCGCACCAAGGGCGAGCGGTATTACTATTTTTATATCGACAGCTGGCAGGAACCGGCCAAGGTCTGCCTGATGGAGCGAGGCATCAAGCATGCCCGAGTGATGGCCGAAATTGATGCCCCCCAGGAGATGATCCAGCGTTGCATCGCCGCGCAAGGAGAAAAGGCCGGGCTGGATAAGTGCTACGCCGTCGATTCTACGTTGAAGCAGTGGTTAAACGACAATATCCTCACCGGTGACGGCGGCGGCAAGATCAAACTGGTGGCGCCCCTTCTGGAAGCAGAGGAGCTGGAAACCGATCTTCCCCTGCAAGGCTCACCCCTGCCCGCCTTGCAGCCTGTGGCACTCCCCGCGGAAGCCGCAGTGGTGAGTGAGGATGAACTGCCTGGTCTGATCAAGAAATACGGCTTCTTTGACAGCAAGTACAACCCGCAGGGTAAATTTGCTACCTATCTGGTGGATAACGGCGATGGTCTCACGGTAACCGACGCGGTCACCGGGGTGATGTGGCAGCGGCAGGGCTGCGACATTACGTCTCTCCGGCGGATCCAGACCTATATCTCCGACATCAACCAAAATGGTTTTGCTGGCTTCACCGACTGGCGGTTGCCCACCCTGGAGGAGGCGATGTCCTTGCTGCAGCCGACCATCAATGCCAAGGATCAGTATATCCACCCCTGTTTCTCTCACCATCAGCCCTTTATCTTTGTCTCCGCGCAAAGGCAGCCGGGAGGCTATTGGTTTGTGGATTACAAGCAGGCCACGGCCTTTTGGGCCTCGGGGACTATCCCTGGCGGATTCGGCCGCCTCTGTCGAAAAGTATAGGGATACAAGTATGCCGTGAAGAGAGGACTCGAAAGGCTACGGGATAGGGAAGAGCCTACAGGGTTTGAGTGTCCTGGCAGTCAATACAGATAGTAACAACGGCTCTGGATTCGTACAATCTTGGAGCCGTTGTTGTTTGTGGTGACATGATGAAGCTCAAATTTCTGGAGTGGCTGGATTTGTTACATAATCAGTAACTATCTTCAATCTGGCAATTCTTATGATGGGCAAGACAACAATAACTTGAACAAAGTTCTTGACCAAGGCAACGAAGTTCTGCGCACTATAATAGTAACCCTGATTCCTGCCGCTACTGGTGATATTGCTAGCAGCTATTCTTCTTATGACTGGCGAATGAAAAGGACACACTATGACTTGGGCAAACTTGACAATTGGCAAAAAAATTACGATTGGCTTTCTTGTAATTCTTACTCTGTTGATGATTATGGTCGTTATGAATATCATCGGCATTGGTCATATTGTCCATGATGCTAAAGAGGTCATTGCTGGCAATACTCTTGACGGTATTCTGGCTCAACGTGAGGTGGATCATCTCAATTGGGTGGCTAAGGTTAGCGCCACGCTGAACGATGACGCTTCCACAGAACTGACCGTGGAGACTGACCACACAAAATGTGGTTTTGGCAAGTGGCTTTATGGTGATGGCCGCAAGGAAGCTGAGCGCCTAGTTCCCAGTCTCGCTCCTCTCCTGGCCAGTATCGAGCAACCACACAAGGACTTGCATGATTCAGCCACGGACATCAAAAGTGTTTTTGTGCAAGCTGACACTAGACTACCGGCCAAACTGGTTGCAATTGAAGCAGCTCATTTAAGTTGGGCCAGTCGAGTGCGTGACGCCATCATTACCAAAAGCGCCACATTGGAAAATGTTGAGACAGACCCGACCAAATGCGGCCTAGGTCAATGGTTGGACTCAGAGCAGGCAAAAACAGTCTACCAACATGCAAGCGCTAATTTTCGTAAACAGTTTGATTCCATCCGCGAAGGTCATAACGCAATGCACACATCCGCTGTGCATTTGAAGGAATTATTGTCCGCACAGCAGTTTGACGAGGCGATAGTCAGCTTCCAGAAGGATACTCTCCCCAAACTCAATGCGACAATCGCCATTCTCAAAGAGATGACGGCCGAAGCCGAATCACTGGTCGTAGGCAAGGAAAAGGCGCAAAAAATTTATACTGAGAAAACTGTCACCTCAGTTCATGCAGTGCAGGAGATTTTAGCGAAGATCCGAAAGGAGGCTCGTGGCAAAATCATGACTGACGACGTGATGATTGCTGCTGCAAGTAAGACGCGATCTTCTGGAATTGTTTTCGGAATAAGCATATTTAGCATCGGGATAGCCTTTTCTTTCTTTCTGGCGCGGACAATTTCTAAATTACTGGTCGGTGTGGCGCAACAAATGGCAGGTGGATCATTGCAGGTAGCAGCTGCATCAGATCAAATACTTTCGTCTAGCCAAGCTTTAGCCGATGGAGCATCATCACAGGCAGCGGCTGTAGAACAAATTTCTGCCACTATGGAAGAAATTACCGCCATGACTAGACAGGATGCTGAGAATGCACGGCAGTCGGAAATGTTGCTCAAGGAAGCTAACCAAGTGCTAAATGCGACTGACGAGTCGATGAAGAAATTGACCCTTTCCATGCGCGAAATTTCCACGGCCAGCACCGAGACCAATAAAATAGTCAAAACCATCGATGAAATAGCTTTTCAGACAAATCTTCTGGCTTTGAATGCGGCTGTTGAAGCGGCTCGGGCGGGTGATGCAGGAGCAGGATTTGCGGTGGTGGCCAACGAGGTTAGAAGTCTGGCGTTGCGAGCCACTGAAGCTGCGAAAAATACTTCAGACCTTATTGAAGGCACTGTACAAAAAATTAAAATTGGCTCCGGCTTGGTTGCAGAAACTAATGAGTCTTTTCATGCTGTCAGCCAGTCTATTGAGAAAATCAACATCACTATTAGTGAAATCGTTGGATCTACTAAGGAGCAGTCTATCGCTATTACTCAAGTGAACGAGGCTATATCTCTAGTCGATAATGTGACTCAGCAGAATGCGGCCACTGCTGAAGAAACCGCCTCATGCTCGGAAGAGTTGAATAGTGAAGTGAAGACCATGCGTGGCTCTGTCAACGATTTGCTCATTATGGTTGGCGGCGTTACCTCTGAGGATATCAAACCTGGTCATACACAGCAAGCACCAAAGATCAGAGTACCGGTTAAGGCTTTACCCAAACTGCATACATCCGTTATGTCAGCGAGCAAGGCGGTATCCAAAGCATCGCAACAGCAGCAAATTCAAAAATCTGCCAATGCACATCATGACGTTGTTGCCAGTGCCTCAGATGAATTTGAGGATTTCTAGCAGACTGAAGTTTTGATCTTACCCCGTCTAGGCAGAGCCTCGCATCATTGGCTCTGCTTTTTTTATTCCCCGCAAGGTTTGAAAGCAGGGAGCCTCAACCGACAACTTTTTCTGAAGATAATTTCTAGCCCATCATAAGAATTTCACCACCACCGAAACTGACGGAGGCTACTGTTCATCAACACGAGCAATCGAAGAGCCGAAATGACTGACCACCAACCAACCCAGCTTTCGCCATAGGTTGGGTTGGTGGTCGGTGGGGAGGACGGGTTGTCTCGATTTAGGAAAAGAGCCATACCTTTTTCAAGTGAGCCAAGGTATCCCCGAGCCAGTTGGGAAGGGCTTGGGTGAGGTGCCAAAATGGACATAGAGACCAAGCAACACCTTGTAAACAATCAAATTATTACTTTGCTTGGAAGGTTTGTGGATTACAAGCAGGCCACGGCCTTTTGGGCCTCGGGGACTATCCCTGGCGGATTTGGCAGGTTGTGTCGAAAAGCATAGGAATACAAGTATGCCGTGAAGAGAGGACTCGACGCACCTTGAAGGGAGAAGGGGAAAGGAAGGCTCATGTGTCGTTCTTTGGTGTTTTTTTGATGCTGATAAGATAATCCAGTAGAGCTGCCTTCTCCGCCTCGGTAAGGACCACGCCATCGTTATTGATCATCTTTGTTATTGTCTGCTCCCATTGTTCTCTGGACTTTCGGTAGCGGACAAGCTTCTCAATGACATGGCAGTTCAGGCATTGTTTCTCCAAAAGCTTGGATCCATCGCCCAAGGGTTGAGCATCCGCAGGCGCTATCTCAGCCCTTGCTTGTTGGGGTTGGGCAAAAACAAAAATTCCGCAGTCCTCCCCTGACACCCCTCCTAACATATTGAGGAGGCAACCTAACATTGTTACATACATGACTTTTTTTATTGCGCTAGAAGACGAGGCGCAAAATGACTCATCTACATTCATGGCTTGTTACTCCTTAAAGTTTATGGTTTTTGGCACTTAAGACAACCATTAAACGAGCAACAAATATGCCACCACCAGGCACTGGGGTTATTTATTTTTTATAGCAATAATTTAAAATGGTTAGATTCATGAAATTTTTTGGTTGATATATATGCTCCCCGAAGTTTTCTGGGTGAGCAGGTAAAGCTACCGCTCCCATGTTGTGATTTAACCTCTTCATAAAAATTTACCTACCAAGAATGACCAGGTTATTTTGTAACAACGGCTCAGCTTATAGTATCTGCTCTGTTTCCGGCCACGCTGCATGCCACCTCACAAAAAAATCCGTACCTGACAGACATGCCATGAAATTCAGCCCCTTTCTATTTCTTTGCGCCACCGGGCTCTTGGCGATTTTCAGCTCCACCATATCCAAAAGCCCTGTGCTACCGCTCTTTGCCGCCCACTTGGGCGCTGGCCCCTCCGGGGTTGGCCTGGTCGCCGCCATTTCGGCCTTTGCCGGTGTCGTCTTCAGTGTCCCGGCAGGGATACTCGCCGACAGGTTCGGCAAAAAGCGGCTGATCGTTGCCGCCTCACTTATCTTTGCCAGCGCGCCGTTTGGCTATCTCGCGGTGACAAACATCTGGCAGTTGGCGCTCGTCAGGTTCTATCACGGCTTTGCCACGGCAATTTTCCTGCCGGTGGCCATGGCCTTGGTTTCGAGCCTCTCCAGCCAAGAACGGGGGGAGAAGTTGGGGTGGTTTTCGACTTCGACCTTGGCCGGCAGATTCATGGCCCCGGTCGTTGGCGGCGGCATCCTTGGCTTCTTCAGCCTCAGTTCTGCGTTTGGCTACCAAGTCGTCTATGCCGTCTGCGGCGGGGCCGGTTTGATCACTCTCCTCCTGGCCATCATGCTGCCTGTCCCGGAGGAGACGACCCAGGCCGAGCAATCATGGGCCGAGACCTTTCGTGTCTTTAAATCAGTCGCCCTGAACCGCACCATCCTGCTTACCTGCTTCGTCGAGGCCTCAATCCTCTTTGCCTATGGGACATTCGAGACCTTCCTCCCCCTCTATGCCGTAGAGCATGGCCTGAGCGCCGCCCAGGTCGGCGTATTCCTCTCCGGCCAGATCATAGTACTTGCCCTAACCAAACCGATCATGGGCAAGTTCTCGGACACTCACGGCAGGAGGCCGCAGATCGTTGCCGGCGGCTTGCTCGGGGCTGCCTGCATCGGCAGCTTCTCCCTCTTCTCTTCCTTCTTCCCCTTGCTGCTCTTGAGCATCACCTTCGGGTTATGCCTCTCCATCGTCACCTCGGCCACCTCGGCCTTTATCGCCGACCTGAGCAGCCAGCAGGCCAGAGGCTCGGCCATGGGCTTACTCGGCTCGATCATGGACATTGGCCACACCACCGGACCGCTGGTCTCCGGGGTGATTACCTCCTCCTTCGGCTATACCCAATCTTTTCTGGGGGCGGCAATGGTCCTCCTGGTTGTCTCTGGGTTGTTTTTGTTCTCAAGTCGGGTCAAGAGCCCGTGATACAATCAGCTGCTCGTATTCATTCCCCTTGATATTCGATGGTTTACCATGCAGGGCGCGGCCCTGTTGAAACAGGACAGCATCACGGGCAGGTCTCCCCGGACTCGGTTCAGTGAGGCTGTCAGCCTCAAAAAAGACACCCGGACCTTACAAGACCAGATGAAGGAGATGACGTCGCGGATTGCCGACCGTGAACGACTGGCCTAGAAAAAGACCAGCTTCGCAAATCTGCGTAAAACTTCCGCGTTCTCAATGGAAGAGAAGCGAGGATGGAAAATGGGGGTGTATGCAGAAGGCTATCTGACCCTGGAAGATCCAGACACTCGCATGTTTGCCGAGAATGATCCGCAGGGCTCATTGCCAGTTATCTTGACGGTCTGATCCTTGGCGGATAAATTTTAACCCGAGGCCAGCCTTTTAAGCTCAGTGATAACCTTGGCGTAATTGTCCTGGCCGAATACCGCTGACCCCGCCACAAAGATATTGGCGCCAGCCTGAGCGATCTCGCCAATAGTGGCCGGGCTGACCCCGCCATCAATCTCAATACCTACCTGTAACCCACGGACATCGATCATTTTTTTAAGTTGTCTGGTCTTATCGACGGCGCTGCCGATGAATTTCTGCCCTCCGAATCCAGGATTTACACTCATCAACATCACCAGATCCAACTCCTCCAGGATAAAATCCAAAGTCGTCAACGGGGTAGCCGGATTTAAGACTGCGCCGGCCTTCTTGCCAAGTTGCTTGATCGCTTGGATGGTACGGTGCAGATGGGAACAAACCTCAACGTGAACAGTTATCCAATCAGCGCCGGCCTCGGCAAAGGCCTCAAGATACTGATCGGGATTGTTGATCATCAGATGAACATCCAGTGGCGCCTTGGTGATCTTGCGGACTGCGGCGACCACCAGTGGCCCAATAGTGATATTCGGCACAAAATGACCGTCCATAACGTCGATATGGATCACATCTGCGCCATCGGCGACTACCTGGCTGATCTCTTCTCCAAGTCTGGCAAAATCGGCGGACAGGATGGAAGGGGCGATCATTAAACGCTGCATGGGGGGACTCCTTATGGTTATTTACTTCGCCCGGGTGCTGGCGGTGCAAAAAACTCGGTTGCGACAAAGATTATTTGGTTATCGGAAATTTGGTATTACTCGGCGCCGACCTTAACCTGCACATAATGCTCGGGCTGAATATATTTAGCAGCGGCCTTCATCACACCGTCGACAGTGATTTGGTTAATGGCCTGAACGTATTGATTGCCAAAATCAAGGCCAAGCCCATACGTTTCACTTAAGGCCATATCCAGGGCTTGAGCGCTATTGGTTTGCAGACTCAGATCATACTGGCCAAGCAGAAGATTCTTAGCCTTGTCCAACTCTTCCTTGGTAATCGGGGTTGAGCGAATTCGGTTGAGCTCTTGCCAGACGGAGGTAATAGCCTCTTTCTCCTTGTCGGGGCTCGTGCCGATATAGATACCGAAAGAACCGGTATCAAGCCCAAGCAGATTAAAGGAAGACAAGCTATACGCCAGGCTCTGTTTATCCCGTAACTGAGTAAACAGCCTGCCACTCTGGCCACTCAATACCGTATCGACGAGCTCGAGGGCAAAACGATCCGGGCTGGTCAGTGTTGCTCCAAGAAACCCGATAATGATATGGACCTGCTCTTTATCCCGAGCCAGACTTGAAATTTTAGGGGTGGGAGAAAGCACCGGCGCCTTGATATCTTTTTTCTCCAGCCCGGCGCCGCTCTTTTGCCAAGAACCAAACAAACCGTTCACTTTCTCGTAGACGTCCTTGGCCTTGACGTCACCGGCGATGGCGAGCACCAGAGAGTCCGGCTGCGCATGCCGATTATAGAGTTTATGCAAATCATCCGCAGTAAGATTACTGATAGCCTTTTCCGATCCCAGGCTATTCAAGGCATAGGGGTGGCTCTGGAAGAGAATTTGATTGAATTCGGCAAAGGCTATGGCGGTGAGCGAGTCTTTCTGGTGTTTGAGCGCGGCCAATCGTTCAGGGAGAATTTTACGAGCCTCCTCAGGATCAAAGGCAGGGGTAATCAAGATATCGCGAAACAATCCCAGCCCGTCATCAAAAAACCTGGAAAGAAAGGCCGCCTTGAGACCAAAGGTGTTCTTTCCGTTAAATCCGGAAATGTCGCCAGCCATGTCGGCTATTTTCAGCGACAACTCGCGGGCGCTCAATTTTTCCGTACTCTTCGGAAGAAGATCGCTGATAAAGGCAAAAGCGCCATTGGTGTCGGCTGTTTCACCCATCAGGCCTCCAGGGAAAACAGCCTGCAAAGCAACTGTTGGCACTCGCGGGTCTTCTCGCACCAAAAGGGTTATACCATTATCTAGCTTAAATCGATGGACATTGCCGAGGTAGGATGACACGAGAGAGCTTGGGATGCTCTCTTTTGCGGCCTTTTCCGCCAAGTTAACCATCTGGACCAACTCGTCCGTGGTGAGGTTGATGTTGGCGCCTTTGGGCGCCAAATATCCTGCAATCAGTCGGTGCCCGTCGCAGTACTTTAAAGCAACTCGTTTAATGTCGTCGAGGCTGACTGCCCTAATCTTTTCAAGGTACTCATCTTCCCTTGGATCTCCGGACAGTGCTTCAAAAGAACCCAAGACCCTGGCCTGCCCCTCTACCTTTTCCAGGTTGAAGACGAAATCACTCTCAAGGCTATGCTTTATTCGCTCAAGTTCCTGCTCATCGACGGAAACGTATTTTAGTTTGAAAATCTCGGTCAGACTGGCGAGTAAAGCCTCCTTGATCTTGGTTTGATCCAGCGTGGCGGTTATCTCGAGAAGGCCAGGATATTTCGGAGTGAAAGCGGAAGAGTGGATTGTGTACACAACTCCTTTTTCATTGCGCAGATGCTCGTACAATCGTGAAGTATCGCCCTGGCCCAGTATGCCGGAAAGGACATCCAGAACGGGAGTGTCCTGGTCTTCAAAGGCAGGGATTGGGAATACCAACGCCATCTGGGATTGGTTGACCGAATCTTCAAGGGTGAAGAGCCTGGCCCCATTGACCGGGGGTTCTTCGGGAACCTCTTGGGTTTCCACATTCTGGTTCGGTAAATCGGCAAAGACTTCCGTTACTTTGTTGATAACGGGTTCATAGTGGACATCGCCAACCACGACGACGGTAAAGTTGTTGGGCTGATAATGCTTGGCCATATAGCCCAGGATGTCGTTGCGGGAAAAAGACGAAACACTCTCCTTGGTTCCAATTACCGGCAGTCGGTAAGGGTGGGTCGTGTAGGAATTTTTCATCATGGCTTCGAAAAACGTGACCTCTGGCCGGTCGTTGCGCATCCCGATTTCTTCCAGCACCACCTTTTTTTCCCTTTCTAACTCATCTTTGTCGAACACTGAGTTACGTACCGCGTCTGTCAGTACGTCAAGGGCTGTCTCCCAGTCGCGGGCAGGCAAGGTGGCATGATAAACCGTGTATTCAAAAGAGGTATAGGCGTTGATCTGTCCCCCTTTTTCCTCAATAGCCGCAGCAACAGCACCAGGCCCCCTGCTTTTGGTCCCCTTAAATATCATGTGCTCAATTAAATGAGTTATTCCACCTTCGTTTTTGCCCTCATAGATGCTGCCGGCCTTGACCCAGATCTGGATTGTCACCACCTTCGCTCCAGGAACCTCCTTCACCAGCAAGGTAAGTCCGTTATCAAGGCTGTCTTTATAAAGATGGGGTTTTAAGAGTTTTGCGTGCAATGCTGTAGGTGTCATAATTTGCCATAATATGGTGAGGAAAACGGAAAAAAAGGTTAGTGTTAATTTCTTCATTCGTTGTAGCCGTTTAGGGGGGTTGTCCGCTAGTTCCCCTTGTTCATATTTGAATAATTCAGGCTTTGACAATCTCGCAAAAATCGCGGGATGGCTAAACAAAAGGGCAGACAGAC
>Ga0334722_10004624_pt1 | contig 14193 bp, 10 predicted proteins | sample C3_bottom_MG_FD_207210 | JGI IMG/M metagenome (GOLD analysis project Ga0334722, IMG submission 207210) | Sediment microbial communities from Yellowstone Lake, YNP, Wyoming, USA - C3_bottom | ecosystem: Environmental > Aquatic > Freshwater > Lake > Sediment | place: USA: Wyoming | collected...
CAGATGCAATCGGGACAATCCCATATGCGACACCAGCTGCAGCGACAGCAGGAACGTATTATATCAGAGGTACAGATCCTATTACCCTCTGTTCATCGATTCAACCTGTAACTGTGACAGTTAATCCGTTACCAACAGTTGTAATCACTGATCCGGCAGCAGTATGTTCACCATCAACAGTTGACCTTACAGCGGCATCAATAACCGCTGGAAGTACGGCAGGCTTAACATTCTCCTACTGGACAGATGCAATTGCCACTATTCCATATCCTACGCCAACTATTGCCACCGCAGGAACATACTATATTAAGGGAATAAATGCTCTTACGGGCTGTTCGGCAATACAACCTGTGACAGTAAGCATAAATGCATCACCGGTAGTTACAATCACTCATGTTGACGTTACATGTTTTGGTGATCATAACGGAAGTGCCACTGCACTGGCTTCTGGTGGATCCGGTGTATTCACTTATACCTGGAATACTGTACCTGTACAGACAACTTCAGTTGCTACAGCTCTTGCCGCGGGCAACTTTACAGTAACTGTAGATGACGCCAATGGATGCAGCACTACTGCAAGTACGACCATAAATGAGCCTCTTGCGGCACTTTCAGGCAGCATTACTTCTCAGACAGATGTTAGTGTGTTTGGTTCCAATGACGGAAGTGTTACAGTGGCAGGCTCAGGAGGAACTAGTCCATATCTCTATAAAATTGGCGCTGGTGCATATCAGGCTTCCGGCACATTCGGATCACTTATTGCAGGTTCTTATATAGTTACACTTCAGGACGCCAATCTTTGCACAACAACTGTTCCGGTTACTATATCTCAGCCGGGTACATCTCTTACGGGAAGCATTACGGCACAGTCAAATATCCTTTGTTACGGAACTGCAACAGGAAGTGTAAGTGTAGCGGCATCTGGCGGAGTTGCTCCATACGAATACAGTCTGAATGGAGGCGCTTATCAGCCTACAGGTACATTCAGCGGTTTGATCGCCGGCAACTATACTATTACAATCCGTGATGCTGTATTGACAACATTCGATGTAAACTGTTCAATTACACAGTCTTCAACTGCTCTGTCGGGCTTCATCGTTGATCAGACTAACATACTTTGCTTTGGTAATAGTACGGGTAGTGTTACTGTTTCAGGCTTAGGCGGGACTGCTCCTTACCTCTACAAAATTGGTAGTAGTTCTTATCAGGCCTCCGGAACATTCGGATCCCTTGCAGCTAATACTTATAATGTAGTGGTTCAGGATGCTAACCTTTGCACCTTTAATGTATCGGTGATAATTTCACAGCCATCTGCCGTGCTGGCACTGAATGCTGTTACGACTTCAAATGTTTCATGTTCAGGTTTAACAAACGGAACAGTAGTCGTTGCAGGTTCAGGAGGAACAGCTCCATACACTTATAGTCTGAATGGAGGTGCAGGACAGTTATCAGGTTCATTTGCAAATCTGGAAGCAGCTACATACACAATTTCAGTTGTAGACGCAAACCTGTGTACAGCATCAATTACTTCAACAATAACTGAACCGGCAGTTCTGTCGATTGCCAGCACAACGGCTGATGCTTCATGTCCTGGAGTATCAGACGGTTCAATAACGCTGACAGTTACTGGCGGAACGCAACCATACAATGTAATATGGTCCGACGGAGTAGTAACGCAGGATCGGTTGAATATTCCTGATGGCACTTATAGTGTAGTGGTTACCGATAAGAATTCATGTGCAACTTCTGCAGATGTAAGTATTGGTGTCATTGGTTCAGAAAACTGCCTGGAAATTCCAACAATCATTACTCCGAACAATGATGGATATAATGATACATGGAAGATCAAGAATATCGATCTTTTCCCGAATGCTGAAGTATTTGTTTACAACAGGTGGGGAAAACTGGTATACCATAGCAGGAATCTTTCTCTGAATCCATGGGATGGCACTTATGAAGGTAAATTACTGCCTACTGATTCCTATCATTATATATTACACTTAAATGATGGATCAAATCCAAGGTCAGGTGTAATAAGTATAATCAGATAATTAATGCAATGTTTAGAACTATAAGAATATGAGGTATCTAAGAATTCTATTGCCGGCGATTGTTTTGAGTTTCTGTTTTGGGTCTGTCTTTGCCCAGACTGAACCTACTTACAGTCAGTATATCATGAATGGGTTTCTTATAAATCCTTCATTCGCAGGCCGCGACGGTTATACCACTGTCAATCTGACAGTAAGGGAACAATGGATCGGATTATCCGGGGCACCAAGTACTTACGCTGCAAGCTTTCAGACACGAATCCTGCAGAACAGTTTCATTTCCAAATCAACCGCTGTCAGAAAGAAAATCATCAAACCAACAAAAGGAGGAAAAGTTGGACTTGGCGGTTATATCTTCAATGATAATAATGGAATTATGAAACGTACAGGGATGCTGCTGGCTTATTCCTACCATATTCCTATGGGAAAAACCGGAGGAATTCCGAACGATCTTTCTTTTGGACTTGCATTGAAGGCTTATCAGTTCAATGTTAATACAAACGGGGCAATCCTGGAAAACAACTATGATCCGGTGCTCAATTCGTATGACAGAACCAAGTATTTTCCTGATTTTAATTTCGGAGCGAGCTTTACCACATCCCGCTATTACGTCGGATTTGCTATGACTAATATGCTAAGAGGCTCCCTGGTGTTTGCGGATACCTCTAAAACAAAAGGGAGTGAACTTGGCGGCTATTATCTGACTGGCGGGTATAAATTCCCTCTGTCTCCTGACTGGATTCTTGAACCGTCGGCTTTTATCAAAGCATCAGATATGTTCCTTACTTCTGTTCAGATGGATATTACAGCAAGAGTGTATTACAAAGAAGATTACTGGGCAGGAATTTCATACAGAACCAATGATGCAATAGTTGCCCTGATGGGTCTAAAGTACGATAGGTTCTATTTCGCCTATGCATTTGACTTCACCCTTACAGATATCAGGAAAGAAAGCTATGGGACACACGAGCTCTCGGTTGCAGTAAAATTTGGTGAGAGTGCCAGAAGGTACAGATGGATAAATGCTTATTAAAGTATTTAAATAGTTTAGGAGGCTGATTTTATTTCAGCCTCCTTTTTTTTTGAAGGAAACAATATGTCAAAATGGGTTTTTACCTGGCTGCTTCATGTTGCATTACTAGGTGGTCTTTCAATGAATCAGACTTATTCTCAGTCTGCTGAATCTCGAAGAAGGAGAATTATGTTTTACAATGTTGAGAACCTTTTCGATACTCATGATGACTCCCTTACAGACGACAACGATTTCCTCCCTAATGGAGTTATGAGGTGGAATCTTTCCAGATATAATAAGAAAATTAGCTCGCTGTATAAGACCATAATTGCTGCCGGTGAATGGGAACCACCTGTAATTGTAGGTTTATGCGAAATTGAGAACAAAAATGTTCTTAATGACCTGGTATATGATACTTACCTTTCAAAGTTTAATTACGGGATAATTCATGAGGATTCTCCTGACCGGAGGGGGATTGATGTATGCCTTTTATTCAGGAAGGGATTGGTTGAAATAGTCCATCACAGATACTGGATTCCGGGAGGAAAGAATAATAAAAGCTATAATTCGAGGAGCATTCTCTATGCAAAAGCTCTGATAGGCAACGACACACTTCATCTTTTTGTAAACCATTGGCCATCGCGAAGGGGAGGAGTTCTTGCAGGAGAAGAGAACCGGAAAGAGATTGCTTCTCTGATCGATGAGAAGATTGATTCTATTAACCGAAGGAATCAGGGGGGAGTAAAAATTCTGATCATGGGTGACTTTAATTGCACACCTGAAGACCCGGTTATTAAAAGTATGCTTTCATCAGTTGATACAGGAGATGTGTTTTTAAATCTATCAGAGAGAAATGCTTCCAACGGTTTGGGAACATACAGATATCAGGGTACCTGGGAGATGATAGATCAGATAATTGTTTCAAAACAGCTTCTTTCATCATCTTCCGGTTTATATACAGAACCTGATCTGCTGAATATATTTAAACCTGATTTTCTTTTAAAAAAAGATCCTAAATATCCCGGGATGACACCTTATTCAACCTTCAGAGGATATAAGTACCAGGGCGGTTTTAGTGATCACCTGCCCATACTTCTGGATATTAAGGAACGATAGCCCCATCAGGAGGTGTAAGCCCTAACTCAATTCCCTTCTCAAGCATAAGCCTCCTTGCAGCATCATGCTCGTTTGGAATTATTCCGTCAAGAATCGCCTCTCGTATCGCGTTCTTTATTATTCCAACCTCTTTCCCTGGCTTTATGCCGAATGTCTTTATTATCTCACTGCCATCAACGGGAGGCTGAAAATTCCTTAGTGCATCTTTTTCTTCAATCTCCTTAAGCTTAATTCTTACCAGTTTGAAGTTTTCCAGATGTTTCGTCTTTTTGGCTTCGTTCTTAGAGGTGATGTCTGCTTCACATAACACCATCAAATCATCAATGTCATCACCCGCTTCAAATAGCAGTCTCCTTATGGCGGAGTCTGTTACTATCTCCTGGGTCAGCGCTATCGGGCGCAAATGCAGATCAACAATCTTCTGGACATATTTCATCTTTTCATTTAACGGCAGCTTCATCTTCCTGAAAATATCAGGGATCATTTTTGAACCTAAAAATTCATGCCCATGGAACGACCACCCTGTGTCAGATTGATATTTCTTTGTAAGAGGCTTGGCAATATCATGAAGCAGTGCTGCCCACCTGAGCCATAAATTATCGGTGTTCTTGCTTATATTGTCGAGTACTTTTATTGAATGGTGAAAATTATCCTTATGCGCTTTACCATCTTTTGTTTCAACGCCTTTCAGATTATCTAGTTCAGGGAAAATAATTTTCAGTAATCCGGACTTTTCAAGCAGGATAAATCCCCTGGATGGATGCGGACACATAATGATTTTATTCAATTCAGTAACAATCCGCTCGGGTGAAACTATTCTGATCCTTTCAGCGTTTTCAATAATTGAATTAAAAGTTTCTTCTTCTATTGTGAAATTGAGCTGAGTTGCAAACCTGATTGCCCTCATCATCCTCAAAGGATCGTCGGAAAATGTTTTATCAGGTTCCAATGGGGTCTTGATTATTTTTTTCCTGAGATCATCCAGTCCGCCGAACGGATCGAGGAATTCACCAAAAGATTCTTTGTTGATGCTGATTGCCAATGTGTTAATAGTAAAGTCCCTTCTCTTCTGGTCATCTTCGAGAGTACCATCCTCAACAACAGGCTTCCTTGAATTTTTGTCATATGACTCCTTCCTTGCACCGACAAATTCTATTTCATACTCCTTGCTGCGGAACATTGCAGTTCCGAAACTTTTAAAAACACTGACTTTAATCCCGGGATGTATTTTTTTTGCTGCTTTTCTTGCAATGTCAATACCACTGCCAATTACCACTATATCTATATCCTTTTCAGGATGATCTCTCTTCAGAAGACAATCTCTTACCCAACCCCCTATAACGTATGCCTGAACATTCTCAGATGTTACTACTGATGATAGTGTTTCGAAGATTTTGTCATTAAGACATATATTCATATTTAGATATGACAATTTATTTGTTACTCCTGACAAAGTTACAATTAATACTCAATTTCAGGTAAAATTCAATTTTCAGGTTCAATTGGCACAAAGCTTGACAGTTGAGTAAACATTCAGCAATTACTTATGTTTATTAAATAAAAAAATATGATAGAGCATCTCACAAAAGAAACATTTTTGGATAAAGTATTCAATTATGAAAAGAACAAAGAGTGGAAATATGAAGGTGAAAAACCCTGTATTATCGATTTCTATGCAGACTGGTGTGGTCCATGTAAAATGGTAGCTCCCGTGCTGGAAGAGTTAGCCAGGGATTTTGATGGGAAACTCAATGTTTTTAAAGTGGATACTGAAGCAGAACAGGAACTTGCATCTGTCTTTGGTATCAGAAGTATTCCTTCATTTTTGTTTGTTCCGGCAGACGGTCAGCCACAGATGGCAATGGGAGCTCTCCCTAAAGAAACATTTGTTAAAGCATTCAAAGATGTGCTTGGTGTAGAAAAATAAGCCATTCATCAAATATTGTATGATTTTTTTGAAAAAAGTTATGGAAAAGTGAAACATTTTTTGAATCACAATCGTTTAACCATCAGATGTTAGAAATTAGGTTATAAGGGTTTTTTTCATGGATTTAGGTTTAGGGTAGTAAAGAAGTAAGTCAGGACTGCGGTCCTGATTTACTTTTTTATGACATATCCTTAAAAATACTGTTAATCTCCTCTTCAGTTGATCTGAGTTTTTTCTGACATTGTTTGATCAATTCTGATGCTCTTTTTACCTCAACAGATAATTTATCTACATCAAGGTCCCCGTTTTCTATATTATGCAGGATTTTTTCAATCTCGGCAACTGCATCACCAAACGAAAATTCCTTCTTAGTCATAGCCTAATTGTTAAAATGTATTTTGTAAAGTTATAATATCCATCTTCTTCATACTAAAATATAGTCTTCTTTCTTTTTTAGTAAGATTTACTAATTCTCTTCTCCCTAGTCATCAGGATTAAGAGAATTGGCTATGGATCTTTTTTCATCAATAACCCTGCTCCTGATAATTCCGTCAATAAATTGGGTATCAATTATATCATCAGATTTTATACTGTATTTTCCTTTGAGGACTTTACCATTTATTGAAGTGATAGTATATCCTCTTGAAAGCACATTTTCGGGATTAAGAAGCTGCAGATTGCTCTCCATTCCCAGCATTCTTAAGTTAGTGGAAGAAAGGATACTAAACGCCATAGTTCTCAGGTTCTGATTATACATATCCAGATCTCTTTTTTCAACTGATAATACTGATCTTACCTCTGAAATAAGTCTTGAATGAAGACCTGATGGAATGAGAGAAGCCTTATAAATAAGATTTTTACCTTTATTGTTTATTTCAATTGTTGTTGCTGAAAGATTCTCTCTGACAGCTGTCAGCATAATCCTGGTAACCGGATATATTTTAACCGCTGAAGTCTCGAGCCTGTTTTTATACCTCTCAATTATTTTACGCGATGCATCTATAATATCTGTACCCTTTTCAATAATGTAATTTTCTGCTTCTGCTACTGAATTGATAAGAAAATCAGCAACCGCAGTGGGCGTTTTAAGTGATTTGCTGGCCACGAGGTCAGTAACGGATATATCTTTATCATGCCCTATACCTGTCAGTACGGGTAAAGGGAATTGTGTAACATGATATGCGATGTTATAACTATCGAACCAGCTGAGGTCGGACTGAGAACCTCCTCCTCTGATAATAACTACCAGATCAAATAAATGATAGTTTAAGGCAATCTGGTCGAGTGCATTTATAACACCTGATTCTGTGTCGGTTCCCTGCATGCTGGTTTCGACCAGGGCGGTATAGAAAACATATCCAAAAGCATTCCCTTTAAGCTGTCTGATAAAATCGGTATAGCCGGCTGCATTTTTTGATGAAATTATAGCAATTCGCTGAGGTATCAACGGTATTTCAAGCTCCTTATTCATTGAAAAGACACCATCTTCTTCCAGTCTTTTTATAATAAGCTGCCTTTTCATCGCCATATCACCTATGGTAAAAGCGGGATCTATATCTGAAATTATAAGACTTAATCCGTATAATTCGTGGTATTCCACTTTTATTTTAACCAGAATTTTCAGCCCTTCCCTGAGCGTTTCGTTTGTGGAATTTTCGAAGAAAGCTTTTATAAATCTGTAACGGTTACTCCAGATAATGGCTCTGACTCTTGCTCTTACATTTTTTTCGTCGGGATTCTTTTCAATGAGTTCTATATAACAATGTCCTGCGCTATTTTCTTTGAGTTCAGATATTTCCGCAGTCACCCAATAAAAATCAGGAAGCGAAACATACAGGGAATCCCTTATGATCAGTTGTAATTCAGTCAGAGAAACCTTTTCAGTCATGATCAGTCTTAAATTTTGAAAATTTTGCTGACAATATTACCCGAACTTACTGATATTTTCAGAAAATATATGCCTGGTTCGCTGTGAATAAGATCAGTAATTGTGACAACCCTTCCGGCATAACCAATAAAGCTCTTTTTATACAGTGTTTTGCCTGTTACAGTTATTAATTCCAGGGTAAAATTCCCCGGAGGTTCAGTAAAATCCACTTCAATGCTTCCTGTAGTCGGATTAGGAAATACCAATACTGAGCTTTCAGGCATTAAAGTATATTTTTTCTGGAGTGCATCGAGCGCAGAAACAATATCCGGTATTCCATAACCATAAAGGGAATCCGGAAAATTGTAGCGATCTGCGCTGCTGTGTAGTACTGAAATAATGTCATTGCTGGTTGCTGAAGGAACTGCCTGCATAAGACAGGCAGATATTCCGCTTAGTACCGGGCATGAAAAAGAGGTCCCATTAGATCTGAATACCTCGGTACCAGTTGTCTGGGCAGGTACATTAACGCCCATTGCTGAATTATCAGGTTTGACTCTTCCGTCTGAAGATGGCCCTGCAGATGAAAAAGAAGAAATTATATTGTTCCCGTCAACTGCACCGACTGCCAGTACACTATCCCCATCAGAGGGGAAGATAATTTTTTTCCAGTCTTTGTTTCTCTCATTGCCTGCGCTGTTTACTACCAGAATTCCTTTTGAAGCGGCAATATCTGCAGCTATTGTAATGAATGCGGTATTCCCGTCCAGGTCAGTTGGTTTATAATTGAGTGAAGGGTCATCAAATGTGAAATATCCAAGTGAGGAAGAAATTATATCAGCTCCGGTACTGTCAGCATATTCTGCGCCAGCCACCCATAAATCCTCTTCACAGGGGAATTCCGACTCAACATCTTCTGTCTTGATAAGCAGGAAATCGGCTCCGGGAGCAGTACCTTCGATCTGCCCTGAAATCTGCCCGGCCAGAATCGACAGAACAGCAGTTCCATGAGTACTGGAATTATAGACAGATCTTGTTTTTTTAACAAAGTCAAAGGTGCTTTTAATTCCCCTTCTTGCTCTGAGATTATTCAAAGAGGAAATGGCATCAGCATTCATAAAGCCGCCATCAAGAATAGCTATCAGAATATTCTTGCCGGTATATCCTGAGTTGTGCATCGCGATGCCATTAATCATGGTTAACGGACGGGAATAGGGCGGAAGATCACTTTGTACCTCCTGGAAACCGAGTTTATCATTATGCAGACTCTTTGTACCCGGTCTTTTTACGATTTTTACATCTCTGACAAACGGAAGTTCAAGAAGTGAATTTATGTCAAATGACACCTGGGACTTGAACAGGGCTGTATTCATCCATTTTGATGAAGTGTGAAATGTCAGGCCAAGCGAGGCTATTCTGTTGAGATAATTACTGTTAACATGGATATCCCTGTAGTCAGGAACAATAATCCCCGCTTTATCTCTTCGTTGTATTGCCCTTAGCGAGAGCAGATCATTTGCTGAATACACTGATGTTGAGTTTTCTCCTTTGTCGCGGAAGTAGATTCTGTAAAAATATGGATAAATTATTGCCTGTCCATTTGACCTATAAGTGACGGATAAGAGGAGCAGAAAAATTATGAATCCGGCTCCAGTGCGTGAAGAGATATGCAGGATCTTCATTTTTTGATAATTCCTGTTTTTTCAGGATCAGCTATTTTCCCTTTGTTATTTTCAAGGGAGTCAATAAAATGGGATTCATCTATTTCCATCTGTTTATTTTTTGTAAATCCCAACTGGTATTCCAGACTGTATTTTATACTTCCATCCTTGTTGTAGATGGTCCAGAGCCCATCTTTCAGATCATTTTTATATTGTCCGGAATATTCGATACCCCCGTTTTCATACCATACCTCAAATTTGCCATTTACCTTCCCATTGAGAAAGTTCGATTTCAGGCTCACCACACCAGATGGATAATACTCAATCCACTCTCCCTGCTTCACATCATCCGTGTAGTTAACTTTTTCAGCAATTGCACTGTCGGGATAGAATTTTACAGATATGCCGTTTTTTAAATTCTTTTTGTAGTATTCTTCAGAAATTCTGTATCCTTTTACAAATTCAGAATAGAATTGCCATTTCCCCTCTTTTAATTGATCAGTGTAAGTTCCTCTTGCTGATATATTGCCATTTGGATGGTAGATTACGGCATTAGCTGTCTTTCCGTCATCACTGTAAGTCAGTATTGATTTTATTGTCTGGTTTTCATAGTATCTTTTGAATTCGCCTATGGGATGGTCATCCTTGAAATAACCATCGTAAACAACAGATTCCCCTGGAAATTTCTTTATCCAGTGACCCTGTTTCCTTCCCTGTGTGTCAGTTTGATTCAATTTCTGATCAGATTGTGCTGTCGCAGAAGGTGAAATAATAAGGAAACAAGCCAGGTATACGATTCTGAGATTCATTTTACAAAAACGCGGAATAGTTGGTAAAAGTACATAAAATTTCGTTGAAGGTTATACAGATTCTGCCGGAGATGCGAAAGGAGATGTGAATGCATTTTAAAAAAAAAGAGGCTGGGAATACTCCCAACCTCTTTTTATAAAGCGTTTTCTGAATTATTTAACCTCTTCAAAGTCAACATCGGTAACTTCTTCATTACCCGATTTTGAGTTATTGCCTGAAGGCTGCTCCGGACCAGGCTGTGCCTCGCCGGGATTCGGTCCCTGTGCAGTTTTATACATCTCTTCAGAAGCCACCTGCCATACTGAATTTAATTCTGCCAGAGCTTTGTCTATAGCTTCAACATCCTGAGATTTATGTGCTTCTTTAAGTTTTGCAAGAGCGCTTTCAATAGCAGGTTTCTTATCAGCTGGAAGCTTATCACCGAATTCCTTAAGCTGTTTTTCAGTTGTAAAGATCATACTGTCAGCAGTATTTATCTTGTCAACTTTTTCCTTAGCCTTATTGTCAGCTTCAGCATTTGCTTTTGCTTCCTCTCTCATCTTTTTAATTTCATCCTCATTAAGGCCTGAGGAAGCTTCTATTCTTATTCTTTGTTCTTTCCCGGTACCTCTGTCCTTAGCTGCAACATGCAGTATGCCGTTTGCATCTATATCGAAGCTGACCTCAATCTGAGGAACTCCTCTTGGGGCAGGAGGAAGGCCATCGAGATGGAATCTTCCTATTGTTTTGTTTCCTGCTGCCATAGGTCTTTCACCCTGCAGAACATGAATTTCAACTGATGGCTGGCTATCAGCAGCAGTGGTAAATACCTCTGTCTTTTTGGTAGGAATGGTAGTATTTGATTCAATAAGTTTGGTCATAACACCGCCCATTGTTTCGATTCCAAGTGATAAAGGGGTAACGTCAAGCAGCAGAACATCTTTTACTTCTCCTGTAAGTACACCACCCTGTATTGCAGCTCCTACAGCAACTACTTCATCGGGGTTAACACCTTTGGAAGGAACACGTCCGAAGAATTTTTCAACAAGCTGCTGAATCGCAGGAATACGGGTTGATCCGCCAACAAGAAGTACTTCGTCAATTTCTGTGACTGACAAGCCGGAATCTTTAAGTGCAATCTTACATGGTTCAATACAAGCCTGTATCAGTTTATCGCATATCTTCTCAAAATTTGCACGGGTTAGTGTTTTTACAAGATGTTTTGGAATTCCATCGACCGGCATAATATATGGGAGATTTATCTCGGTTGAGGTAGAACTTGAAAGCTCGATTTTAGCTTTTTCTGCAGCTTCTTTAAGACGCTGGAGTGCCATCGGGTCTTTCCTGAGGTCAACACCTTCTTCTTTGAGGAACTCATCCGCCATCCAGTCAATAATAAGATGGTCGAAGTCATCACCGCCTAAGTGTGTATCTCCGTTTGTTGATTTTACTTCAAAAACTCCATCGCCGAGTTCAAGTATTGAAATATCGAAGGTACCTCCGCCAAGGTCGAATACGGCAATCTTAAGATCCTGTGATTTTTTATCGAGTCCATAAGCCAGTGAAGCTGCTGTAGGCTCATTGATTATTCTTTTCACGTTCAATCCGGCAATCTCACCGGCTTCTTTAGTGGCCTGGCGCTGGGAATCGCTGAAGTAAGCAGGAACAGTTATCACAGCATCAGTAACTTCCTGTCCAAGGTAATCTTCAGCTGTTTTTTTCATTTTCTGAAGAATCATTGCGGAAATCTCCTGAGGTGAATACTGTCGATCGTCAATTTTGACCCTCGGAGTATTATTGTCACCTTTTACAACTGTATAGGAAACCCTTTTAATCTCTTTTGTGACCTTATCATAAGTTTCACCCATGAATCTTTTAATGGAGAAGACAGTCTTTTTTGAATTAGTGATTGCCTGTCGTTTAGCAGGATCTCCAACTTTCCGTTCGCCATTCTCAACGAATGCCACAATTGAAGGTGTTGTCCTCTTGCCTTCGCTATTAGGGATTACAACAGGTTCGTTGCCTTCCATTACTGCAACACAAGAGTTTGTTGTTCCAAGATCGATTCCAATTATTTTTCCCATCTTATATTAATTTAAAAATTTTAATTTTTCTCTTTGCAAATTCAGCTTCGTTTAACTGAAGCTTTTTTAATCATGTTCAAAATTTCAATACTATGTTGTCTGAGCAATGATTATGCCACAAGTAATTTTTGTCCGTTACAGGAAAAAATGGCACCGGCAAACGATAATATTATTATCAGGTGTGACAAAACGACATGATGAATGAAGGAAACTGCCAGACAAAAAAGAAGATGAAATGAAGATGCATCATCCAATTCAATTCTGTAACTTTGGCCGCAGTAATTAACACATTTATTATTATGTCGATACATAAATCTGTCAGGAGAGTTACAACTCATGTATTAAATGAGATGAAACTTAAAGGAGAGAAAATCGCCATGTTGACTGCATATGATTATTCAATGGCGAAAATTCTCGATGAAGCCGAAATTGACGTGATCCTGGTCGGAGATTCTGCATCGAACGTGATGGCAGGTTATGATACAACTCTGCCTATCACACTTGATAATATGATTTATCATGCAGCATCGGTGGTGAGAGGGGTTAAAAGGGCGCTGGTTGTTGTAGACCTGCCTTTCGGAACCTATCAGGGTAATTCAAAAGAAGCTCTCGTTTCCTCTATAAGAATTATGAAGGAGACAGGAGCTCATGCCGTCAAACTTGAAGGAGGTCAGCAGGTTGTCGAATCTATTGAACGTATTCTGTCAGCAGGAATTCCTGTTATGGGGCATCTTGGACTCACACCTCAGGCTATTCATAAATTCGGAACATATGTGGTCAGGGCAAAAGAGGAGGAGGAAGCCCGCAGATTAATGGAAGATGCAAAGCTGCTGGAACAGACAGGTTGTTTTGCAATTGTCCTGGAAAAGATACCGGCAAAACTGGCAGAAGAGGTTACAAATTCTCTGAAAATTCCTTTAATAGGTATTGGGGCAGGAGGAAAAACTGATGGCCAGGTTCTTGTAATTCACGATATGCTGGGAATAACACAGGAGTTCTCCCCAAGGTTTTTAAGAAGATATCATAACCTGTATGCAGAGATAAAGGGAGCTGTTCAGTCGTATATTACGGATGTCAGATCACAGGATTTCCCAAACGAAAAGGAACAGTACTAAAAAACCCGAAATGGCCGAAATATTATACGAAGACAATCATATAATCGCTGTTTATAAGAGATCATCCGACCTCGCACAGGGAGATCGAACAGGAGATGAACCTCTTGAAGTTGAAATTAAGAAATATATAGCTGAAAAGTACAAGAAACCCGGAGATGTTTTCCTGGGTGTGGTACACCGGCTTGACCGGCCTGTGAGCGGAGTAATGCTTTATGCCCGTACCTCAAAAGCTCTTTCAAGGCTTAATGAAATGTTCAAGACCAGGCATGTAAAGAAGATTTATCTGGCAATTGTTAAGGATCGCCCGCCTGAGGATGAGGCAACCATAAACCACTTTCTGAAGAAGAACGAAAGCCAGAATAAGACTTATGTTTATGACACTGAAGTTAAAGGTTCAAAGGAGGCTTCATTAACTTACAGACTTAAAGGAAGATCAGAAAAATACTATCTGCTTGAGGTTGAGCTCCATTCAGGCCGACATCACCAGATACGTGCCCAGCTGGCTAAAATAGGATGCCCGATAAAAGGGGATCTGAAATATGGTTTTGCCCGCTCCAATGAAGACGGCGGAATC
>Ga0334722_10004625_pt1 | contig 14191 bp, 10 predicted proteins | sample C3_bottom_MG_FD_207210 | JGI IMG/M metagenome (GOLD analysis project Ga0334722, IMG submission 207210) | Sediment microbial communities from Yellowstone Lake, YNP, Wyoming, USA - C3_bottom | ecosystem: Environmental > Aquatic > Freshwater > Lake > Sediment | place: USA: Wyoming | collected...
GGTCACAAGGCTTTTCTGGCCCTGCTTTTGGTGGCCATCCTGCTCGTCGGTATCTACCAGATCGCCCTGGCCGATGATACCAGCAAGAGCAACAACCCAGCCCCTAAGCGTCCGCTACCTGGTCAGATCATAAACGAGCTCAACCTCTCGGCCGATCAGGTGGCGAAGATCAAGGAGCTGCGCCTCCAGTTCGAAAAAGACACCCTGCAGCTGCGGAACGACATCAAGGCCGCCGAGCTGAAACTGCGAGAGCTACGCCAGGCCGCCACGCCCGATCTGAATCAGATCAATGCGGCTATTGACGAGCTCTACCGGCTCCGCGCTGAACTGGCCAAGAAGGAAGCTGCCCACCAACTGGCCATCCGGGCGGTCTTCACCCCCGAGCAATGGACCAAGATCGAGACTTATCGCCTCTTCGGTTTTGGGCACAAGGGCGGTTTTGCTCCTCACGCCAAACCTCATCCGAAGGAAAGAGGACAAGTCCAAAAATCCCAGTAAGAGCGAAGCATCCTTATGGATTCTCCCGGCTTGGTTCCGGGAGAATTCTTTTTATATGGCAGTGGCGGTGTCCTTGCCCTTGCGTGAGCTACCCTTGACTAAGGCGACCTTTCGGCCACCGGCAAGGTGAAACTGAAAACCGAGCCCTGTCCCGGCTGGCTTTCCACCTGGACCTGGCCGCCGTACCTCTCGATTATTTCCCGGGTAATAGCCAACCCCAGGCCGGTTCCGCCGGCCGAACGCGCCCGGTCGACTTTATAAAACCTTTGCCAAATATAAGGTAGCTCTTCTGGTGGAATGCCGATGCCCGTGTCCGCCACCGCCACCCGGATGGTCGACCCCTCCCGGCGGGCCACCAGCCTGATCTTCCCGGGTGCAGGAGTAAAGCGGAGGGCGTTGTCCACCAGGTTGGTCACCGCCTGTTCCAGCCGGTCTTCCGAAGCCAAAACGGGCGGCAATTCTTCCGGCAAGTCCGCCACCAAGGTCAATCCGGCAGCAGCCACCTGTTGCTCCACTTTCTTTTTCACCCGGTTCAAAATGGCCAGGACGTCTACCGGTTCTAACTCTTCCCGGATCCGGCCATCCTGCAGGCGGGAAAGCTCCAAAAGATCGTTCACCAGCCGGTTCAACCGGAGGGTCTCTTCCAGGACCACCTCTAAGACTTCGTTGGTCTTCTCCGGTCCTTCGATGACTTTATCCCGCAAGGCTTCAACGTAACCGCGGATCCGGGTCAGGGGGGTCCGCAATTCGTGGGAGACATTAGCCACGAACTCCCGCCGCATCTTTTCCAGATTCTCCAGTTCGCCCGCCATATAGTTGAAGCTCCGGGCCAGTTGACCCACCTCATCGTCGCCACTCACTTTCACCCGCCGGTTAAACTTGCCCCGGGCCATCTCCATGGCCACGGCGCTCATCTCGTGCAGCGGCCGGGCCAAATTGCGGGAAAGGGCAAAACCGAGGAAGGTGGACAGGATCAGGCCGAGGAGAAAGGCTAAAAGGACCAGGCGGCGCAGGTTGCCCTGCACCGCCGCCATCTCGCTCAACGGGGAAAAGGTGAAGATGGCCCCCACCACCCGTCCCCCCACAAAGATGGGAACGGCCGCCGAAAGATAGGGTTGCTCGCCCCGGGTGAAAACGCGGGTGACGATCTCCCCCTGAAGAACGCGCCCAACCTCCTCCTGGGTCAGGACCATGCCCCGCAACCTGGCGTTTCGCGAGGAGGCAGCCAGGACCAGCCCTCTTTGATCAACGATCAACAAAGGGGCGTCGAGAAACTTCTCCAAAAGGTCCAAAAGCTCCATGGTTTGGATGGGATCTTTCCGAAGCGTAACGAAATCCCGCATGACGCCGGCCAGGACAATGCCCCGGGCGATGAGCTGTTTTTCGCGGGTCTCCTGGACATAATTGCGGAGGAGGAAAGACAAAAAGAGACCCGAACTGGCCAGGGTAATGGTGACAATGACGAGGTAGGTCAGCATCAATTTGGCAAAAACGCTGCGTAACATGACTTTGTCTCCATGATTTTGTCCCCGAGAAGCGCCTCCGGCGCCGCGCCACCGGCCAGGGCAACAAACTGGTGGCACTTCCCTGCAGCACCAGTGGTTACTGGAAAGGGGCTGGCGGCATGTCCTGCGCCATGGCTCATCTTTTCATCTTGCCGCTCATCTTACCGCCGAGAAAAAGCTCAGCCAGCGACCTGAGGCAGCGTCAACCCTTCTTTTTTAGACAGATCCAGAGTAACCGCCTTGCCCTCATCGTTTTTTCTTTGCCCGTTTAAGCCTCAGGAGAGCCCTCTCTGGGGAAAGACCTTAAGGGCTTTTCCGGCGGTTTCGCCCCGTAGCCAACAGGGCTCAGCCTTCCTTTATCTCAAACTTATATCCTGCTCCCCAGACGGTTTTGATGAAGCGGACCGGCAGCCCTTCCTTCTCGATCTTTTGGCGCAGCCGTTTTATATGGACGTCCACCGTCCGCATGTCGCCGTAAAAGTCGTAACCCCAAATGCGCTCCAGGAGCTGCTCCCGGGTAAAAAGACGCCCCGGATGCTGGGCCAAAAACTTCAACAGTTCGAACTCCTTGGGGGTCAGGGCGATCTTTTCCCCGTCGACCTCGACCTCAAAACGCGGGATGTTGATGACCAGATGCGGAAAACGGAGAACGCCCTCCTCTTCCTCTTCTGCCGAAACATTGGCGGCGCGACGCAGGATGGCCCGGACCCGCGCCACCAGCTCGCGGGGGCTGAAAGGTTTGGTGATATAGTCATCGGCGCCCAGGTCAAAACCATAAAGTTTGTCCGCTTCTTCCCCTTTGGCGGTGAGCATGATGATGGGGGCCCGGGTAATGGCCCGTAGTTCCCGGCAGACCTCCCAGCCGTCCTTTTTCGGCAGCATGATGTCCAGGACGATGAGGTCGGGGTGGATGGCCCGCGCTTTTTCCAAACCCTCCACCCCATCCTGGGCCACCGCCACCAGGTAGCCTTCTTTCTGGAGATAGAGCCGGACCAGTTCCCCCACGTGTCGATCGTCATCGATGACCAGGATGGTCTCTTTTATGGTGGACAACGGACATCCCCCCGTCGGTCTCCCGACCAGCCATTTCCCCGCCTGAATCGCCACCCGACAGCCACCGGGTCCTTCCTAAAACCAGGGGCACCCACCCGGGTGCCCCACCGCGTCACTTCTCGGCCGCCTTTTCTTTCTTGTATTCCTCGATAATCTGTTGGGCCAGCTGGGCTGGGACCTCTTCGTAGTGATCGAAACGCATGGTGAAAGTACCTCGCCCCTGCGTGATGGAACGGAGGTCGATGGCGTACTTCAGCATCTCCACCTGCGGCACCATGGCTCGCACCAATTGGCCAGAACCGTGGGGCTCCATGCCCAGGATCCGGCCGCGTTTTTTGTTGAGGTCGCCGATGACGTCGCCCATGTATTCGTCGGGCACCATCACTTCCACGCTCATGATGGGCTCCAAAAGGACCGGCTTGGCCTCCAGGGCACCCTTCTTAAAGGCCAGCGACCCGGCGATCTTGAAGGCCATTTCCGAGGAGTCCACTTCGTGGTACGACCCGTCCACCAGGCTCACCCTGACCCCGGTAACGGGGTAACCGGCCAAAATCCCTTCCTGCATGGCCTCCCGGATACCTTTTTCCACCGCCGGACGGTACTGCTGCGGCACGACGCCGGCGAAGATCTTATCCACGAATTCGAATTCCCCGTCGGGATAGGGCTCCATTTCGATCCAAACGTGCCCGTACTGACCACGGCCACCAGTTTGTTTCTTGTGCTTACCCTCCACCTTGACCGAACTGCGAATGGTTTCTTTATAAGGAACCTTCGGCGTATCGATGGTGACGTCGACGCCGAACTTCCGTTTGAGCTTCTCGGTGATAATGGCCAGATGGAGTTCGCCCATCCCCGAGATGAGGAGCTGGCCCGTGGTGGTGTTCTTCTCCACCTTGAAGGTTTGGTCTTCTTCGGTCAGGCGAGCCAACCCGGAACTGATCTTCTCCTCGTCCCCTTTGGCCTTCGGCTGAACAGCCACCGAGTATACGGGATCGGGGTACTTGGCTCCCTCATAGATTACCGGTTGCGCCTCATCGCAGAGGGTGTCGCCGGTGCCGGTCTCTTGCAGTTTGGCCACAGCAGCAATGTCCCCTACCGAGACCTCATCCACGGGTTCCTGCTGCTTCCCTCTGGGTAAAAAGAGCTGGCCGATCCTTTCCGTCCGGCCCTTGTTGGCGTTATAGACATGGGAATCGGATTTCAAGGTACCCGAATAAACCCGGAAGAAGTTGAGGCGGCCGACAAAGGGGTCGGCCATGGTCTTGAAGACCAGAGCCGAAAAGCTCTCGCCGGCTTCGGGTTTCCGGGTGACCTCGCTATTGTTCTTGGGGTTGATGCCCTTGCTCGGCCCCAGATCCGCCGGAGACGGGAAAAGGGCGTTGATGGCCGATAAGAGGGGCTGAATACCAATATTCTTGAGGCCGGAGGTGACCAGGACGGGAATCACTTTGCCCGCCAGGACGCCTTTACGCAAACCCAGCCACATCTCCGCCTCGTTTAACTCCTCACCCTCCAGGTACTTGGTGAGAAGATCGTCGTCGTTCTCGGCGGCGGCCTCCATCAAAGCCGAACGCAGGTCAGCAGCCTTCTTTTCCAGATCGGCCGGCACATTGCCTTCCTGCGGTTTGGTGCCGTTTCCGTCCGGATAGGTGATGGCCTTCATCCGAACGAGATCGACGACGCCTTTAAAGGCCGCCTCCGCCCCCACCGGCAGCTGGATGGGAATGACCTTGGAGCCAAAGACTTTGCGCGCCGACTCCAGGGCTTTGTCAAAGTTGGCATTCTCGCGGTCCATCTTGTTGACGACGAGAAACCGGGGCAGATTCCTTTCGTTGGCATAGCCCCAAACCAGTTCCGTTCCCACCTCTACCCCGGCCACGGCGTCGATGAGAACCAGAGCCCCGTCCGCCACCCGGAGGGCCCCTTTGACCTCGCCGACAAAGTCAAAATACCCGGGGGCATCCAGGAGCGTAATCCGGTGCCCCTGCCACTCGCAGGGAGCCACGGAAGTGCTAATACTCACCTTCCGCCGAATCTCCTCCGGATCATAGTCCATGGTGGAGTTGCCATCATCAACCTTCCCCAGCCGGTCGATGACCCCTGTATCGTACAGGATGGCCTCGGCCAAGGACGTCTTGCCGGCCCCGCCGTGAGAGATCAGGACGACGTTTCTCAGGTTTTCCACGGGAAATTTCTTCAAAACCCCTACCTCCTTATATCGCTAATGCACTTATATCCCCAGGGCGCAAACCCGTGTAAAAAATCTAATCCCTTGCGCCACGAAATTCGGAAATCGCCGGAGGACACCAGTAACGAACCAAATGAACTAATTCAGCCGACCGCGGGTGAGATGGCAACGGCCGTCAACTATTAATTGAAGATGGCATCAAGACTTGCCGGTCCGTTCCCGGCGCAACGAAAGCAAAGGTAAATGGCAAGGCCAAATGAAGATATTCCGCGTCCAGCAGCAAAATCCTTCTTTTGGACGGCCTATACCTAAAAAATTATATCATGGACGCCCTGAATTTCCAAACCCAAATAGGAAACAGCTGAACGGTGGTGCAGTCGGCGCAGGTCACTGAAAAGCGCAGCCGACATTGGCCGAGGAGGAAAATGAGCAGGGCAGGAGGTGGGCCTAGACCGATGCCGGCGGAGCGAGGTTGACCGAGCCGGGCACCGCCCCAGGTGAAGCGAGGCTCCAAAGGCCAGCTGGCGACAGGATGTCGCCGAAGCGGCGATCTCCAAGGATGGAGAGTTCGCCGCGGTGCCGGCCGGAGGGCCGAAGCTGAACCGTGGTGCGGTCGGCACAGGTCACTGAAAAACGTAGCCGGGATCGGTCCAGGCCCCCACGATACTCTTCCTTTTCAGACGCTGGGGCCTACCCTCTCTCGCCGGTTGCCTGGAGCAGGACGACACCCGTTTACTATCCTAGGCCAGAACGGTAGTCCCGTCATACACCCCGGCTTCGCCGGCTCCCGGGTCAAGCACCCCCTTCGTCTCAGTTTCGGCTGTACACCAACTCCCCGTTGATAAAGGTGTAGAGGGTTTGCGTCTTCAAGCTGAAGGGGTGTCCCGAAAGAACGACCAGGTCGGCGTCCTTTCCCGCCTCGATGGAACCCAGGCGGGCCTCCTGTCCCACCAGGGCGGCCGCATCGATGGTGATGGCCCGCAGGGCCGCCTCCTCGGGCAATCCTTCCCGCACTGCCAACCCGGCAAAAAGAGGTAGGAAACGGACATTGGAGAAGGGATGATCGGAGATAATGGCAAACCTCACCCCCGCCTCGGCCAGGGCAGCCGGGGTGCGCCAACTCTTGTCCCGCAGCTCCACCTTACTCCGCGCCCCGAAAGTGGGGCCAACGGTACAAGAAACGCCCCGCCGGGCCAGCTCTTTGGCCACCTTATGGCCTTCGGTGCAGTGTTCGATGATCACCCGGAGGCCAAACTCCTCGCCCACCCGTAAGGCGGTCATGATGTCGTCGGCCCGGTGGGCGTGGACCCGCAGGGGTAACTCACCTTTAATGACTTCGGCCAGAGCCTCCAGTTTGAGATCCCGTTCCGGAAGTTTATCGGGATTGCCGGCGGCCTTTTTGACCTTTTCCAGGTAATTTTGTGCCTTCACCAGCTGGTCGCGGAGCACGGCGGCGATCCCCAGCCGGGTCGAAGGCATCTTCTTTTGTTCGCCGTAGACCATCTTGGGGTTCTCCCCCAGGGCGGCCTTCATCCCCCAGGGTCCCAGGGTCATCTCGGCCACCGTCCGTCCCTGGGTCTTGATGACCACCCCCTGTCCCCCGATGACGTTGGCGCTGCCGGGAGTGACTCCCGCCGTCGTAATCCCCACACTGACGGCATCCCTGAGCCCGACATCTTCCGGAAAGACGGCGTCGATGGCCCGCAGGTGGGGCGTTACCGGATCAAAGGCTTCATTATAATCGGCATGACCCATCCCAAAGCCTTCCCCGCCCACGGCCAGGTGGGTATGGGCATCGATGAAGCCGGGAAAAACCCAGGCTCCCTTCACATCCACGACTTCCGTTCCCGGGGGCAGGTCGACCTTCTCCCCTACCGCCACAATCCGGCCACCATCCATGAGGACGGTGCCCGGGTCAAAGATGCCATTGGTAATGGTGTAAATCTTACCATTCGTGATAGCTCGCATCGCTCAAACCTCCTCCCGCTGGTAAACCACCTGGCCGTCCACAATGGTCACCAGGACGCGGCTCATCAGTTCAAAGGGATGATCCGACCAGACGACGATATCGGCGTCCTTACCCACTTCCAGGGACCCCACCCGGTCGGCCACCCCGGCAATGGCCGCCGCATTGATGGTAATGGCCCGGAGGGCGATTTCCTCGTCTAGCCCTTCGCGCACGGCCAGGGCGGCTGAAAAGGGTAGATATTGAATGGGGATCACCGGATGGTCGGTCATGATGGCAAACTCGACCCCCGCTTTGGCCAAAACCAGGGGGGTCAAAAGGGTCCGGTCCCGGAGTTCCACCTTGGAACGGGCCGTCAGAGAGGGGCCCACCACCGCCCGGATTCCCCGCTTGGCCAGCTCGTCAGCCACCTTATGGCCTTCCGTGCAGTGCTCGATGGTGATCTCGATGTTGAATTCCTCGGCGATGCGCACGGCGGTCATGATGTCATCGGCGCGGTGGGCATGTACCCGCAGGGGTATCTCCCGGCGCAGGACCCGGGCGATGGCCTCCATTTTCAGATCGCGTTCAAAGGGTTTTTCCGGATCCTCGGCGGCGCGCTTCATCTTCTGCAGGTAGTTTTGGCCTTTGGCCAGAGCCTCCCGCATCACCCCGGCCACGCCCATCCGGGTGGAGGGCATCTTCTTTTGGTTGCCGTAGACGCGTTTCGGGTTTTCACCCATGGCCGCCTTCAAGCCACTGGGGTACTTGATGATCATCTCGTCGACCGTCCGGCCCCGGCCGTGGGTCTTGATGGTCACCCCATCGCCCCCAATGACGTTACCACTGCCGGGTGTGGACCAAAGGGTCGTGACTCCCCCTTCCACGGCGTCACGCAGTCCCTGCTCCTCCGGGTTGATGGCGTCGATGGCCCGGACGTGAGCGGTCACCGGGTCGGTGAGTTCGTTGCCGTCCCGCCCCTCCCAACCAAAACCATCCTCCATGACCCCGGCATGGCCATGGGCCTCGACAAAACCGGGAAAGACATACTTGCCCGTAGCGTCTACGACCGTGGCCCCGGAAGGAACCGGTAGGCCGGTACCGATGGCCACGATCTTGCCGTTTTCGACCAGGATGTCGCCCCGCGGCAGTATCCCTTGGGTTATGGTATAGATCCGTCCGTTCGTAATGGCCAGCAAGGCCTTCCCCTCCTCTACTTCGGTGTACGAAATAACCACATCACCATATTCGGCAGGAGGAGGTAAAATTCCTGCTGTAGCATTCTTCGATCAATGTTGATAAAATGTTAGTCGGTCGAAAAAGTTTGAGATGAAGGAGACTGCGTTGTACGCTCGTTTTGTCACCTTATAATCAGCGTCTTGTTCAGCTCCGAGTTTATCGGTTGAAGGAGACTGCGTTGAACTCTCGTTTACGTTTCAGGAACTTAGCTATTAAAAAACCGTCGGGCAATTTAACGCTGGCCAACTTAACGCTAGCCAAGTTAACGCTGGCCAACTTGAAACTCAGTCTGGCCGGCGTACCTGACCCCATCAAGATCCTGGCCATGGGGGTCTTCATCAACTCCGTGGGAACGGCCCTGGTCTGGCCACTCACCACCATTTACGTCAATCAGGTCTTGGGAAAATCGTTGACCTTAGCCGGCTTTATCTCCCTTTTACAATCGGGCGCCAACCTCATCGGCCAACTGGTGGGTGGTCACCTTTTCGACCGCTGGGGTGGAAAACCCGTCCTTTTGGGCGGTTTGTTGGCTTCCGCCGCCATCGTCACCACCATTGGCATTTACCAAAGCTGGCCGGTCTACGCCACGGCGGTAGTACTCCTGGGCTTTTCCATGGCCTTTTTCTGGGGCCCCATCAATGCCTATATCGCGGAACTCTGGCCGGACGGCGGTCGCCGGGCCTTCAATTTCCTTTACGTCGTCCGGAACCTGGGTATGGCCAGCGGGGCCTCCCTGGGCGGCCTGGTGGCCGGGATCTCCTTTCGCCTGGTTTTTTTCATCAATGCCGTTACGTATCTCATCTACAGCCTTATCCTCGCTCTCGGGGTCCGTCCGCCGTCCACTCCCTCGAAAAACCACGCGGTCACAGCGTTGCCGGTGTCCGGGCAAGGTTTCGTCCAGCCAGCGGAGCCGGGGCGCAACATCCTTTTGGCGGCCCTTGCTGCCGGCAATTTCCTGGCCTGGATTGCCTATAGCCAATGGGCGACTACTGTTTCGATCTATATGAAAACCCACGGCTATTCCATGGCCCAATATGGCCTCCTCTGGACGGTTAACGGTGTATTCATCTTTGCGCTCCAACCACTTCTCTCCATTCTCGTTGGCCGGGTTTCGCGAACCTTGGGCAGCCAGCTGACCCTGGGGGCCTCCCTATACGTCGTCGCCTTCGCCCTGGTCCTGGTGGCGCGGTCTTTTTCTTGGTACGTCCTGGCCATGGTGGTGATGACCCTGGGTGAGATCCTCATCGCACCGGCCCTGCCGGCAGCCGTGACCCAACTTGCTCCCCCCGACCGGCGGGGCTTTTTCCAGGGGTTCCTGGAAAGCATGGCTTCGGGCGGGCGGATGTTGGGGCCCCTGGCGGGCGGCTTTCTCTATGATCACTGGGGCCCCCGTCTTTTGTGGCCGGTAGTCATGGGGGTGGCCGGATTAAGTGCTGCCGCCTATGGCGTTTACAGCCGGCTGGTCACGGCCAGGGAGGAAGGTGGTTGAGAAGCAATCACACTGAAAAACTCAACCTCTGGCTTGCTTTGGCCGAGAAAAAGATCATATAATGTAGATGTATACAGTACCGGGGTTTTTGCGGACTACTGTCCGAGGGGGGGGTGATTTTTTATGGGCATCCGTACTCAGATTTATTTACCGGAAGACTTATATCAACGACTGCGTATGCGCTCGAAGGCCACCGGAAAGTCCATGGCTGAACAGATCAGGGAGTCCCTAGAGCGTTATCTGACCGATAGTGAAGCGGAAAATCCCAAACCTGATGACCCCATTTGGGAAATGGCCGGCCAAGCCAAGAGCAATTATCACGATCTCTCCGATCAACATAATCATTATCTCTATGGCCGCCCCTTAAGACCGGCAAAAAATCCCGAAGAAGGACAACAGAGATGAACTCAAAAGCATTGTTCGTCGATACCTCGGGTTGGTGTGCCGTCTATGATCGGTCCGATCAAAACCACAGACAGGCTCTTGCCTTTTGGCAAAAAATCTCCGCGACCGCAGGACTTCTCTATACCACGGATTACGTCTTGGACGAGACATTCACCCTCTTGAGAGTTCGAATCGGGCACCATTTTGCAGTCAAGTTTGGTCAGTATATTCTAGACAGCAAAGTGGTCAAGATCATTCCAATTACTGAACAGCGGTGGTACGAAGCCTGGCAGCTTTTCGCCCGGTTCAAAGACCAGGATTTCTCCTTCACCGACTGCACTAGCTTTGTTGTCATGAAGGAATTCAAGTTGCAGGGGGTTATCGGGTTCGATCACCACTTCCGGCAGATGGGTTTTGCGACCTTGCCGTTGCAACCCCCAGAAAGTTGACTGCGGAGTCGGTTCTGTTTTCGACCTTTCGTCCAGGCAGATATCAAAGTAACGCGATGTCGCCACAAGGGGGAATTCTCATTCTGGATAAAAAGAGCTCTGCTGCTGAGCGAGCGTTTCTCGTCGGAATGGTAACCCGCCGCACCCCCGAAAATGGTAGGAAGGTGGCGGGAACGGTAACCGGCAGTAGCAGGTTCGAGGTCGATGTGGAGTCTTCTCTCGCCGAGCTGGCCTTGCTGGCCAGCTCCGCCGGGGCCAGCGTGGTCGGTTCCACTTACCAGTTCCGGGAGGCCCCCGATCCGGCCACCTACATCGGTCGCGGCAAATTGGAGGAAATCGCCCGTCTCTGCCCCGAGATCGGGGTGGACCTGGTCATCTTCGACGACGAACTGACTCCGGCCCAGGAACGAAATCTGGAAGAGGCCCTGGGGGTCCGAGTCATCGACCGGACCCGCCTCATTTTAGACATTTTCGCCCAGCGCGCCCACACTCGGGAAGGCAAAATCCAGGTGGAACTGGCCCAACTGACCTACCTCTTACCTCGCCTGACGGGAAAAGGAGAGGAATTGTCGCGGTTGGGCGGCGGTATCGGCACCCGCGGGCCGGGCGAAACCAAGCTGGAGAGCGATCGCCGGCGCATTCGTCAGCGCATCGCCGCTTTACGCCGGGAACTGGCCGCCGTGCGCCGGCAAAGGGCCGTCCTCCGCCGCCCTCGCCTGAAAAAGGGGCTGCCGGTGGCCACCCTGGTCGGTTACACCAACGCCGGCAAGACCACCCTCTTTCAAGCCCTGGTCGAACGCTACGGCGTTCAAGAACCCATTGACATCGCCGGCGATCCCCGCCTTTTTGCCACCCTCGACCCCAAGTCGCGCCTTTTAACCTTGCCCGGATCGGTCCGGGTAATTTTATCCGATACGGTAGGCTTCATTCGCAAACTCCCGCCGCAGCTGGTGGCCGCCTTCCGGGCCACCCTCGAGGAAGTGGAGCTGGCCGACGTCATCCTGCACGTCGTCGATGCCAGTCACCCGGAGCGCGACGCCCAGATTGAAGCCGTCGACCGGGTACTGGCGGAGATCGGAGCCACCCGGCAACCGACCCTCCTCATTCTAAACAAAATCGATCTCTTGCCGGAACAAGGTGAGGGCAGCCGGTATCTTGGCTTTTCGCCCGCGCCCTTACCTTCCCCCGCTGGTCTCGCCCCGGACTTGCCGGAACGGGGCCGAACACGGGTTTTTCGCCTTTCCGCCCTGCGCCGCCAAGGGCTGGAGGAATTGGCGGCCGGGTTGGCGGAACTTTTCCGCCCGCAGCGTCTCCGGCGGGTTTACCGGATCCCTTACGCTCGCCTTGATCTCCTGGATCAAGTGTATCGCGGCGGCGTCGTTTGCCGCCGGGTCGACGAGGCCGACGGTGTCCTGGTGGAAGCCGAGGTTGATCCGGTGCTGGCTGGATACCTCGATAAGATCTTTAGCCACGAGCTTTGATCGGGGGGATGCAAATGGCACTCCTCAGTCAGTGGTTGACCAATCGCCTCATTGGGGTGCGGCCCGTCGGTGAGCCGGAAACCCCCTTTTATGAAAGCCGCATCCTGGGCGTCAAGGGTGGGGTCCTGGCTATGACCGTCCCTTATTGGAAAAACAAAGGGCTCTGGCCGAGTCCCGGCACAAAACTGGCCGTGACCCTGAACCCGCCCGGCCAAACTCCGCTGAACAAACCACCACGTGACGCGACAGGCGACCTGGCGCCATCAGCTGCCCCAGTCGACGCGGCACCGCCAACGGATGCTGCCGTCGACGCAGCACCGCCTGCAGCTGCACCACTCGACCCAGCACCGCCAGGCGAAATCGCTGCTCTCGCCAAGGCCGGCCCCGAAGATAAGGCGGGATTGGCCAAAACACCTGAGGACGAGCCACCGACCTTTGTCGTCGAGGTCATCGAGCGGCGGCTGAAGCCCCTTCCCACTTTGGTGGTGCAGATCCGGCAAGATTTACCCCTCCTGAAGGCCCTGGTTGGCCGCCGGCCCTGCCGCACCCTGGCCGTCACCAGCGGCAAGGGGGGAACGGGCAAAACCCTTTTGTCCATCAATCTGGCCGTCCTTTTGGCCAGCCACGGTTTCCGCATCGCCCTGGTCGATGCCGATCTGGGGACGGCCAACGTGGCCGTCAGCCTGGGTCTCAAACCGCAGTATGATCTCTGGTCGGTCATCAACGGCCGTCGCACCCTGGCCGAAATCGAGCTGGAAGGTCCGGCGGGCATCACCGTCATCCCCGGCGGGTCTGGTCTGGAGCAACTGGCCAACCTGACCCAGTGGCAGTTTGGCAAGCTCCTGGGAGCCCTCTCCAACCTGGAGGGGCGCTCCGATTTCGTCATCATCGATACCGGAGCCGGGATCTCACAAAACGTGGCCGCCTTTTTGCGCATCGTCCGGGAGGTGGTTCTGGTCACCCATCTGGAACCGGCCGCCCTTTTGGATGCTTATGCCGTCATCAAGACCATGGCTGGCCAGGAAATGCGACCCCGTTTCAACTTTCTCTATAACCGCGTCATCAACCCGCTAGAGGTCGAAACCTCCTTTGCCAATTTCCAGGTCACTGCCCAGCAATTTTTGAAGACCAAGGTGGAATTCCTGGGCTTTATCCCCGAGGACCCCAACGTCCTCCGCTCCGTCCGCCAGCAAAAACCCCTCGTTCTTACCTTCCCCCGCTCCCCCGCCAGCAAAAGTCTGGCCCAGATCGCCGAAAGCCTGGTGGTCGCCGGTTTCCATACCGACCGGTTGGGGTAAAGCTGACCGGCGCCGGGCTATTCCTTGCCGCAGGGCGATCATGACGTAATTGGTTTGGCGGAGGCTGCAGTCACTGGCCCTGCTGGTCGCCGGCGTTCTGTCTACGCCTCGGGGGTTCAGACGAGATCACCGACGTTTTCCCGGACTTTTGGTTTCCAGACGGCCGGCGGTGCAGCGCGCGGCCCATAAATCGGGAACCACTTACCACAAACCAGATCACCGCACCGAAGTTATTACTATTTTTCTGTATATCCAGGGGGAAGAAATATACCCCACCCAGGTAAAGGTTTTGCCGAACCAAAAGCCAATTCGGAAAAAGGAGGTTTGATGGCGTAATAAGCGGGGTGGGAGGATGTCGTCCCTGGATAAAATGGCCCGCCTCATCCTGGACAACCCCAGCATCACCGTCCAGGAGCTGGCGCGGGCTTTGGGTTATGCCGAGGAAAAAAGCATCTACTACTGGTTGCAAAAGGCCGGGTTCAAAGGAATCAAGGACTTTCGCGATCTGGTTCTGCGGGGAGACTACCAACCGGCGTGGGTGGAATACCCGCCGCCAGGCTCACTCCCGGCAGAACAGTTGAAGGAAAGAACAACGCTAACGGCGGCCCGTAGCCCCAGCGTCAAGCTGGTGCCCCTCATCGACGGCATCAACCGTTCTGGAG
>Ga0334722_10004626_pt1 | contig 14191 bp, 17 predicted proteins | sample C3_bottom_MG_FD_207210 | JGI IMG/M metagenome (GOLD analysis project Ga0334722, IMG submission 207210) | Sediment microbial communities from Yellowstone Lake, YNP, Wyoming, USA - C3_bottom | ecosystem: Environmental > Aquatic > Freshwater > Lake > Sediment | place: USA: Wyoming | collected...
AAGCGGGCGGTCATATTGGCAAGAGGAATGACGGCCCCATGATTGTCGAACATCAAATGGGCAATGAAAAGACTATCAACACTTTTATGCAGAACCAGGGCATAACCAGGGACAGTGTGGTTGTCCTTACGGCTGCCGATTTGACAAGTCCCCCCTATTGTGTAACGCGGCCTTTTGCAACGTTGCGCTATTGGGGAATGTCCATCAACAACCTCCGCGTTCTGGATGGCGCCAATATCGGCTGGGTGCAGTATATCAAGCAAAATCACGCCGCCGAATTTTCCGCGCTGGGTCTCCGGAAAGGAGCTCCGAAGGAAGAGGTTAAGCCCTCCACTCTCCAGGTTCGGGATTTCCCCAAAAGGTTTTTTGAGACACGCGCCACTCTCGGGGATGTTTTCAAAACCATGGATGAGGGAAGGGTAGCCAGAGGAGAGGTGATGCTTCTGGACAACAGACCGTTTTCTCCGCTTTTTATTAAAGATATCAGCAAATTCGCAAGCTCAATCAAAGGCAGCGTCCTGCCGCTTCCCGCTGGCAAAGATGGCGCGGCCGGGTTCGATCCCAAGGAGTTTTCTCCGCTGCAAACCACCGACTCCAATATGGGATTGATGAATAGCAAACAGGGGCCGATACCCTTTATTGCTGGTCCCAAGGCAGAAGCGTTCGATGGCCAGCTTAGGGGAGCAAATTTGGTGAAGGGTAAAACGGCCAAAGGGGAATTATACGATATCGGCGCCGGGTCATTTTTTAATTTTGTTCCGCTGAAGGATGATGCGGGGAAGCCGGTTTTCATGCTCTTTGGCACCTATAAGAAACCAGCCGATGTAGCCACTCCGGCGCCCTGGGCAAAAAAGGCATCGGTTGAGGCAATGTTTCAGCGCCTCTTTCCGGATAAAAACCAGGAGATCATCGTCAGTTGCAACAGCGGCGCCTGGGCAAGCATCCACCATTTTTTCCTTTCCCAGGTACTGGGGTATAAACAAGCCAAGATATATGATGGCAGTCAAATGGAATGGGGAAATCTGGCGGCCTTCGAGCCCAATGACAAAAACCCCCAAGCGGCCCTGCGCGTGGTAAGGCCCGATGTCTATACATGGCTGCCGACGCCTCCCTCGAACATGCCGGCAATGGCGGCTCTGGCCTCGGAAGCCCATCCTTTTCAGGTCAACAAACGGGCGGATGGAAAATACGTTGCCCTGGATGAGGTGACAGGCGAAACCTGCGTTGTGGATGCCGCTGACTGCTGGATTAAAACAGGCGGGACGCTGCATGGAAACACAAAATGGGACACCGTTTCCCGGTCACAGCATGTTCTTTTCAGACCATCGGCCAGGGTAAATACCGGTGTCCGGGGAAAACGCGACGATGTGTTAAAAACAGTGGAATACAATAAAAGTTTCGACTGGGCAGAAGTTAAAGTCTTTCCAGACTACTCAGGCGAGGCCAATCTGACCAGCGTTGAAGATGGAAAGACCAAATAAATCTAACGAAGAGGAGGAGAAAATGGGTAAAAAAATCAGGGTGGGGATCATGGCGGTTATGCTGTTTGCGGGGATGGCGGCATCGGCCCTCGCAGCCGACGCGTTGAATGGGAAGGTGTCCCAGGTGGCGGGCGACAAGATTACAGTCGTCCTGGAAGGCGCCGTTCCTGACTGGGTCAAGGCGGGCGCTACGGTGACCGCCGGAAGCGCCGCGCCGAAAATTGTCTCGGTAAAGGGCAATGAAGTGGTTCTGCGCTTCAGCAAATCCAAGGCGGCCAGAATCAAGGTGGACTCGACAATGTCGCTGGAAGAGTCGTCCGGAGATGCAATGCAGGGATGCTGACAAGATGTAAGGTGGCGGTTGCCTTTTGACGCCCGGGGCTTCAGCCGGCAGCCGTTTTACTAACACCATTCTTAAGAGGCTACTACGATGAAAATACTAATGAAAGGGTCACTGCTGGCGATCTTTTTTGTGCTGGCCGTGACTCCCTGTTCGTTCGCGGAAAAAGCGGGGATCGGGTGGAATGAGACCATTGTCGCCAAATCCGGAAAGGCCAAGAGTGTCGCGGAGCTGGCGAAGATGTATGATTCTTCCTCCTGCATCGAATGTCACCAGGAGCAGCATGACCAGAGCCAAAAGTCTATCCATTCCCACTCCATCTTCGGCACGGCGCGCACCGCGATGACGCTGATCAGCACCATCGAAAACGGCCTGATGGAGGAGCCCTATTCGGGGGTGAAGAGTCCGAAGGACGTGAAAGTGGAGCATCTGATGGGTTGCGCCAAGTGTCATCTGCCGCAACTGGCGGACGCGGAGGATGCAGTTGCCCAGGAAATTGTGACATCGCTTTACAGTTGGAGCAATGCCATCAAGAAAAAAGACAAGGCAACGGCGCAGAAGGAAGAGGCCAAACTCAAAAGCGTCACCATTAACTGCCTGGTCTGCCATAACCGCAACGCCATCACCCATAAATGGCAGGACGGCTATCCCAAGGCCGGGGTTGTGTATGGTTCAAAAGAGGGCGACCATCCCGCGGATAAGTTCCCCAAAATGGCCGTCAGCCCCATCATGAAAGAGTCCATTCAGTGCGGCCAGTGTCATGGCCTCGGGCCGAATCTGGAACTGGACGAACCGACCCAGTGCTGCACGTCGTACGGCAGCTATCTGTGGTCGTACAAATCCGAGGTGGGACAGGAGTCCTGCCAGGATTGCCACATGAAAACGAGCAAACTTGGTCATAATATCCAGGCATATCGGGACCCGGCCATGATCAAGGCGGCGCTCGATTTCAAGGTGGAGGCCTTCGGCTATTACTGGCGCGACATCTCCGAGCTGGTGCCGAAGGTTGTCGTCAAGGTGGAGATGATCAACCGTTCCGGCCATTCCATCCCCGATGGGTGACCGACCCCCAACCGACTGGTTCTGTCGGTAATTGCAACCACGAAGGATGGCGAAGAGGTTTTCAATCAGGAAAAGGTTTATATGCCGGTGCCGCAGCAACTGGCCCGGGGCGACCGGATGGGACGCGGTCCTTATGAAAAAAGCGGGTTAATCGAAGATACCGGCCTGCCCCCCGGCAAGGCGGTGCATGAGCGTTTCGACATCCTCTACCCTGTGAAAGACGTTAAGGAAAACGGCAAAACCGTCAGCAAGCCGTCTGCCCATGATCTGAATGTCGAGGTGAAGCTTTATTACCTGCCGTTTGGAACCATGAACACCGACGCGTTTCTCTGGCGGGAATTCAAAAAGACCGTCAGCGTCAGCACCCAGGGGAAGTAAAAATCCCTGGATTGCGGATGTTGTCGTCTCTCGATAAAAGACAGCAAAAAACAACCGGCGGGGATAGTCCTCGCCGGTTGTTTTTTGCTGATCCGTGTAAACAGCTTGACTGCCCATCCGGTTGACTATATAAACCGGCGAAAAGATTCTGTGTTACTGTCTGACATAACCGTGAACGATGCCAATGGCTTCTATCCGCTTTTTTCTGTCTCTCCTGATTCTGCTGCTGCTGTCCGGCTGCAACCGGATGGAGCTGCAGACATCGACCTGCGCATCCTGTCACCGGGGCATTGAGCTCCCTTCGCCCTCCCACCCTTCCTGTGTCTCCTGCCATGGCGGCGACGACCGGACGCTCGACGCCAAAAAGAGTCACGCGAACATGCTTGGCCCCCAAAATCCGTCTGCACCCGACACCTGGGAAAAGGGCTGCGGGGGGTGCCATCTCCACCAGTTGAACCGGATGCGCGCCAACCTGATGTACACGACAACCGGGATGATCAGAAATATCCAGATGACCTGGGAAGGTGAAGACGGGCGTCTCTATGCGGGGAGGGCCGACCGGGTGTTCGATGCCAGGGGGCATGATGTTTTACTCAACGATGTCGGTAACCTGGAACATCTCTCCGGCGAATTGTACCGCAAATTCTGTTCCCAGTGCCATGTGGGGATCGATACCACAAATGTTTACAGTGCGAGCCACGCCTCCGGCTGCGCGGCCTGCCATTTCCCTTACAACGACCAGGCAACATACGAAGGGAAGGAGCCCGCACTCCGGGGAAAATCACCCTATGCCGCCAGTCACCGGATGGAGGGATTGCCGGACAATCAGGTCTGCTTCCGCTGCCATAACCGGAGCGGCCGGATCGCCCTTTACTACCAAGGGCTGAATGACGGCAACAACTCCCTCGTCCCGACCAAAAACGGCTCTCCCGGGCCAGACATGATCAGCGGCCGCCGCAATGTCACCCGCATCGCTCCGGACGTCCATTTTGCCGCGGGCATGGACTGCATCGACTGTCATACCTCGCGGGACGTCATGGGGGACGGTTACGCCTATGAAAACATGTATCTGCAGACGGAAATCCATTGCGAGGATTGCCATGGGGGGGGCAGTGCTCGCCCCCGGTTCCGTGAAATAAAAAGGGAAGGCGATCCGGCTCTGCGCGAGTCGCAGCAGTACAAAATCCCAATGCGTCCGGGGATGAAGATGGCGCTGACCGCCCGGGGGCGGATGTATTCCAATGTGTTTTACCAGGATGGCATTGTCTATGTCCTGGGCAAGAGGAGCGGGAAACTGTTCCGCAGCAAGGTCATCACCGGCACCCCCGATCATTCCGTGGTCGGCCATGACAGGATGGAATGCTACGCCTGCCATTCCCGCACGGTGGCCCAGTGTTACGGATGTCACACCAAGTACGACAAAACAAAACTGGGGATCGATTATATCAGGCAGATGGTAACGCCAGGACGTTTCAGCGAGACCGAGGATTACCGGGCGCTCTACCCGTTCCCCCTGGCGCTGAATCAGCGGGGGAAAATTTCCCCGGTCACCCCCGGCTGCCAGACCTTTGTTACCGTCGTCGAGGCGGACGGGAGCGTTTCCCGGGACGAATACGTGGCAAAATTCAAAGGCGGGAACCAGTTGCGGTTTGCCCCGTTTTATTCGCACAACACCGGAACAAAGGCGATCGGCTGCAACGAATGCCACGCCAATCCGGCGTTTCTCGGCTTCGGCCAGCATGTGGTGGAGGGAAACAGCATAAACGGCACCATGCTCTGCGAGCAATCGGAGCATAAGCCGCTGGACGGCTATATAACCATGGAGAAGGGGAAGGTGCGGGCCTTCTCCGCCATCACCCGGGAAAATTCCCGCCCGTTGAACGGAAAAGAGGTGAAGCGGACGCTCGCCGTGAACCTCTGCATCGTGTGCCATGACAAGGCCAAAGACCCGATTTACCGAAAGGAACTCAATTACAATGCGCTCGATGATGCTCTGCATCGCCGCCTGCTTGCTGGCCATTAACGCGACACGCGGCGCTGCCGGCGAAAACTGCACCTCCTGCCATCCGGCTGCCCCCAAAGGCATCCATGCGGCGCTCCCGTGCGCCTCCTGTCATCGCGGAAAACCGGACGTCATCGCCGACCCGGCCTCCGGGAAACATCATGCCGCGGGCTGCGTCGGCTGCCATCAGGGTTACGGCGCGCTGTTCGATCAGCCCATGGCGACGAGAAGCAGGGAAAAACTCTTTGTCCAGCGCACCATCGGCAAGGGCGACCCCGCTTTTTTCGAAACGAACTGCAACGCCTGCCACCTGAAGAGCTGCACCGACTGCCACGGGGGGGACGGGCACAACATCGTCCGGGCGACCGACAAAAGCTGCCTGGCCTGCCACAAGGGCTATTACACCGGGATGGAGTACTACGGCATGGCGCCCCGGGAGGACAGCCTCCGCTACCAGAGAGGCGCGACCGCCTTCGGCGAAAAATACCTGAAGATGACGCCCGATGTCCACCGGGAGGCGGGCATGGGCTGCGGGGTGTGCCACGCAATGAAAAGCCTCGCGGCGGGCGCGAAGTCTTCCCGGAAATGCACTGACTGTCATCAGGCAAAACAAACCGCAGTCGAGCACCGCATCACCGCCCACATGGAAAAGCTGGAATGTTACGCCTGCCATTCCGCCTGGGCGGCGCAGGAGTACGGAACCTTCTATCTCCGGTTTACCAACAGCCCGGTGCAGAAGGAATTCGAGGTCGCAAAAAACAGCGGCGGGTATCTGAAAAGCTCCTATCTCAAGAAACAGGATGCCCCGCCTTTGGGGATCAACGCCGCAGGCAGGGTCAGCCCGATCCGGCCGGAGTTTATCCTCTACAAAACCACCGTCAAGAACAACCGGCCGGAAGGAAAGGAAAATCAACTGCTTGCCGCCGAGTGGAAGGCATTCTTCCCCCATACGATCCGGCGGGGGACCCCCATGTGCGACGCCTGTCATGAAAACGCCCGGCGCTTTGTCATGGAGAAAAAAGAAGATCGGATATATAACCTGACCGCTGACGGGATGACGCTCCCCTCCTTTTGGGAGCGAGCCGGCCAGGAGGTGGCGAATGGGGATTTTCTCCCCCGCGCCCGCTATGTGCGGATGTCGAAAAAGACACCGGCTTATTGGAGAGGATACCTGGAAAAATGGCAAAATTTGCTCAATCACGTCGCCGGTTCCTCGTCGCGGTAGCATTTCTGGCGGCGGGATTCTTCGCCCTGGCGAGGTTCCTGAAACCGATGACGCGGCGGAAAAAGCCGCTCCTCACCGTGGCGAAGGACGATATTCCGAATAACGGGGCCCTGGCGTATAAGGAGGCGAGAGTCGCCATCATCAGGGAATCAGACAAGATATCCGCTGTCAGCCTGGTTTGCACCCATCTGGGCTGCACCGTTTCCGCCACAGCCGGGGAGCTGGTCTGTCCGTGCCACGGCAGCAGTTTCGACTGGCAGGGGAACGTCCTCAAAGGCCCGGCGAACCGGCCTCTGCCGCAGTACAAGGTGGAGGAGCGCGACGGACGGATTGCGGTGTTGCTGTCATCAAACGCCCCAGACAACAAGCCTTCATGAAGGAGTCGAGTTTTTGTTCAAGGAATTTCTGAAACATGTCTTCCCCCGGGTCGTCCGTCAGGGCAATCTGCGGATAACCTATACCTTTTGCCTGGGAGGGCTGGCCCTTGCCTCGTTTTTGCTGCTGATTGCCTCCGGGCTGCTGCTGCTTTTTTATTACCAGCCGGCGCCGGAACGGGCGTTTCAGTCCATCCTGATGCTTGAGGAAGCGGTCTGGGGAGGGCGGTATCTGCGGAGTCTGCACCGGCTTTCCTCCCACTTTTTTCTCGTCCTTATTTTTCTCCACACCCTGCGGGTCATCCTTACCGGCGCTTACCGTAAGCCGCGCGAACTGAACTGGGCGATCGGTTTTTCCCTGCTGTGCCTTGCCCTCTTCGCCGCCTATACCGGCTATCTGCTGCCGATGGACCAGCTCAGTCTCTGGGCGACCCAGACGGGGATGGAACTGGTCAACACCATGTTTTTCGGACCGCCGGTGCGGGCAATCCTCGTGCCCGATGGAGTCGGGGAGCCGATGTCGCTGCTGCGTTTTTACATACTGCACATCGTGCTGCTGCCGCTGGCGATCCTCTGTCTTTCCGGGCTCCATTTCTATCGCATCCGGAAAGACAGGGGGCTTTTGCCGTATCTATGAGATGGATGTCCCGCGCATTGTGAACATTAAGCTTCGCTTTCCCCGAAGCGGATATTTTCCTGTCCTTTGCCGGGGTTTTACAGTTTTTGCGCGTTTGAATTTTCCCGGCTTTCGTGAGGTGCGATTGTGAAAGATTACATCAAGAGCTCACCCCGTCTCTTTTTTTTGATAAAACGGGCCGCGGCCCTGTTCTGCGGGACGGTCCTTGTGCTGGCGTTCTTGATCACGGCGCCGCTTCAGGGACCGGCGGATATCCGTCACGTGCCCAATCCGGTAAAATCGGCCTGGTTTCTGCTCTGGATTCAGGAACTTGTCAGCCATTCCAACTATTTTTCCTGGCTGGTGGCCGCGCTCGGCGGTTTTTTCCTCGTCCTGCCCTGGCTGCCGATCAGTCCGCCTGCGGTCCGGGCCGTCTGGCTGCCCGGCGACCAGCGGCTGGCAACGACTGCGACGGTTTTGACGTTCACGGCCATTGTTGCCCTGACGATTATCGCCATGTTCTTCAGAGGTGAAAATTGGGCCTTTATCGCGCCTGTCTGGCAGCCATAGTCATCATGCTTTCCCTGGCGGATTTTGCCTTTGCCGCCCGGCCAGGCGCCTGCCTTGCCTGCCACCCGCCGCATTACTCCGGAGAAGGGAGCTGCGTGAGCTGCCACAAGGGGAACGACCGCAGCAGACGCAAGGAAATCGCCCATGACGACCTCATCGCCGGCCGGTTTTCCCACTATGCCCTTGGCGGAAGCCAGGTGGTAAAGAGCGGGAAAAAACTTCTGGAGGGGCTGGCCTGCCGGCGCTGTCATCGTTCCGAGAAAAAGGGAAACCGCCTGGCGGGCAATCTCGATGTGACGGGAGCAACGCGAAAGGCGGGGGATATTTACGATTCCATCAGGGCGCCCGCGTTGTTCATGCCGGATTTCCATCTGCGCGACGCCCAGATCGCCTCTCTGGTGAACGCCATCCTGGCACAGGCAAAAGTGGAAAAACCGCCGGCGGCAGAAATCCCCCTTGTTATTCATTTTACAAACATTAAGCTTCGCTTTGCGGACGCCCGGAATATCCGGAAAAACGTCTTTGCCGAAAAGTGCGGCCCGTGCCACAAAATCCTCAGCGAAAAAGCGGGCGGTCTGGGAAGCGGTTATGTCGGGCCGAACCTCTCCGGGCTTTTTTCCGAATTTTATCCCCGAACCTATCGGGACGTAGAGTCATGGACCCCCGACAAGCTCAAAAAATGGCTGAAAAATCCTCGCGATATCCGGACAAATGCCGTGATGCAGCCGGTGCGGTTTGAGCCCGGCGAGTTTGAGCAACTGCCGGGCTTTATACAGGTTGAAAAATCACCGCCCTCTGCGCCCAGATAGATTTCCGTGCCGGCATTGAGCCTAACGGAGAAGGCAAGGTGCAGGGCTGGGATTATTTTTTTGTCCAGCTATTGACATTTTGTCTATAGAGATATATACTATAGACAAAGGAGATACACCATGCCCTGTGGACAAGGTCCTGGACGAGGCCGAGGAGGCGGCAGACAAAAAATGTTTTTTCTGGAATCCTGCCTGCTGGTGCTGTTGCACCGCGAGCCGGGATACGGATACAGTCTGATGAGCGGCCTGAATGATTTCGGTTCCCAGTATGAACAGATGGATATCAGCATCCTGTACCGGGCATTGCGCGAACTGGAAGCCGCCGGACTGGCAGCCAGTTCATGGGGTGAAGACAGCCTCGGACCCCAGCGGCGCATGTATCATATCACCCCGCAGGGTGAATCAGCCCTGGCGGAATGGATGCAAACCCTGCGCCAACGCCGCAGGGAAATCGAAGCGCTGGAAGCGGCGTATGACGCCGTAAAGAAAAACAATTGAAAAAGACATCGGACACGAAAGGAGGACATCATGCCATACGGAGATAGAACAGGACCGAGCGGACAGGGAGCGCGCACTGGGCGCGGAGCGGGCAACTGCAATGGACAGGGCGGCGCAGGAAGCGGATTCGGGCGCGGAGCGGGGCGCGGTTTAGGTCGGGGCCTCGGACAATGTCCGCGCTATTCCTCCAGCCAGGGGAATTCCTGGCTTGGAAACCAACTCGACAATCTGCACGCTTCCATTGAACGCCTGACGGAACGGCTGGACAAAATCAACAAGGGATAGAGAACAATCTGACGAAAAAGCAGAAAGGGAAAATGAAATTCCATCTTCCCTTCCTGTTCTAACGGAAAGGAAGTCATTATTCATGAAAATTGCAATTTCCATTTCCGGAAACAAACTCGAATCGCCTTTCGACCCGCGCTTTGGTCGCGCCGCCGCGTTTTGTCTGGTGGATAGCGAAAGCGGGGCGTGGAGCGCTCATGAAAACCCCGCCCTTTCCGCTTCGGGCGGGGCGGGCGTCCAGGCGGCGCAATGCATTGCCAAGCTGGGTGCGCAGGCGATTGTCAGCGGGGCCTATGGACCTAACGCCTTCAATACCCTCTCCCCTGCCGGCATCACAATGTATCTCGCGCCGACAGGCGAAACCCTGACCGCCGCCGATGTATTGGCGCTGTTCAAGGCGGGTAAATTGAGCAAGACCGCTGCTGCCACCCACGAGGGACATCACGAGGGGCATCGCTGATGCGCATCGTCGTAGCCAGTGGGAAAGGCGGCACAGGTAAGACCACCATTGCCACCAGTCTGGCGCTGATCGCCGGGAAGTCCGTCCGTTTTATGGATTGCGATGTGGAAGCGCCAAACGCCGCACTCTTCCTCAATCCAAAACTCGTCACCCGCAAGGAAGTCGGCATCCTTTTGCCCGTCGTGGATGAAGCGCTTTGCACACACTGCGGCAAATGCGCCGCAGTCTGCGAGTTCCACGCCATCGCCGTCATCGGCAAAAAGACGCTGGTCTTCCCCGAATTATGTCATGGTTGCGGCAGTTGCACACTAATCTGTCCCGAAAAGGTCATCAGCGAGCGCCTCGCTGTGATGGGAGTGTTAGAAAGCGGAGCAACCGTTACAGGCATTGATTTTGCTCGTGGCGTGATGAATGTCGGCGAGCCGATGGCGGTTCCCATCATCCGCGAGTTGAAAAAGTGGGCGCCGGCCAATCCGCCCGCGGTTGAAATTCGGGATTCGCCGCCCGGCGCATCCTGCCCGGTGGTGGAGACTATTCGCGGCGCGGACTTTGTCCTGCTCGTGACCGAGCCAACGCCCTTTGGCTTGCATGATCTGAAACAGGTGATCGGCATCGCCCGCGAGTTGGGGAGGCCCGCCGGAGTCGTAATTAACCGCGATGGCATTGGCGACAATGCAGTTGAAAAATACTGTACCGAAGCCAACCTGCCTATTCTGTTGAGAATCCCCATGGAGCGGCGTTTTGCCGAAGCAATTGCCGCCGGCAAGACCCTCGTAGAAGCCGCGCCCGAATACCGCGCACCATTTTGCGCATTGCTCGAAAACATTAAAGCGAGGGCAACCGGATGAAACAGCTCATCATTCTCAGCGGCAAGGGCGGAACGGGCAAGACCAGCGTCACCGCCGCGTTTGCCCATCTCGCCGCGCAAAGCCCGCTTGCCGATCAGGTTATTCTGGCGGACGCGGATGTGGATGCCGCCAATCTGGAGCTCGTACTCCAGCCGCGTTTACGGGAGGAGCAGAATTTCAAGGGTGGAAAAATTGCCGTGATCAATCAGGATAGCTGCACCGCCTGCGGAAAATGTCGGGATGTTTGCCGCTTCGACGCCATTACCGGCGCGGACGGTTTGTACGCGATTGATCCTATCGCCTGTGACGGATGCGCGGCCTGCGTTTATCAATGCCCCAGCGAAAGCATCGCTATGCATGAACAAATCGCCGGCAAGTTTTATTTTTCCGAAAGCCGCTACGGTCCGTTGTACCATGCCAATCTTTTCCCGGGACAGGAAAATTCCGGCAAACTGGTAACGCTGGTCAAACAGCGCGCCCGTCTTCATGCATTGGATGAGAACCGGAAACTGGTCATCGTGGACGGTCCGCCCGGCATCGGCTGTCCGGTCATTTCAGCGGTGTCGGGCGCAAGCCTGGCGCTGATCGTCGCCGAGCCGACGGCAGCGGGCGTCCACGACATGCGTCGCGTTTTGCAAACCGTTAAACATTTTGGCGTGCGGGCCGTGGTTTGCATCAACAAAGCGGACATCTACCCTGCAGGCGCAGACGAGATCGAATCATTTTGCCGCGCCGGCGGCATCGAAACTGTCGGCAAGATTCCCTTCGATTTAACCGTAACCAGCGCCATGGTGGCGGGTGAAGCGGTGACTGCCTTTCGTCAACAAGCGCCCGCCAGCGTCGCCATCGCGGGAATTTGGCAGAGAGTCGTCCCCTGCCTGTGGGAGCAAAAATGAACGAACCTTCTTTGGAACAGGCTATTGGGGAACGGCTGAAATCCGTCATTGACCCGGAAACCAACACAGACGTGATGCGGATGCGTCTGGTGGAAAACTTGAGGGCAGATGCGCTCGGCCAGGTGCACTACACCTTTCACCCGTCATCCTTTGTCTGCCCCATCGCAGTGAAGCTGGCAACAGACATCAAGGAAGCGGTAGCCGAAGTGCCGGGTGTAAAATCACAGGAAATCGCCATCGAAGGGTACTCAAGAGTACCGAGTTCTTTGTAACTTTTTGATTTTAAACATTTTTTATATTTATATTACAATATAGCAAAATCCTTTAAAAACAAGGAGTTATACTCATGGGAAATAAGAACTCGGTACTCACAAGGAAGGGTATTGGATGGCGGAAGATCTTGAAAAACTAATCAATCAGGAGGATTAACATGAAAATCGCAGTAACCGCAGAAAGCAGCAACGGGCTGGAAAGCATGGTCGCCCAGCACTTTGGACACGCCCCCTTCTTTATTTTGGTCGATATGGAAAACGGCGAAGTGACCTCCGTGCAGGATATCGCCAATCCGTTTGCCGAGGCGCACCAGCCGGGTCAAATTCCCGGTTTTATCCATGAGCAAAAGGCCAATGTCATTTTGAGCGGCGGCATGGGCGGACGCGCCATCGAATTTTTTGAGCAGTTTGGCGTCAAAGCCGCCACCGGCGCAAGCGGCACAGTGCGCCAGTCATTGGAAAATTATCTGGGTGGCAAGTTGAAGGAAGCCGCGCCCTGTGATGAAAGCGTAGCGCACGGTCACTGATCAATGGATTGCGTTGTTGCCCCAGCCGCCGCGCAGTGGCTGGGGCATGCTAAAAACGCCTTGATTTTCACGGCTGAAAGCAATATGACCCCTGAACATGATCAGCCAAAACCGGCGGCGCGCTTTTAGCCGCACGGGAATTGAAAAAGAGGTGATTTAATTGGATAATATCAAAATCAGCAAGGATGAAGTCGCCTGGGTGGCCCACCTGGCCAGGCTTGAATTCAAGGAAGAGGAGACGGATAAATTCACCGCCCAGATGAACGACATCTTAAGCTATATGGACAAGCTCTCCCTGGTGGATACTGCCGGGGTGACGCCGCTGGCCAACGCGACGATGCGAAAAAACGCCTTTCGGACGGATGTCGTCGGGGAGTCTCTGCCTCCGGAACAATCGCTGGCCAACGCCCCGGAGGCGCGCGGCGGTTTTTTCCAGGTGCCGAAGGTCATCGAATAATTGGGGACAGCCACTAATTTCCAGAAATTAGTGGCTGTCCCCAATTAAAAAGGAAAGAGAAACGCCTTATGGAATTGCATCAACTGACCATTCACGAACTGAACGAAAAACTCCGTTTGGGAGAAACCACTGCGGAGGAGATCACGGCTTCCACGTTTGCCCGCATTGACGCGGTCGAAAAGGATGTCCACGCCTATATCACGCTGATGAAGGAGACGGCCTTGGCCGAGGCGAGGTGCGCCGATGCCCTGATCAAAAAGGGAGCAGGCGGACCGCTTGCCGGCATCCCGATCGCGCTGAAAGACATCGCCTGCACAAAGGGAACGCTGACGACCTGCGGCTCCCGGATGCTCGGAAACTTCATCCCGCCCTACGACGCGGCCGTCATTGAAAAGCTGCGGGCGGCCGGGGCGGTGTTTACCGGCAAGACCAACATGGATGAGTTTGCGATGGGCTCCTCCACCGAGACATCATTTTACGGAACATCGCGAAACCCTTGGGATCTTGCGAGAATTCCCGGCGGCTCCAGCGGCGGCTCGGCGGCGGCGGTGGCGGCCGACGAGTGCATCGCCGCGATCGGCTCCGACACGGGCGGGTCCATTCGCCAGCCGGCGGCCCTCTGCGGCATCGTCGGGATGAAGCCCACCTACGGCCGGGTTTCCCGGTATGGGCTCATTGCCTTTGCCTCCTCGCTTGACCAGATCGGCCCGTTCACCAAGGATGTCGAAGACTGCGCGCTCATGATGAACGTGCTTTCCGGTTATGACAGACGCGATTCCACATCGTCATCGGAGGAAGTTCCCGATTACCGACAGTTTCTCGGCAAAGGGATCGACGGCTGGACGGTCGGCATTCCGCAGGAGTATTTTGTCGGCGGCCTCGCTCCCGAGGTGGAAAAGGCCGTCCGGCAGGCCATCAAGACCGTCGAGGGGGCGGGCGCCCGGTGCGTGGAGGTTTCGCTGCCCCATACCGAGTACTGCCTGGCCGTTTACTATATCGTCGCGCCGGCGGAGGCCTCCTCGAATCTCGCCCGCTACGACGGCGTCAAATACGGCTTCCGCTTTCCGGATGGCCGCGACCAACTCGACATG
>Ga0334722_10004627_pt1 | contig 14190 bp, 14 predicted proteins | sample C3_bottom_MG_FD_207210 | JGI IMG/M metagenome (GOLD analysis project Ga0334722, IMG submission 207210) | Sediment microbial communities from Yellowstone Lake, YNP, Wyoming, USA - C3_bottom | ecosystem: Environmental > Aquatic > Freshwater > Lake > Sediment | place: USA: Wyoming | collected...
GCCCGCAACGGTCCCAAGGCGATCATGGAAGCTTCAAGCCATATGGAGCTCTTCGACGAAGAGAACAAGATCGAGCCTTACCGGGCGGGGATATTCACCTCGACGGAGATCCCGGTTTCAACCACGGGGCCGATATCCGTCCTTAAACAGGTGGAACGGCGCGTACGTTCGGTCGTCAAGGCGGGGAAGTTCCCCATCGTCCTCGGGGGAGAGCATACCGGTACCTGCGGCGCGGTGGCGGCGCTCCGGAAGAAATACGGGGAGCTCACGGTCCTTCAGCTCGACGCCCACGCAGACATGAGGGAAGTCTATCTCGGGACGAAGTGGAACCATGCATGCGTCGGCCGCCGGGTCGTTGATTCCGGCGCCAAGCTCGTCCAGGTGGGAATTCGCAGCATGTCGGAAGAGGAGGAGAGGTTCCTCAAGAAGTCCGAGAACATCAAGACCTTCTTCGCTTCCGAGGTGAAGTCAAACCTGGGAGATGTCACAAAGGGAATCGTGGGCGACCTCTCCGGCAACGTTTACATCACGATCGACCTGGACGTTTTCGATACAGGCATCATGCCCGCAGTGGGTACTCCCGAACCGGGCGGACTTAGCTGGTTCGAGGCGATCGACATCCTTCGCGAAGTGGTCCTGTCCAACTGCAACATCGTCGGTTTCGACATCATGGAGCTTGCGCCGATCCCGGGGATGGTCGCGCCGGACTTTCTGGCCGCCAAGCTGTGCTACCGCATGATCGGATGGCTCCAGGCGAAACGAGAGGAAAATTAAGTGGCCGCGCCCGCAAAGGAGAATACATAGATGTTCGTCCCCTCCAAGGTGTTCTTCACAAAGGGTGTTGGTCGGCACAAGGAACAGCTCACCTCGTTCGAGCTAGCCCTGCGCGACGCCGGCATCGAGAAGTACAACCTGGTGCAGGTGTCGAGCATCTTTCCACCCAAGTGCAGGATCGTCCGGAAAGAAGACGGGCTGAAGTTGCTGGCCCCCGGTGAGATCGTGTTCGTCGTCATGAGCCGCTGCCAGAGCGACGAGCCCCGCAGGCTCATAGCCGCTTCGGTGGGCTGCGCGCTGCCGTCGGACCGCTCCGTGTACGGATACTTAAGCGAACACCACGCTTACGGGCAGACCGAAAAAGTTGCGGGCGACTACTCGGAGGACCTTGCCGCGGCGATGCTGGCCTCGACGCTGGGCATCGAGTTCGACGAGGAGAAGAGCTGGGACGAAAAGAAGGAAGTGTGGAAGATAAGCGGGAAGATCTACAAGTCCTTCAACATCACCCAGTCCGCCATAGTGCGTGACGAGAACACAACGGTCATCGCTGCGGCCGTCCTCGTAATCTAGTGTACCGTCTCGCAAATAGCTTGAAGCACCGAGGGGGAACATGAGAGGCGCAAGAATTCTCGGCACGGGGAGGGCCCTGCCGCCCCGCGTCGTGACCAACGCCGATCTGACGAAGCTCATGGACACCACGGAGGAGTGGATCGTCCAGCGGACGGGGATCCGGGAGCGCCGGTTCGTCGATCCGGGCACCGGTGCCGCCGCGCTGGGGACCGAGGCCGCGAAGGCCGCGATCGCCGCCGCGAAGATGGAGCCGCGCGACATCGATTTCATCGTGTTCGCCACCGTCTCGCCGGACTATTTCTTCCCCGGATGCGGGGTATACGTCCAGGAATGGCTTGGACTTCCGACGATCGGCGCCCTCGACGTCCGGACGCAGTGCACAGGGTTCATCTACGGCCTGTCGGTGGCGGAGGCGTACGTCAAGGGCGGTTTCTTCGACCACGTCCTCGTCATCGGCGCGGAAGTGCACAGCACCGGCCTTGACATGAGCACCGCCGGGCGGGACGTATCGGTCATTTTCGGCGACGGCGCAGGGGCCGCGGTGGTAGGTCCGGCCGAGCCGGGGGACGGAATCCTGTCTTCCCACATGCACGCGGAAGGGAAGTACGCAAAGGAGCTGATGCTGGAGGCGCCCGCTTCCCTCGAGCATCCGCGCCTCTCCCACGAGATGCTGTACGCCGGAAGGCAGTATCCGAAGATGAACGGGCGGTACGTGTTCACGCACGCGGTGCGGAGGTTCCCGGAGGTGATCCGGGAGGCGCTCGCGGCGAATGGCCATTCGATGGAAGACCTTTCCATCGTGATCCCCCACCAGGCGAACCTGCGTATAACCCAGGCGGTGGCCGGAGCGCTCGGGGTTCCCGGGGAGAAGGTGTTCTCGAATATCGAAAAGTACGGAAACACCACGGCGGCATCGATTCCCATAGCCCTCGACGAGTGTTTGGAGCAGGGAAAGATACGTAAAGGTGACCTCGTCTGCCTTGCGGCCTTCGGATCGGGGTTCACCTGGGCGTCGACGCTGATCCGGTGGTAGCGGGAGAAGGCATCTGCTTGTCGGTATCCGGGAGATGGAGCGGTCCGACCTCGACGGGGTGATGCAGATCGAGGAAGCGTCGTTTCCGACTCCATGGCCGCGCAAGGTTTTCGAAGAGGAGATCGACCGCGAGTTTTCCGATGTCCGCGTCGCCGTTTCGCCCGAAGGAGGGGAAGTACTCGGGTATTCCATCTGCTGGATAGTCGTGGACGAGTCACACCTGTTGAACATAGCGGTCCGGCCGGATGTACGCGTGAGCGGAGTGGGGAGCGCGCTGCTTAAGGATTGCATCCAAAGGGGAGCGATGGCGGGCGCCGTACTCATCCACTTGGAGGTCCGGGCCGGGAACCGGGCCGCGCTCCGGATGTACGAAAAGGAGGGGTTCGTCTTTCAGGGTATGCGCAGAAGGTATTACGCGGACACGGGAGAGGACGCAATACTCATGTCGAGGGAACTGAGGGAGTCGGATGCCTCATAGCAGCATGCAATTCGTGCCGGGAAAGATCGTGCGGAACGAGGCGCACGGGGAGATCTTCTATCGCCTGGAGGTGTCCGTGCCGGAGCCGATGGAGTTCGTGCCGGGCCAGTTCGCCATGATTTCCGGGTGGCCGGGGACCGACCCGCTCCTTCCGAGACCCCTGGCGATCTTCCATTCGCGGAGCGTACCCAAGGGGAAACACACGGTCGAGTTCGTCTACAAGGTGGTGGGGAGAGGGACCGCCCTTCTGTCCGGCATGCATCCGGGAGATCAGTTGGCCATGACGATGCCCCTCGGCCGCGGTTTCGACCTGGGAAAGGGCGGCCGGACGTACTGGCTTGTCGGAGGAGGCGTCGGCTTTTCCTCCGTATTTCCCGCCGCAGCCGCCCTTGCGTGGCGGAAGGCGGACTTCGAGATATTCCTTGGAAGCCGCACCCGACGCCATCTTCCTCCGAAGGAGCTGACGCCCGTGGGCTCTGCGCCGGGCCGCGTTCACCTGTGCACGGAGGACGGGACGGCCGGATATTTCGGACGTGTCACCGATGCGGTGCGTGAGCGGATCAAATCCCTGCCGATCGCCTCCGGATCCAAGCTGACGATTTTGGCATGCGGGCCCCGCGAGATGCTCAAGGACCTTGCCCTTGCCGCGGAAGCGTGCGGCGCCGAGATGCAGGCGGCGCTGGAAAACCACATGGCGTGCGGATTCGGCGTCTGCTGGGGATGCGTCGTCGCCCTGCGGGACGGGGAGGGCACCGCCCATAGGCGTGTGTGCAGGGAAGGGCCGGTGTTCGACGCCCGGGAGGTCGTGTGGTGAAACCGGACCTTTCCGTTTCCCTCGGCCCACTGCGGGTCAAGAATCCCGTTATGAGCGCCTCGGGGACCTTCGGTTACGGGCTCGAGTTTTCGCCCTTCTTCGACATATCCCGGTTAGGGGCCATCGTCGTCAAAGGGCTTTCGCTCGAACCGTCGAAGGGGAATCCCCCCGGCCGCATCGTCGAGACGGCCTCAGGCATGCTGAACGCCATAGGGCTCCAGAACATCGGCGTGGAGAGATTCGTCGCCGACGTAGTACCGCGGCTCGAAGACGCGGGCGCCACGTTCGTGGCGAACATCTACGGGAGGACACCGGAGGAGTACGAGGAAGTCGCCCGCCGCGTGTCGTCTGTCCGCTCCCTCGCCGCGATCGAGGTGAACGCTTCCTGCCCCAACGTCAAGGAAGGGGGGATGGCGTTCGGAGCCACGCCTGAAGGCGTTTCGGGGCTCACGGCGCGTGTGCGTCAGTCGACCGACAAGCCGGTCTGGGTGAAGTTGAGCCCCAACGTTTCGGACATCGGGACTATAGCTTCCGCGGCTGCCGGAGCGGGCGCCGACGCAGTGTCCCTCATCAATACCATCGTCGGGATGGCGGTGGACCACCGGACGCGGCGGCCGCTGCTGTCCAACGTGACAGGCGGGCTGTCAGGGCCCGCGATCAAGCCGATCGCCCTGCGGATGGTCTGGGAGGTGTCCAGGAGGGTTTCCATCCCCGTGATCGGGATCGGCGGGATCCAGACCGCGGCGGACGCGCTGGAATTCCTGCTCGTGGGAGCGTCCGCGGTGCAAGTCGGCACGGCCAACTTCCGGAATCCGATGGCGTGCATCGAGATACTGGAGGGGATAGAGACGTTCCTGCGCGAGGAGCGGCTGACCGGCATATCGGAATACCGGGGGACGCTTTCTCCGTAAAGAAATGTCTTGTAGGCGTTTTCTTCTTACCTGTATAATCAGGTTCCGGGATGAAGCTGGCGGCTCGCGGGGCGTAATGTACGGGCGCCCGCAGCTTATCCCGATGGTTTTGGGTATTGTTGAAGTGGGCTTCGCCCACTTTTTTTTTGCTGACGAGGGTGGCTGAGGATTACTGGGGCCATGATCGGAAGCATGCCGCAGGGGTCTTTGTAGTCGGCAGCGGCAGGGCGATGACAGATAGCTGGATGCCGCAGGGGTCGTGGTAGTCGGGAGCGGCAGCGATGAGTCCTGAAATGAAAACGGACATCGAAAATATAGAGGCCCTGGCGGCACAGGTGGCCCAGGAAGAGATGGTGGAGGTCTTCGACCTCAATGTCGTGAGGGAAGGCCCGCGGACGATGATCCGCGTCTTCCTCGACCGCGAGGGGGGGATCAGGCTGGGAGAGTGCGAATCGTTCAGCCGCAAGTTGAGCGCTGTGCTCGACGTCCACGATCCGATGTCCGGCCCGTACGTGCTCGAGGTTTCCTCCCCGGGTATCAACCGGAGGCTCGTCAAGCCGGCTCATTTCGCTGCCGTGACGGGCAGGAAGATCCGCGTGTCCCTCTCCGTGCCGGTCGATGGAAGCAGGAACTACGCGGGGACCCTCATCCGGGCGGACGGTGAAGGCTTCGAGCTCGAGTGGGACGGCAAAACCTTCCGGTTTCCGTACGGCGCGGTGCGCAAGGCGAACATTGATGTTTCACAGGAAGAACTTTTCGGGAAGGGAAAGAAAAAGCGATGATCCTGGATATCGGTCAGATAATCACTCAGCTGGGCAAGGAAAAGGGGATCGACAAGGGCGTGATCGTGGACGCGATCAAGGAAGCCCTGGAGATAGCCGCCCGGAAGAAGTACGGGATGAACAAGAAGCTGGAGGCCACCTACGACGCCGAGACGGGGGAGTTCGAGATCCTCGAGTTCAGGACCGTCGTTGAGATAGTCAATGACCGGGAAGCGGAGATCTCACTTGCCGAAGCCCGCGAATTGGACCCGGAGGCCGTGTACGACGACAACATCGGCTTCAGGATGAGCACCCGCGACCTGGGCCGAATCGCCGCGCAGACCGCCCGCCAGATCATCATGCAGAAGGTGAAGGACGCGGAGCGGGAGGTGATCTACGGAGAGTTCATCGGCCGCAAGGGGGAGATCATCAACGGGATCGTTCAGCGCTATGAAAGGGACTGCCTGGTCATAGACCTCGGCAAGACCGAGGCGATAATGCCCCTGTCGGAACAGATCCCGCGCGAGCGGTACCGTCAGGGAGACAGGATACGGGCATACATCAAGGATGTCTCGAAGACGCCGAGGGGACCGGAGATACTGCTTTCGCGCTCCGACCCCAGGGTTATCCTGAAGCTGTTCGAGCAGGAGGTCCCCGAGGTTTACGAAGGTGTGGTATCCATCCTGAGCGTCGCCCGGGAGCCGGGGTTCCGGACGAAGATCGCCGTGAAGTCAAAGGACCGCGACGTGGATCCGGTGGGGGCCTGCGTGGGCATGAAGGGCTCTCGCGTGCAGAGCGTGGTCCAGGAGCTGCGCGGCGAGAGGATCGACATCATCGCGTGGGATGAAGACCCGGCGAAGTTCGTCTGCAACGCCCTCCAGCCGGCCGAGATCATCCGGGTGCTTGTGAACGAGTCCGAGAAGAACATGGAAGTCATCGTGCCCGAGGAACAGCTCCTTCTGGCGATCGGGAAGAAGGGCCAGAACGTCAAGCTGGCCTCCAAGCTGGTGGGGTGGCATATAGAGGTCCGCGCGGAAGGTCAGGTGGAAGATGCCCTGAAGCGGGCGGAAGGACTCTTTGCCCCGAAGAAGCAGGAGGAGGGTGCAGGCGAGGCCGCACCGGGAGAACCCGGAACCGGAGAGGGTGCCGACGAGGTCCCGCAGCCGCCGGAGGGCGTTGAAGAAGCCGCTTCCCCCTCGGATGTCCCTTCCTCGGGGGATCCTGGGAGCGATGCTTCCTGAGAATCGCCGGGTCCCGCTGCGGACGTGCGTCCAGTGCGGCAGCCAGGATGAAAAGCGCTCCCTGCTGAGGGTCGCGGGGAAGCCGGGATCAGGCTGGGAGCCGGACCCGGAAGGCCGGATGCAGGGCAGGGGAATATACCTCTGCCGGAAGGCCGGATGCGTGGAGGGTTTCGCGAAGCGGATCCGGACCCCGAAAGGCGCCGCGCGATGGCGGATGGGGACGGAAGGGACGGCCCTGGCGGAAAAGATATCCGCCTGGTGGTATTCAGAATCGAAGGCGTAGGGAGGCTGGATGGAGAAAGTCCGGATTCGGGATCTTGCCAAGGAACTCGGCATGGAAACGAGCCGCGAGGTCATCGCGTTCCTTGAGCGGATCGGGCAGAAGGGCAAGTCGGCGTCCAGCAACATCGAGGGCGACCTGATAGAAAGGGTGAAGAACCATTTCCGGAAGACGGCGCCTCCGCCTCCTCCGAAACATACGCTCGTCGTGACGCGCGCCGACGGGACGCTAGAGCGGCGATCAAGCAAGGTCGTCCTCCGCCGCGGCGCCCCGGTTGTTGAGAAGCCTCCCGTACCGGAAGAACCTCCAGCCGTCGTTCCGTATCCGGATTCCACCGCCGCCGTAGTCGAACCGCCGCCCCCGGAGGCGCCGTCCGTCGCCGAGCCTGCCGTGGAAACCACGTCGCCCGCTGAAACGCCGCCAGTCTCCGAACCAGCGGAGGAAGCCGCGCCGGCTGCGGAGCCTGTCGTCCGGGTCGTGGAAAAGTCGCCCGCCGAGAAGGCGGCCGATGAGCGGAAAGAGAAGGAAAAGAAGTGGAAGAAGACGAAGCCCCACGAGAAGAAGGTTCAGAAGGGGATTCTGAAGAGGACAATCATCCAGGAGATCGTCGAGGAACCCGATCCCGCGAAGCCGGCGGAGAAGCCGGCCGCTGAGGTGGAACCGGTGGTGGTGCGCCAGTTCCAGCCGGTGCGGGCGCAGAAGAGGCGGGGAAAGCCGGTCAAGGAGAAGAAAGCCCCCTCTACCCAGCCGCCGAAGGCGAGCAAGCGCGTATTCAAGATAGAAGAGGTCATCACCGTGGGCGACCTCGCCCACCGGATGGGGATCAAGGCCGCCGAAGTGATAAAGAAGCTTATCGAGATGGGGATGCCGACGACGCTCAATCAGCTCCTCGACGCGGACACGGCGAAGCTGCTTGCGCAGGAGTACGGCTTCGAGGTGGAAAACGTGGCTCCCGAGGTGGAGGGGCTGATCGACCAGGAGATCGACCGCGAGGAGGACCTCGTCGCGCGCCCGCCGGTGGTGACCATCATGGGGCACGTGGACCATGGGAAAACCACGCTGCTGGACGCGATTCGGCAGAGCGACGTCATTTCAACGGAAGCCGGCGGAATCACGCAGCACATCGGCGCCTACGAGGTGGAGCACGGCGACCGGAAGCTGGTACTGCTGGACACTCCGGGGCACGAGGCGTTCACGTCGATGCGCGCCCGGGGAGCGTCGGTCACGGACATCGTGATTCTGGTCGTCGCCGCGGACGACGGGGTCATGCCGCAGACGGTCGAGGCGATCGACCATGCCAAGGCGGCCGGTGTGCCGATCGTAGTCGCGGTCAACAAGGTGGACAAGTCAGGAGCGCAGCCCGACCGCATTCGGCAGCAGCTCTCCGAGCACGGCCTCAACCCCGAGGAATGGGGCGGCCAGACGCTGTACGCGAACATCTCCGCGAAGCGGAAGACGGGGATCGAAGGCCTCATCGAACTGGTTCTCCTGCAGGCCGACATCCTCGAGCTCAAGGCGAATCCCGTGAAGATGGCGCGGGGGACGGTCATCGAGTCGCGCCTGGAAAAGGGACGGGGGCCGGTCGCCACCGTCCTGGTCCAGGATGGAACCCTTCACGTCGGCGATGCCATCGTGACCGGGACCAATTACGGGAAGGTCCGCTCTCTGTCCAACACCAAGGGGAAGCGGTTCCTGGAGGTGCCCCCGGGTACGCCCGCGGAGATCCAGGGGCTGGACGGCCTCCCCGGGGCGGGCCAGAAGTTCGCGGTGCTCAAGGACGAGCGGACCGCCCGCCAGATCGCGATGCACCGCCAGGAGAAGGACCGGGAGAAGTCGGTCGCCAGGCCCCGGTTCAGCCTGGAAGACCTGCACAAGCACATCGAGGAGGGGGAGCTCAAGGAGCTCAAGATCGTCATCAAGGCGGACGTCCAGGGATCGATGGAAGCGCTCCAGTTCTCCCTGGCCAAGCTTTCGGGCGAGAAGGTCAAGGTGAGCGTCATCCACGCCGGCGTCGGCGGGATCTCCGAGTCCGACGTCATGCTGGCCTCCGCCTCCACCGCGGTGATCATCGGCTTCAATGTTAGGCCCGAAGCCAAGGGGGCGGAGCTTGCGGAGCGGGAACGGGTGGATGTGCGGCTCTACACGGTCATCTACGACGTGGTGGACGACGTCCGGAAGGCGATGGAAGGGCTGTTGTCGCCGACCTTCAAGGAGGCCACCCAGGGCCGCGCCGAGGTCCGCAACACGTTCCACATCTCCCGGATCGGGACGATCGCCGGATGCCACGTCCTTTCGGGGAAGATCACCCGGAATTCCAACGTGCGCCTGCTTCGCGACAGCGTCGTCATGCACGAGGGGAAGCTGTCGTCGCTGAAGCGCTTCAAGGACGACGTCCGCGAAGTGGTCGAAGGGTACGAGTGCGGCATGGGAATCGAGGGCTTCAACGACATCCAGGTCGGCGACCAGATCGAGGCGTACGTGATGGAAAAGGTCGCCGGGACGCTCGCGTAGCGGTTCCAGCCGCCCCGGGGGATATGTAACATGCTGGTCGCGGTGCTGGTGGCCGATCTCCTCTTTCCCGATGCCGCTTCACTCAAGGACAAGCGCCGGCGGCTTTCCGGGCTGACCGGAAGAATCCGTTCGGGGTTCCCGGTTTCCGTAGCCGAGGTCGGATTCCAGGATCTGTGGCAGCGGGGGCGGATAGGCGTCGCTCTCGTGACTACCGACGCGCGCCTCGCGCAGTCAATGCTGGACCGGATAAGCGACGTCGTGGGACGAGACGGGGAAGTGGAGCTCGTGGGACGCAGGATCGAGTTCCTCCCGATCGAGGGGGACGAGACATGAAAGGCCGAGGCGACCGCCCCGCGCGGGTGGCCGAGCGGATTCGGGAAGAAGTTTCCCTGATCCTACAGAATCGGGTGAAGGACCCTGGAATGGGGGTGGTGACGGTCACCGACGTGACGATCACCCCCGATCTAAAGACGGCGCATGTCCACTACTCGGTCCTGGGCGGAGACGAGGAGCGTCTCGCGGTCAGGGACGCGCTTCGCAGGTCAAAGGGTTTCATCAGGAAGGAGCTCGGGAGGTCCCTGCAGCTGCGGTACTCGCCGGAGCTCGCGTTCATCTTCGACAATTCTTACGAAAAGGGCGCCAAGATCGACCGGCTGCTCAGGGAAATAGGGACAACGGAGAACAGCGGTGAGGAATGATATCGAGGCGATATGCCGCGTCCTCCGCGAGAAGGACCGGTTCCTCATCGCCTGCCACGAGAATCCCGAGGGAGACGCGATCGGCTCCGAGCTCGCGCTGGCGCTTGCGCTGAGGAAAATGGGGAAGACCGCGACCGTGCTCAACGCGGATCCGGTCCCCGGAAACCTGGCGTTCCTTCCCGGGGCGGACACCGTGGTGAGCGAGGAAGACGGCTCCCGCTATGACGTTGCAGTCGTCGTGGACTGCGGCTCCCCCGACAGGACTGGGTCCGTTCAGGCCGAACTGCGCAAGCCGGCCCTCATGTTGAACGTGGACCATCACCGGACCAACGGATTCGTCGGCGACTTCTGCATCGTGGATCCGGACGCGCCCGCGACCGGGGTGCTCGTTTATCGCATCCTCGAGGCGATGGGGGTGGAGATCGACCTGGACGTCGCCGTCAACATCTACGTGGCCATACTGACCGACACCGGGTCCTTCCACTATTCGAACACATCCCCCGAGGCTTTCCACATCGCGGGCGAGATGGTGCGGCGAGGGATCGACCCCTGGGATGTGGCGGAGAAGGTATACGAGAGCCAGAGCGCGGACCGCCTGCGCCTTCTGGGGCGCGTGCTCTCATCCCTGGAGATCGTGGCCGGCGGAAAAGTCGCGGCGATAACGACCATGAATAAGGACCTCGCCGACTTCACCTCCACGAAGGACATCCTCGAGGGTTTCATAAACTATCCTCGCTCGGTCGTCGGGGTCGAGGCGGCCGTGTCGTTCCGTGAAGAGGGCGAACGGGAGTACCGGGTCAGCTTCAGGTCTAAGGGGCGGATTGATGTATCCTCCGTCGCGCAGTCGTTCGGCGGAGGCGGGCATAAGAACGCCGCGGGATGCACGGTGCGGGGGTCGCTCGCCGAGGTTAAAGAAAAGGTGTTCGGCGCGTTGGAGGCGGCGCTGCGGTGACGGACGGCGTGATCGTCCTCGACAAGCCCGCCGGTATCACCTCATTCAGCGCCGTCGAGAGGGTCGGCAGGGTGCTGCGGCAGAAGAAATGCGGTCACACCGGCACACTCGATCCCATGGCGACCGGGGTGCTGCCTGTTTGCGCCGGCAGGGCGACGAAGATAGCCGGGTATATCGCGGGCCAGGACAAGGAATACGATGTCTCCTTCCGGTTCGGGTCCGCCACCGACACAGGGGACGTCACAGGCAGGGAGGTCGAATCCAGGCCGGGTGAGTTCGCGCCGGAGCGCACCGTCGCGGAAGCGATCGCCCGCCTTGTGGGGACGTGGGAACAGGTTCCACCCGCCTTCTCGGCGGTGAAGGTTTCCGGAACCAGGGCATACGTGATGGCGCGGCAGGGGAAGGAAGTGAAACTGGCCCCGCGGCCGGTGACTGTCCACGAAGCCAGGCTGATCTCATGGTCCCAGGAGGGATTTCGGGCATTCCTGCGCTGCTCGAAGGGATTTTACGTCCGCGCCCTTTCGCGGGACATGGGACCGTCGCTGGGCGCCGCCATGGCGGTGTCCGGCCTGCGACGTCTCCGTTGCGGCCCTTTCCGGATCGAGGACGCCGTCATGCTTGCCGACCTGGTCGAAGAAGGGAAGCGCGGCGAAGCCACCGCGCGCCTCGTGCCGATCGAAAAGGCCCTTGCCGGATTCCCGCAGTTGGAGATTCCGGGCGACGCCGCCGCGGCCATCCGCCACGGAAGATCGCCCGGCCCCTGGCTTGCCGGCCGCGATCCCGGGCTGGATGGGAGCGTGGTTCTCCTTACACACGGGAACGAAGGTCCGATCGCGCTTGTGGAGCGTTTGGCGGGCGGATCGTGGCGCATCCTTCGAGGCATTTGAATTTACTTCCCAGACGGGATATGTTATAAAAAACATACGTAAATCATCATGATTTTCCGATCTGCGGAAAGGGGAAGGGCAAAGCGAGATGAGCCTTGAAATGGAGAAGAAGAAAGAGTTGATCGGCAAGTTCAAGGTCCACGAGACGGACACGGGGTCGCCCGAGGTACAGATCGCTCTCCTGACGGAGAGGATAAACGAGATCACGGACCATCTCAAAACCCACAACAAGGATTTCAACTCCCGAAGGGGGCTCCTGAAGCTGGTCGGCCAGAGACGGCGCCTTCTTGACTACCTGAAGACAAAGGAATCGCTGCGGTACAAAGCCGTGGTTGAGGCGCTCGGCCTGCGCAAGTAACCCGGGATATAGAAAGACCAATCACAGAATCGATGCCGCCGCGGCGGCACAAGAAGGGAATACTTAAAATTGGGACACGTGTACGAAAAGGAAGTTTCGGGAAGAAAGTTATCCATTGAAACGGGAGTGGTGGCAAAACAGGCAGGTGGATCGGTAGTCGTCCGCTACGGGGATTCCGTCGTCCTGGTGACGGCGTGCGGCACCGAAACCCCCCGTCCGGGAATAGATTTCCTGCCGCTGGTGGTGGATTATGTCGAAAAGACGTTCGCTGTGGGCAAAATCCCCGGGGGCTTCTTCAAGCGGGAAGGAAGGCTTTCCGAGTACGAGGTGCTCACTTCGAGGCTCATCGACCGGCCGATCCGGCCCCTCTTCCCGAAAGGGTATTACAACGAAACGCAGGTGATCGCCACCGTCCTATCCGCGGACAAGGAGAACGACACCGGAATCATGGCGATGATCGGCGCATCCGCGGCGCTTTCCCTCTCCGACATCCCGTTCAAGGGGCCGATCGCGGGAGCCCGGGTGGGGCGGATCGACGGGCAATTCGTCATCAATCCTCTCATCCCCGACCTCGAGAAGAGCGACCTGAACATCTTCGTCGCCGGAAGCCGCGACGCCATCCTGATGGTGGAAGGGGAGGCCAACGAAGTCTCCGAAGAGGAAGTCCTCGACGCCATACTTTACGCCCATGAATCCCTCCGGCCGATCCTCGACATGCAGGAAGGGATGCAGGCCGAGCTTGGCAAGCCGAAGCGGGAATTCGAGAAAAAGGAGCTCCCGGAGGAGGAGCTGCGCCGGATCGCGGAAATCGCCGAAAGCGGACTGCGGGAGGCGTACGCCCTCCAGGTCAAGCAGGAGCGGCGCAAGAGGATCGACGAGATCGCGGAGGCCGTCCGGAACTCCTTCCCGGAGGAGGAGCGAGCCGCAAAGGCTCCCCTCATCGCGGACGCTTTCAAGAACCTGGAAAAGCGGATCGTGCGCGGGAAGATCCTCTCCGAGAAGAAGCGGATCGACGGAAGAGGCCTCACGGACATTCGAAACATCGATTGCGTCGTTGGCGTGCTTCCACGGACCCACGGGTCGGCAATCTTCACCCGGGGGGAGACGCAGGTGCTCGTCACGGCTACGCTGGGAACATCCCAGGACGAGCAGCGGATCGACTCCCTGCTGGGCGACTCCACCAAGGCGTTCATGCTGCACTACAACTTCCCCCCGTTCAGCGTGGGAGAGGTGAAGATGCTCCGGGCTCCGGCGCGGCGTGAGGTGGGCCACGGGGCGCTCGCCGAGCGGGCGGTAACAAAGGTGCTTCCCAACGAGATCGATTTTCCGTACACCGTCCGGATCGTCTCCGAGGTCCTCGAGTCGAACGGTTCTTCGTCCATGGCGACGGTCTGCGGCGCATCGCTCGCGATGATGGACGCGGGGATCCCGACGACCGGAGCGGTATCCGGGATCGCGATGGGGCTCATCAAGGATGACGGCCAGGTGGCGGTCCTTTCCGACATACTGGGCGACGAGGACCACCTTGGCGACATGGACTTCAAGGTTGCCGGGACTGCGAAAGGGGTCACCGCCATCCAGATGGACATCAAGATCGGCGGGGTCAACCGCGAGATCATGCTGTCCGCCCTTCGGCAGGCCCGTGATGGACGCCTCCACATCCTCGAGCGGATGAACGGGACGCTCAACGTTCCGCGCACCGAGCTTTCGCCGTTCGCGCCCCGCATTTACGTGATGACGGTCAAGACCGAGAAGATCCGGGAAATCATCGGTCCGGGAGGAAAGGTCATCCGCGGAATTCAGGAACAGACCGGCGTCAAGATCGACATCGACGACGATGGAACGGTCAAGATCGCCGCGGTCGACGCCGAGTCGGCCAAGGCGGCCATCGCCATCATCGAGGGGATCGTCCAGGAACCGGA
>Ga0334722_10004628_pt1 | contig 14189 bp, 14 predicted proteins | sample C3_bottom_MG_FD_207210 | JGI IMG/M metagenome (GOLD analysis project Ga0334722, IMG submission 207210) | Sediment microbial communities from Yellowstone Lake, YNP, Wyoming, USA - C3_bottom | ecosystem: Environmental > Aquatic > Freshwater > Lake > Sediment | place: USA: Wyoming | collected...
CCTCCGGCTGCTGGAGGAGGGGCTGCAGGACATCTCGGTGTCGCGCCAGCGGCTCTCCTGGGGCATCCCGTTCCCCGGCGACCCGGAGCAGACCGTCTACGTCTGGTTCGATGCGCTCATCAACTACCTCTCCGCCACCGGGTACCCGGCAAAAGGGTATGACCGGCTCTGGCCGGCGGAACTCCACGTCGTCGGCAAGGGGATCACCCGGTTCCACTGCGTCATCTGGCCCGCGATGCTGCTGAGCGCCGGCCTGGCCCTGCCCCGGGAGGTGTGGGCCCACGGATACGTTCAGTGGGAAGGCACCAAGCTGTCGAAGACCGCGGGTACCGCCGTAAGCCTGGAAGACGCGATCGAGCGGCACGGCCCCGATGCGTTGCGCTACTTCCTGCTGCGCGAGGTGGGCTTCGAGGCCGACGGCAATTTCACCTGGGAGCGCTTCGACGAGCGGTACACCGCCGATCTGGCGGACGGGTTCGGCAACCTCGCCTCACGGTCGCTGGCCATGATCGGGAAGTACCGCGCCGGTGTGGTGCCGGCGTCGGGAGAGAGCACCCTGCTCGACGAGGCGGGTGTAGGGGCCGTCGAGTCCTACGCCAGGGCGATGGACGCCCTCGATCTCCGCGGAGGGGCGGAGGCGGCGTGGGAGCTTGTTTCGGCCGCGAACCTCTACATCCAGCAGGTGGCGCCGTGGGGTCTCGCCAAACAGGGCAAGGACGCGGAGCTCGACACCGCGCTGGGCGCATTGGCCCGGGTACTCTACCGTCTCGCGGTGATGGCCGCCCCGTTCCTGCCCGCCAAGGCCCAGGCGCTCTGGCAGGCTCTCGGACTCGCCGGAAAGGCCGGCGAGGCACCCTGGACGTCCCTCGAGGCCCCCCCAGTAACCGGGGCAGCCGTACTCAAGCCCGAGATCCTCTTTCCCAAGCCCGCTCCGGCCTAGAAGTTAGTGGGCAAACAGGCAAAACTATTTGACAGTAAAAGACTTATCCGTCTGGTCCAACCCTTGACAGGGGCCGATGGCACCGCCACTTTTTCGGAGCTTCGGGAAGACCGCGCGTCTCAGGTCACCCCCGTAATTCACAAGTGCGCCGTCCGATTCCCGGCTGCGTAGTTCGCACACCTCCGCGGCCCGAGAACCAGATACGAGGGAAGGTCATGCTGCATGGCTAGACGCCGCTGGACTGTCGTGTTCGTTCCGCATGGCTCGGAACCTTCCAGGATCCTGGAGGTTTCCTATGGCATGCTGAAGCTCGCGGCGGGCGGCTTGGCCGTCGGCCTCGCGGTGGCACTTCTCGTGGGCGTCATGACGGTCGCGCGCACGGCCGACCTTTCGCGGACCGCGAGCATGAGCCAGGAGAACGCGCGGCTGGTTTACGAGCTCAACGAAATGCACGGCCGGCTGGCCACCCTGTCCGACACCATCGCGCGGATTTCGCTGCGCGATACGCGCATCAGGGTCCTGGCCAACCTGGAGCCGATCGACCCGCAGGTGCGGGCGGCCGGCATCGGCGGGCCGACGATGGCGCCCCGCCCTCTCCTTCCCGACGAAGAAGGCCCGGCGGTGAGGCACGCGCAGGAGATCCGGGTGGATCTCAACGCCCTCATTCGCCGGGCCAACCTGCTGTCAGCGTCCTTCGAGGAAGCGGCCGACAGCCTCGCCAGCAACTCGAAGCGTCTCGCCGCCACGCCGTCCATCATGCCGACCCAGGGCTGGCTCACGAGCGCCTTTTCCGCGATGCGCGAACACCCGATTCTCCACGTCGCACGGCCGCACGAGGGCATCGACGTGACCGCGCCGAAGGGGAGCCCTATCGAGGCACCTGCCGCGGGGGTGGTGATCGATGCGGGGTGGGAGACTGGCTACGGCAACACGATCACCATCGATCACGGCTACGGCATCGTCACCAAGTTTGCCCATGCATCGAAGCTGCTGGTCAGGAAGGGCCAGCATGTGGCGCGGGGGCAGCGTATCGCGCTGGTCGGCAACACCGGCCTCGCCACCAGCTCCCACCTGCACTATGAGGTGCACGTGAATGGACGCCCGGTCGATCCGCTCCGGTACGTGCTGCCCGAGCATGTGGTGACCGACTAGGAAAGCGTAGCCCCCCTAGAACTGCACCTTCGGCGCTTCCGCCGCGCCAGCCGCCGCCTCGAAGTACTCCCTCGGCGACCCCATCCCGAACACCTTCGCAGTCAGATTGTACGGAAACCGCCGGATGAAGCCGTTGTACTGGCCCACCGCACCGTTGTAGTCCTGGCGGGCGACACTGATACGGTTCTCGGTGCCTTCCAGCTGGTCCTGGAGCTGGCGGAAGTTCTCGCTCGAGCGAAGCTCGGGGTAGTTCTCCGAAATGGCGAGCAGGCGCCCGAGCCCCTGGCTGAGCGACGTGTTGGCCGCCGACATCTCCCCGACGTTCCCCGACTGGATGGCTCCCGAGAGCTTGGCCCGGGCATTGGCGATCGAGATGAACACCGTGTCTTCCTGCTTGGTGATCCCCTTGACCGTATTGACCAGGTTGGGAATCAGGTCGGCCCGCCGCTGCAGTTGGGTCTGGATCTGGCCCTGGGCCTGATTCACCTTCTCGTCCATGGTCTGGATCTGGTTGTATCCGCACCCCGCCGTCAGCAGCGTGAGTACGAGTGGGAGTGCAACCGTCGAGGCGCGCTTCATCTCCGATCTCCAATCTTGAGTTGATCCACAAAGGCGGCGGCTCGAGCCATTGCGTCGAGATACGCCTCGAACTCGCTTCCACCACAGCGCCATCCCGGCTGGCCACGATGGCGCACGACACCCAGAAACGCTTCCCCTTCGATGCCCATGATCGCCGCGGTCGCCGAGGCGACCTGGAGCGGGTCCGAGGGGACCGGGCGCCCCTGAAGGGTGAGGATACCTCGGAGCAGCACCAGCACCGTGGAGGCGCTCCGGGCTGCCAGGTCGCCGAGCGCGGACTCGTCGCCCGAGCGCGCGGCATACCCCTGCCGGAGCCTCAGCAGCTTGCCCCTCAGCTCGCGTTCGAGCTCCGCGCGCAGATCGGCCGGAGACACCTCGAGTCCGGCCAGGGGATCCTGACCCCTCAGGACTCTTCGGGCGGCTCGCATGTCGGTGATCTCGATCGGAAATACATCGCTCGCCCGTGCCCATTCCGAACGGGTAATGAGCAGCGGCGGTTCGATCGAGGTCTTCCGCCATTCGCCGACAGCGCGGCCGAGGCCGCGGAGAATCTGCGGCCCCAGCGCATCGGTGACAAGAAGGAGGTTGATGTCCGACCATCCCGGGAAGTAGTCTCCCCTCGCGGCCGAGCCGTACAGAATGGCGCTGTAGCCCGACGGCAACGCCGCGTCGGCCTGGGAGAGAAAGGGAGTGATCACCTGCTCGACCGTCTGGTGCACGCTCAGAAGCTCCTTCCGGCACCGCCGCCGCTGGCTCCTCCGCCCCCACCGAATCCTCCGAAGCCCCCACCGCCGAACCCCCCTCCCCCTCCCCCTCCCCATCCGCCTCCGATCCAGGGGCCGCCCCCCCAATATACGCGGCGGCCACGGCGTCTATTCCGATTCGCCATCATCATGAAGATGATGAACAGAATGAGCGGCAGGTACGACATATAATCGAAGTCAGGTCCCTGGGCCGGACGCGCGGGGCTGGCATTGGAGAGCGTCGAATCGGTGGCGCCGAAGGCGCGCGCAATGGTGCCGGTGAGAGATCTGACGCCGGTCAGCAATCCCTGGCCGAACTTGCCCTCCCGTAGCTCCGGAAGCATCAGGTCGCTGACACGGCCCGCCTCGGCGTCGGTGATGACGCCCTCGAGTCCCTGTCCTACCGAGACGTAGATCTTCCCGGAGTTGGGCACGCCCTCCCGCCTGGGCACGAGGAGAACAACGAGGCCCGCGTTCCGCCGGGCGTCCCCCACGTCGGCCTTGGCGCCGATGCCCCAGCGCCGGATGATGGCAACGCCCACGTCGTTGGGCGAGTAGTCCTTGATGTCGGGGAGGGTCACGATGGCGACCTCCGCCCCCGTGGCGCTTCTGAGACGGGCGAGCAGGTCCTCCATCGCCGCCGACGATGCGGGATCGACCACGGAGGCAAAATCGTTCACATGGCCCATCGGCGCGGCCGGAAAGAGTGCGTCGATGCCGGGGCTTTGGGCCCCGACCGCCGCGGCGATCAGTTGTAGCGCCGCCACGAGGGCGATACTATTGGCTCGTGTTCCGCTCACTCGCTCTCCTGATATCGTCCCGCCTGCCCCGCCGCCATCCGTTTCCGCCGATCCTCTGCGCCTGGGTCGGGGTGGCGCTGGCACTCGGTGGGCTCGCCTGTGAACGGCCCAGAAACCTGGCCGTGCGGGTGTCCATTCCGGGGCCCGATTCGGTCGAGACACCGGTCACCGGCATCGGCCTCATCGCACTCCCCTACGATCGAGACAGCCTGCTGGCCCGCCTGGAGGCTTCGGCATCATCCCCGCGTCCCGCTACCGCCCTGCTCGACAGTCTCTTCGCCGAGTTCCGCGGACCGTTCACAAACTACTCCTCGGCCACCTTCCGGCTCGGCAAGCTGCGCGACTCGCTGGCGATGGCACAGCGCGAGATGGAATCGCTCGGCCGCGATGCGCCTCAGTACGGCATCCTCTACGCCCGCTTCACCCGTTTCTCCGACTCGATCGCCCCCGCGGAAGCGAAGGCTCAGGCCGCCCGCGCCTCACTCGACAAGGCCCGCGCCGCATTTGTGGCGAGAAGCGACAGCCTTCGGGCGGCCGTTCGGGCGTGGGAAGATAGCACCTACCACGGATACGACACTATCGTGCGCGGCCTGTCGCGAAAGCGCGAGGCGGTGACCGACACGACCGGAGCCGACGGCTGGGCTCACCTGCGCCTGGCGCCAGGCCGCTGGTGGATTTACGCCCGCTCGTGGGACGCGACCGACCCCAACGCCGAGTGGTATTGGAACATCCCCGTCACCGAAGATACCCTGCTCCTGTCCAGCCGCACCGGGCGTCGCCAGGCGCGGTATTGAGCCACATGCGCCGCAGCTTCGTCGCAGCGGCCATCACGCTGCTCGCCTCTCCGCTCGCCGCCCAGACCAGCCCCGTTCCAATGGGCAGCCGGGCCAAGGGCTCGGCGCAGGCGCCGGTGACGGTGTACGAGATGTCGGATTTTCAATGCCCCTACTGCCGGCGATTCGCGCTCGAGACTTTCCCCCTCCTCGACTCGCTCTATGTCGCGACAGGCAAGGTCCGCTGGGTGTTCATCAACTTCCCTCTCACGTCGCTGCATCCGAATGCCGTGCCCGCGGCGGGGATCGCTCTCTGTGCTGCCAAGCAGGGCGCCTTCTGGGCAATCCACGACCTCCTCTATAAGCATCAGGAAGATTGGGCCCACCTCGAGGATCCCTCCGAGTACCTCCTCTCCCTCACCGATTCGGCCGAGGTCTCCAGGCCCCAACTCATCGAGTGCCTCAAGGCGCCGACCACGGCCGAGGAGGTCCGGGCGGATGCCGAAGGGGCAAGTCGGTCCGGGGCGGCAAGCACACCGACCTTCTACATCGAGGGAGGCCTTCTGGTCGGCGCCCAGCCGGCGGCGGTCTTTCGACATCTGCTCGACTCGATCTACGCCGAGAAGCAAGTGAGGCCGGGCAGATAGCCCGGGCGCACGGGCAAGTTCAGGGGACGCGTGTGCCACAGACCTCGCTGACCTACCGCACCATCGTTCGAGTGGCCGCGGCGGCCATGCCCCTGTTCTCACTCACGAGCCCGAGGGCGCGGGCCGGGCACCAGGGGCGCCGGGTCGCGGAGAGGCATCTGTCCGACTGGGCCCGCCGGGAGCGGGACCCCGTACGCCCGCTGGCGTGGTTCCACGCCTCCTCGGTCGGCGAGGGGCTCCAGGCCGAGAGCGTCATCGAGGCTCTGCGGTCCCTTCAACCCCACCTCCAGTTCGCGTTCACCCATTTCAGCCCATCGGCGGAGCCGCTGGCCCGGCGGCTCCGGGTAGATGTATCGGCGTACGCGCCCTACGACCTCCCCGCCGACATCGACGCCGTCCTCGAGTCGCTCCGCCCCGACCTCCTCGTCTTCTCGAAGCTCGATCTCTGGCCCGAGCTCGCCACCCGCGCCGCGGCTCGCGGGGTTTGCGTCGCCATCGTCGCCGGCACCGTTTCCGCGGGCAGCGGACGCCTCCGGTGGCCGGCCTGCCGCATTCTCGCCCCCGGCTATGCCAGCGTTGCGGCGGCCGGTGCCGTCGCCGAGCCAGATGCCGAACGGCTCATCCGCCTGGGAGTGCCCCGACCCGCCGTCCGGGTTCTTGGCGATCCGCGATTCGACAGCGTTGCTGCCCGCGTGCGGGCCATTGCGGCGGACGATCCGCTCCTTCGATTCGGCCAGGGCGCGCCCACGATGGTCGCGGGCTCGACCTGGCCGGGGGACGAGAGCGCACTGATGGCCGCCTTTGCGGCGATCCGGGCCGATCGTCCCGATGCCCGGCTCATCGTGGTGCCGCACGAACCTACTCCCGGCCACCTGGCGGGGCTCGAGGCGCTCGCGGCGCGCGCGGGACTTCCGCGGCCGGTGCGGTTGAGCGAAGCCACCGGCCCCGTGCCGCTCCTCGCGGTGGACAGAGTGGGCGTGCTGGCGGCGCTCTATGGCGCCGGCTCGATGGCCCACGTGGGCGGCGGCTTCGGGCGGGCCGGCCTTCATTCCGTGCTGGAGCCGGCCGCGTGGGGGCTTCCCGTGGTGTTCGGACCGCGCTGGCAGGAGAGCCGGGATGCGGCGCTCCTTCGCGACGCCGGTGCGGCCGTCAGCGTCAACGGGGCGGACGAGATGAGAACGACCTGGGAAACGTGGCTGCGGGATCCGGCTGGCTCTGCTGCGATGGGGCGCCGCGCGCGCGAGGTGGTGGAGAGCGGCCTGGGCGCGGCACGGCTGTCGGCGGAAATGCTGGCTCAGCTCACTTCGTCACGACCCCCTCGAACGTCACCGAGCGAGGGACGATGAGCCCGGCCGTCAGCAGCGTGACCAGCAGATCGCTCCAGCGGCTCCGAACCTTGATCGTCACGTCGGCGACTCCCGAAGCTCCCGCGAGCTGCGCGGCGAGAGCCTTGCGGAGCGACGGCTCCTTCAGCCGCACGATGCCCCACGCCCCGTAGACGGCCTTGCTGGACACACGGAAGCGGTCTCCCTCGGGCGGCTGCCCCGCGGCGGAGGAGAGGGTGGCGGGGACGCCGAGATCGGTCGCGTCGAAGGTGTGCGCGCAGCCGGTGAGGGAAAGCACCACAACCGCCGCGAGCGCCGCTCTTCGATGGATCACAGGCCCGGCACTCGAAAGACGAAGTGCGCCCCGACACCGAACGTGGACGGGTCCGACCCGTCACCGAAGACACGATCGTAGGCGGCGTGGACCCCGAAGCCGTTCAGCAGATTGAGCTCGATGCCGGCGCTGAGCCCGAAGTCCGTTTGTGTAGCCGAGCCGGCCGGTTGGGTGGTCTTCAGGATGTCGAGGCGCGGCGCGATCCACGGCTTGATGGCCAGCGCGGGGTTCGGAATGGTGAGCGCGAACCCGACCCCGACGGGGAATCTCCACTCCTTGATGCCGGAGCCGGTGGGGAGCAGGGAGTCGTCCGGCTTCGCATAGCCGACGCCGCCCTGGAGCGTCACACTGAGCGGCACGAGGGGGCCGCCGAAGACTCGGAGGTTGCCGGTGGCGCCCACGGAGACCGCGCTGCCGGCGGGACCATCGGGATCGTAGGAAGACAGGATCGCGGTGACGCCAAAGGCGCCGAAGCCGACCCGGCCGGTCACGCCGTAGGCGGTACCGCCGCCCGCAACCTCGTTGGGGAAGCCGACGTCGCCATACACGCCGATGCCGCGTGGCACGCCCTGATTGTAGACGGGAAGGCCGGGAACCTGCGCCGCCGCCGGGAACGCCGCGGCGATGGCGGCCGCAACGATGCCCGCCGCTCGTGCGATGAGTCTCATCCTGCCCTCCGAACGCTGGCGGCCACTTAATGACGGAGCGTAAGAAAGCGCCAGAAGTTTCCTAGCGCAGATAGGCGATGCTGATGCCGACGCCCTCGAGGTCCCCCAGGCCACCGCTGGCCCGGATCGCCCACTTGTCGCTGAACTTGATGTCCACGCCCAGACCGAGCGAGAACCCCACGTCGCTGCCGCCGGCGCCACCGAAGGTGGGGATCACGACCGGGTGCAGGTAGGGGACGAAGACGGTACTGGAGTTCTCCAGGTCGAACCTGCGACCGAGGGAGACGCCGACGGGCAGGTAGCAGACATCGTCAACGTCGCTGCCGAACACGCTGCCGAACCCGAGCGTGAGCGAGCCATCGAGGGGGAAGCTCTCACTGTTGCTCAGCACCTGGGTCCTGAAGTCGATGCCCAGGAGGACGGCGGAGCCAGGGCCGTTGAAGTCCGCGATGCCTCCGCGCACGCCGAAGTCATAGGGGCCGCTGCCGTACCGGTAGGAGCCTTCGATCGCGGCCCCGACGCCTTCCCCGGGATCGGAGAGAGACAGGCCAAGCTCGTGATGCACGAACTCCCGGTACGGCGACCGGAAGATCGGCGTCGCGGTTTCCTGGGCCGACGATGTTCCCGCCGCCCCGGCCAGCAGGGCCAGCGCGAAGATCCCGCCGATGAGGTTACGCGGCATGGCTGCCTCCTTGAACGTGTTCGGCGACTACACGCACCCGGTTGTCAACGACCTGCAGGAAGCCGCCCCGGATGAGAAACCGACTGGAGCTCTCGCCGCGACGGACGACCAGGGTTCCCTCTCCCACAAGTGTCATGAACGGGGCATGGTTCGGCAGAATGCCGACCTCACCGTCGTACGCGGGCGCGACGACCGCGTCCGCCTCGCCGTCGAACATTGCCGCCTCGGGGGAGATGACCGTGACTCGCATCACCCGCTCGCCAGCTTCTTGGCCTTCTCCACCGCCTCCTCGATACCGCCGACCATGTAGAACGCCTGCTCCGGCAGCGAGTCGAACTCGCCGGAGAGCACCCGCTCGAAGCTGCTGATCGTCTCCTCCAGCTTGACGTACTTCCCGGGGAAGCCGGTGAACTGCTCGGCGACGAAGAACGGCTGAGACAGGAAGCGCTGCACCCGGCGCGCGCGCCCCACGACGAGCTTGTCCTCCTCGCTCAGCTCGTCCATGCCGAGGATCGCGATGATGTCCTGAAGGCTCTTGTAGCGCTGCAGCGTCCTCTGCACGCCGATCGCCACGTTGTAGTGCCGCTCGCCGATAAACTGGGGGTCGAGGATGCGGCTGGAGCTGTCGAGCGGATCCACCGCTGGATAGATCCCGAGCTCGGAGATGGCGCGCGAGAGCACGACCGTCGCGTCGAGGTGGGCGAACGCGGTGGCGGGCGCCGGGTCGGTGAGGTCATCAGCCGGCACGTAGATGGCCTGCACCGAGGTGATGGAGCCCTTGGTGGTGCTGGTGATCCGCTCCTGGAGGTCGCCCATCTCCGTCGCCAGCGTGGGCTGGTAGCCCACCGCGCTCGGCATCCGGCCGAGGAGCGCCGAGACCTCGGAGCCCGCCTGGGTGAAGCGGAAGATGTTGTCGATGAAGAGAAGCACGTCCTGCCCCTCGACGTCGCGGAAGTATTCCGCGATCGTGAGCCCGGAGAGGCCCACCCGGAGCCGGGCGCCGGGCGGCTCGTTCATCTGGCCGTACACCAGCGCCACCGAGTCCAGGATGTTGGCTTCCTTGAACTCGAGGTACAGGTCGTTGCCTTCGCGCGTGCGCTCGCCGACGCCGCAGAACACCGAGCGGCCGCCGTGGCCCTTCTGCACGTTGTTGATCAGCTCCTGGATCACGACCGTCTTGCCCACGCCGGCGCCGCCGAAGAGGCCGATCTTCCCGCCCTTCACGAACGGGGCGATCAGGTCGATGACCTTGATCCCGGTCTCGAACAACTCGGTCTTGGGCTCGAGATCGGTGAACTTCGGCGTGGCTCGATGGATCGGCCACCGCTCGGCGTCCCTGGGGATGGCGGCACCCCCGTCCACCGGCTCGCCCAGCACGTTGAGGATGCGGCCGAGCGGCACGGAGCCCACCGGCACCGTGATCGACGAGCCGGTGTCCACGACCCGCATGCCTCGGGTCACGCCGTCGGTGGTGCTCATCGCCACCGCGCGCACCTGGTTCTGCCCGATGTGCTGCTGCACCTCTGCGGTCAATTTGACCGGGAGGTCGGCGGCGAGATCCTCGATGACGAGGGCGTTGTAGATCTCCGGCAGGTGCTCGGGCTCGAACTCGACGTCGAGCACCGGGCCGATGACCTGGACGACGCGGCCGACGTTCCTCTCGGTCTTCGCGGCCTTGTCTGCCGTGCCCGTCGCGATAGCTGTTGCCATTCTGAAGCTCCGTTCAGTGTTTAGGAGACGGAAAGGACGGAGAAGACGGAAAGAACCTCCCCGCCCGCCGGTCTCTGCTTCCTCTCCGTCCTCTCCGTCATCCCTGTAAAGCGGCGGCCCCACCCACGATTTCCGCGATCTCCTGCGTGATCTGCGCCTGCCGCTGCCTGTTGTACGTCCGCTTGAGCAGCTCGAGAATCTCCCCCGCGTTGTCCGTCGCGTTCTTCATGGCGGTGCGCCGGGCCCCATGCTCCGCGGCGGCGGTCTCCACCAAGCCCCGGTACACGGCGTTTCGGACGTAGAGGGGAAGGAGCTGCTCCAGAATCGCCTCCGCGCTCGGAGCCAGAATGTAGTCGCGCGCGCCGCCCGCCTTCTGCCCCGGCGCCTCCACCGGGAGAATGCGAACCGTCGCGGGCGGGGTCGAGAGGGCGCTCAGGAACCGCGCCTGCACCAGATCCACCCCCGCCAGCTCGCCCGCTGCATACGCCCGCAGCAGCGGCTCGACGATCTCCCCCGCATGCTCGACCGTGGGGCGATCACCGATGTCCGTCCGCTCGGCGGCCAGCGTGCGGCCGAGATACTTGAAGAAGCCGATCCCCTTCTTGCCGATGCCGTACAACTCGACCACGTGGCCCTCGGCCTCCAGGGACTCGATCCGTCGCCGCGCTTCCTTGATGAGATTGGCGTTGAAGCCGCCGGCCAGGCCGCGATTCGAGGTGAGGAGAATGACGGCCGCTCGGCGGGGGCCACCCCTGGACGGCGGAGCAGGCCGCCGGAGCAGGGGGAACCGCTCCGCCAGCTCGGGCGTGACCAGGTCCGCGATCACGTCCCGCAGGGCCTCGGCGTAGGGCCGCGCGGCGACCACCCGGTCCTGCGCGCGCTTGAGCTTCGACGTGGCCACCAGCTCCATCGTCTTGGTGATCTTGCGCGTGTTCTGGACTGAGCGGATCCGCCCCTTGAGCTGCCGGCTCTTGGCCATTATCGGGGCGCCGTCACTCGGCGGAGAAGAGGGGCTTGAAGGCGCCGATCGCGGTCTTGAGGCGGCCCGTCAGGTCGTCGTCGAGCACCTTCCTGGTCCTGATGTCGGTGAGGATCGCGGGGTGCGAGGCCTCGAGATACGAGAGGAGGTCCCGCTCCCACTGCCTGATCTGCGGCACCGCCACGTCGTCGAGATGGCCGTTGGTCACCGCGTAGATGATCGCCACCTGCTTCTCCACCGGCACCGGCCGGTACTGCGGCTGTTTCAGGACCTCGACCAACCGGGCGCCCCTGGCAAGCTGCCGCTGGGTCGCGGCGTCGAGGTCGGAGCCGAATTGGGCGAAGGCCTCCAACTCGCGGTACTGCGCCAGCGAGAGGCGGAGCGGGCCCGCCACCTGCTTCATCGCCTTGATCTGCGCATTGCCGCCCACGCGGCTCACGCTGATTCCGGCGTCCACGGCGGGGCGCACGTTGGAGTAGAAGAGGTCGGTGGTGAGGAAGATCTGCCCGTCGGTGATCGAGATGACGTTCGTGGGGATGTACGCCGACACGTCGCCGGCCTGGGTCTCGATGATCGGCAGCGCGGTCAGCGAGCCGCCCGGCTTCTTGATCCGCGGATCGAACTTCACCGCCTCCTTGTCCTCCGAGATCTTCGCGGCCCGCTCCAGCAGGCGGCTGTGGAGGTAGAAGACGTCGCCCGGATATGCCTCACGTCCCGGCGGGCGGCGCAGAATCAGCGAGAGCTGGCGATAGGCCGCCGCCTGCTTCGACAGGTCGTCGTAGATGCAGAGGGTCGCCTTGCCCTCCTCGTACATGAAGTACTCGGCGAGGGCGCAGCCGGTGTAGGGAGCGATGTACTGGAGAGGGGCGGGTTCCGAGGCGGAGGCCACGACGACGATCGAGTACTCCATCGCGCCCGCTTCCTTGAGCTTCTCCACCACGGTGGCGACGGTCGAGCGCTTCTGCCCGATGGCCACGTACACGCAGATGACGCCGGCGCCCTTCTGGTTGATGATCGTGTCCACCGCGATGGCGGTCTTGCCGGTGCCGCGATCGCCGATGATGAGCTCGCGCTGGCCGCGGCCGATGGGGATCATGGCGTCGATCGCCTTGATGCCCGTCTGAAGCGGCTCCTTCACCGGCTGCCGCACGATGATACCCGGCGCCACCATTTCGACCTGACGCGTGGCTGACGTCTGGATGGCGCCACGCCCGTCCACCGGCCGGCCCAGCGCGTCCACCACCCGGCCCAGCATCGCCGGCCCCGCCGGCACCTCGAGCAGACGCCCCGTGCGGCGGACTTCGTCGCCTTCCTTGAGCTTCAGGTAGTCGCCGAGAATGGCGGCGCCGACGTTGTCCTCCTCGAGATTCAGTACCTGGCCCGCGACCGTCTCGCCCGTCTCATGGGCGGTGAACTCCAGCATCTCGCTGGCAACCGCCGACTTGAGTCCGTAGATCCGGGCGATGCCATCGCGGACCTCGAGGACCGTGCCCACTTCGGAAACATCCGCCGTGGTCAGGTCGGCCGACGCGATCTCGCGCAGCAGAATGTCCTTGAGCTCGCCCGGACGGAGGACGGAATCGGTGGCCATGTGGTGAGCAGCCTGACTTGGAGGAAGAGGGGTGTCCCGAACAGCTTGTGAAATTAATCACAATGGCATGCAAGGCAAGGGTCCGGGCCAGGATCAGACTAGGAAGGTATACCGGACATGCAGGGACGGGAGGGCCTGATGCGGGGGCCGGCCGATGCCTGCCCGTATGGATCAGATGGGCGGAGCCTTCGATGACATCCAGGCGGTGATCTGGTCCGCCAGCCAGGCCCGGACCGCCTCGGTGTAGTGGACGCCGTCGCCGATGTTGAGAGAGGAACTTCGCCAGGTGGCTCCGTTGTCGTCCGACGTATGCGCCGCGAGATCGATCAGGTGCACACCCAGCTCGGCGGCCAGCGCCCGAATCAACGTGTTGCGATCGGAGATGGACGTGGCCGAGTTGGCGTCGTTCCTCGGCGCCAGGGTCGTGAGAAGGAAGTGATCGGGCGCCCGGCCGGCCCCGGTCCACTGCTGGATCATCCAGCGAAGGTTCGCCTCCGTTTGAGCCGCAGTCATCGTCCGGGTCGGACCGGCGTCGTCGTTGGTGCCCATCGAGACGTAGACGAAGTCGTTCGCGCCGGGCACGAAGGCATTCACCCGCAAGACGGGGCCGGTGGGAAAAGACGTGTTGGTGGGCTCGCCGCCTGACCAGGGATAGCCCATGCCGAGCGCCTCGCCCTGGAAGCGGCGGACGCCGTTGACCGCGGTGCGAGCATTCGGCGCACCCTGGCTGGTCCGGTTCGGTCCTCCGAAGCTGCCGCCGCCGGTCGTGGATGACGCGATCGCGTGGTTCACCACTCCGATCGGCTCGCTGCGGAGTCCCTTCCAGGCGGCATCCACCTTGCCCGCGACCGAGCAGGCGAGAGGTGCGTCGGTCGGACTCAGGCGGGGCGCAACGGAAACATATGAGGAGAGCCGGTTGGGAGGAGCGATTTCCTCGCAGCGGTCGGTGTTCGAGTCGCCGAAGAGAACGACGCGGACCGCCAGTGATGCCGGAGGCGTCGCGCACGACTTGCCGGAGTACTTGGAGGGCGGGATCGTGTCCGCGCCGACGGCGCGCAGCTTGTAGCAGTACTGCTGCCCGGGCGTCCGCCCCGTGTGGTCCCAGCTCGTCGTGTTCGCGGCAACAGTAGTGAGCAGACTGTATGCGCCGGAGATTCCCGACGTCGACCGCCAGACCTCGAACCCCAGTTCGGTGGTGTTGTTGTCGGTCCAGGCGAGCGAGATCGTCGTGGGGCCGGTGACGGTGGCCGCGAGATTGGCCGGCGT
>Ga0334722_10004630_pt1 | contig 14184 bp, 12 predicted proteins | sample C3_bottom_MG_FD_207210 | JGI IMG/M metagenome (GOLD analysis project Ga0334722, IMG submission 207210) | Sediment microbial communities from Yellowstone Lake, YNP, Wyoming, USA - C3_bottom | ecosystem: Environmental > Aquatic > Freshwater > Lake > Sediment | place: USA: Wyoming | collected...
ACCAGGGACTGCTCAGCTTGACCGAAATGTATCACAGTCTTCGTGGAGCTTCGTGAACCGCCGTATACCGAACGGTACGTACGGTGGTGGGAGAGGACGGGGGCTAGCCGCCCCCTCCTACTCGATTTGGTTTAAAACGGCGAGGGATACAGACATTTACCACCAACCCCAAAAGGATTTATAATTACTGGCGTCGAATCCTAAAAAACAGGCGAAAGGAACCGAAGTTGACATGTTTGCCGTATACGCGGGAAAATACGCCCATCTTCTTGAAGTGGTCAAAGGAAGACTTTCCGAAGAACGTTGGGAACACAGCCGCGGCGTAGCCACGACGGCCATGGAATTGGCCGGAAAATATGGCGGGGAACCAGAGAAGGCTTTCTTGGCCGGGATTTTGCATGACCTGGCCAAAGAATTCGACGACGGTCATATGTTGAAGCTCGCCGCCGAATTTAATATAATTAGCAGTATCGTTGAGCGAAACCAGCCCAACCTCCTGCACGGACCGGTGGCTGCGGCTCTCGTGCAACGAGATTTCGGTATAACCGATCCCGAAATCCTCGCCGCCATTGCCAATCACACCTTGGGGGCGGCGGGAATGGGTCTTTTAGAAAAAATCATTTATCTGGCCGACTTCATTGAGCCGGGACGCGAATTTCCCGGTGTCGGTAAACTGCGCCGCCTGGCGCAGTGGGATCTTGACGAAGCCGTACTGGCCGCTTTAGAGCATACCTTCCTTTTCTTGCTCAAGCGGGGGCTTTTAATCCACCCAGCTGGCATCATGGCCTGGAATGATTTGATGACGAAAAGGGCCGGGCTGGGCTTAAAGAGAGGTCTTGGGGAGGGTTCATCCTGACTTTAGCCAACGAGACTCCGGCCAGGAGGCAACGGAAGACCAGAAACCGCCGCCCGACCTTGTTGGTCCTGGGCGTGGCTGTTCTCTTGGTTGCCCTTATCGGGACCGGTATTTATGGTTTTTTAGGCGGCCTGTACGCCTATGCGCCCCGTTCCCAAGGAGGAACGGCGCAAGTCGCGCGACCGGGCGAAAGGATCAATATTTTACTTTTGGGCGTCGATGGCGGTCTGACGGAAGATGACGAAGGTAAAGTCACCGGCCAGATCAAAGACAATTTCCGGCGCACCGATACCATGCTTCTGCTCAGTTTCGATCCGGAGGAGCATACGGTGGGCATTATCTCCATTCCGCGGGACACGCGGGTTTTAATTCCCGGGCACGGCTGGCAGAAAATCGCTCACGCTCACGCTTTCGGCGGTCCCGGTCTGGCCATGGAGACGGTGGAAGCCTTTCTCGGTGTCCCCGTTCATCATTATGTCCGAACGAACTTCGAGGGTTTTTCCCACATCATTGACGCCCTGGGTGGCGTCGAATTCACTGTGGAGCGGCGGCTGCATTATGAAGACCCGTTGCAGAACCTCTATATCGATTTGAAGCCGGGGCGCCAGCTCATCGACGGGGAAAAGGCCATCCAGTTGTTGCGCTTTCGGAGCTATCCCAACGGGGATATCGGCCGGGTTGAGGTTCAGCAAAAGTTCTTGAAGGCCCTGCTGGACAAGGTCTTTGACACGGGTATCATCTTGAAGCTACCGAGTTTGGCGCGGGAGATCAGTCGTTATGTCACCACTGACTTAAAGCCTGGCGAAATTCTCTCCTTGGCTACCAGCGGCATGCGGGTAAAAAGGGAAGCCATCCGGTGGGGAGTCGTACCCGGTCATGACCAGATGATCGGCGGCTTGAGCTATTGGATAGCCGATAATAATGGCACCCAAAGATTGGTGGGGGAGCTGGTGCGTGGCGTCGACCTGGAGGCCAGTAGCCACGTGACCCTCGAGATTTTAAATGGGACGGATGTCCCTGGGCTGGCCGGTCAGCTGGCCACTTATTTCCAGAACCAGGGTTTCAAAGTCGTCCGTACGGCCAACGCCGACCGGTCGGATTACGCCGAAACGCGGATTTACTATCACCGCCAGGATGATCCAAGTCTGAACAATGTACCGCGGGCGTTGCTCTACCTGGTGGAATCGCCAAAGATTTACAAGGCTTATGGGGACGGCTTTGCCGCTGATGTTACCATCATCCTTGGCCGCGATCTGGCCAAAACCAGGTTAGGAGGTAATTGATGGATTCAAGGGAGCTTTCCCGTCGCGCTGCGCTTTTAGCCCTGGAGAAGAAGGCCCAGGATTTGGTCCTGTTGGATATCAGGGCCCTCTCGCCCCTGGCCGACTATTTCTTGGTGTGTAGCGCTACCAACCCCATTCAGGCGCGGGCCATCGCCGATCATCTGGCAGAGCAATTGGCTTTGGCGGGGGTGAAACTGCACCATATTGAGGGTTACGAGCGGGCGCGCTGGATCTTGATGGATTATGGCGCCCTGGTCATCCACATCTTTCAAGAGTGGGAGCGGCGCTATTACGATTTGGAACGGCTCTGGGGCGACGCTCCTACCCTGGCCGGGGAGGATATCGCCCGCGCTTAAGGAAATATTTTCGCTTGACACGGCCAGCATGTTAATCTATAATAAACGTTGTGCAAAGGCATTGAAGAGGAGCAGTAGAACGCCGGTCCCTGACAGAGAGCCGTGGTTGGTGGAAACGGTAGGTCCTGGTGTTCGAACTCGCCTCGGAGCCGCGCCAGCGAAGCAAATCTAGCTGGCGACGCTGGCCAGCGTTAAAGGGCGGAAAAGTGGATAAGGCGAGAACGTGGGGCTGTAGCTCAGTTGGGAGAGCGCATGAATGGCATTCATGAGGTCGTGGGTTCGACTCCCATCAGCTCCACCATTTTTGTATTCTGATTTAGACCGGTTTCTTGACGGCCGGTCGTAGCCTTATCAAGAAGGGTGGTACCACGGGTATTTCCCCGTCCCTGACCAACAGGGCGGGGTTTTTTGATATTTACCACTATTTTTAGACTTAAGGGGGACGAGGAATGGAAGACAAGTACGACTTTCAGGAAAGGGAGGCCTTTTGGCGGAAATACTGGGAGGAGAAGGGGATCTACCGCACCAAAATCGATCCGCAGAAGCCGAAATTCTACAATCTGGAAATGTTCCCCTATCCCTCCGGTGACCTGCACATGGGGCACATGCGCAATTATATCATAGGTGACGTGATCGCCCGCTTCAAGCGTATGAACGGTTATAACGTCCTTTATCCCATGGGTTGGGATGCCTTTGGTCTGCCGGCCGAAAATGCGGCCATCAAACATAAGATCCATCCGGCGCAATGGACCTTCGCCAACATCGAGAATGCCAAAAAAACCTTCAACTTGCTCGGCATGAGCTACGATTGGGACCGCGAAGTGACCACTGCCAAGCCGGATTATTACAAGTGGACGGAATGGATGTTCTTGCTCATGTACAAACGTGGGCTGGCCTACAAAAAGAAGGCCACCGTCAACTGGTGTCCCTCGTGCCAGACGGTGCTGGCCAACGAGCAGGTCATCGACGGCCAATGCTGGCGCTGTCACAGCAAGGTCACCAAGAAGGAGCTGGAGCAATGGTTTTTCCGGATCACCGCTTACGCCGATCGCCTCCTGGAGGATCTGAAGCTCCTCACGGGTTGGCCCGAGCGGGTACGGATCATGCAAGAAAACTGGATCGGCAAGAGCGAAGGGGTGGAAGTGAATTTCAGGGCGGCGGAGACGGGAGATCCGATTACGGTCTTCACTACTCGCCATGATACCCTTTTTGGGGTCACCTTCATGGTCCTGGCTCCAGAGCATCCCCTGGTGGACAAACTGGTGGCTGGCACTGCGTATGCGCCGGCGGTTGCCGAATTCAAAGAAAAGATGAAGCGGTTGAGCGAGATCGAGCGCCTCTCGACCGAGGCCGAGAAAGAGGGCCTCTTCATTGGGGCCTATGCCATCAACCCCATGAATCAGGAACGCATCCCCATTTGGATTGCCAACTATGTCCTCATGGAATACGGGACCGGTGCCGTCATGGGAGTTCCGGCCCACGATCAGCGCGACTTTGAATTCGCCAAAAAATATGGCCTGCCCATCCGGATCGTCATCCAACCGGCGGAGGCGACCCTCGAGCTGGAGAAGATGACGGAAGCCTATGACGGTCCCGGGACCATGGTCAATTCGGGGGACTTCAGCGGCTTGCCCAACGAGGAGGGGAAGGAGCGTATTGCCAGTTACCTCGAAGCCACGGGACTGGGCCAGCGGAAGGTCAATTACCGCTTGCGGGACTGGCTCATCTCCAGGCAGCGCTACTGGGGGGCGCCCATTCCCATCATTTATTGTGACCGGTGCGGCATTGTCCCCGTCCCGGAAGAGGACTTGCCGGTCCTTTTGCCCGATGATGTAGAATTCACCGGGGAAGGTCTTTCGCCCCTGGCCGGATCGGCCAGTTTCGTCCACACCACTTGCCCCCAATGTGGCGGACCGGCCCGGCGGGAGACCGACACCATGGATACCTTTGTTTGTTCCTCCTGGTATTACTTGCGGTACACATCGCCGCATAACGACCGGGAACCCTTCGATCGGGAAGCGGTTAACTACTGGATGCCCGTCGATCAATATACCGGTGGCATCGAACACGCCGTTCTCCATCTCCTGTATTCCCGCTTCTTCACCAAGGTTTTACACGACGCCGGGTACTTGGAGACGGTGGAACCGTTTACCAACCTGCTCACCCAGGGGATGGTCCTCAACCGGGGTGAGGTCATGTCCAAATCCAAGGGGAACGGCGTCTCTCCCGTCGTCCTGACCTCGCAGTACGGTGCCGACACGGGACGGGTTTTCATCCTCTTTGTGGCCCCGCCCGAGAAGGAGCTGGAGTGGAGCGAGCGTGGCGTGGAAGGGGTACACCGTTTCCTGAACCGCGTTTGGCGTCTGGTCAAGGGTTTAGCGGAAGCAAAACGCGCTGGAAAACTGGAGACCGAGTCGGAATTTGACCGCGAGACCAGGCGCTTGACCCACCGTACCGTTAAAAAGGTGACGGAGGATGTGGCCAACCGCTATAACTTCAACACGGCCATCAGCGCCCTGATGGAAATGGTGAATGGACTTTATGCCTTTCGGGAAAAACTTGGAGAGAGGGTCCCGCTGGCTTTGGTCGAAGCTGCCGAAACCTTGACCTTGCTTTTGGCACCCTTTGCTCCTCACCTGGCCGAAGAGCTCTGGTTCTTGTTGGGGCATACGGAGAGCGTGCATCTGGCCAGCTGGCCCGCCTATGATCCCGCCCTCATTGTCGCCGAAACGGTCAATGTGGCCATTCAGGTCAATGGGCGGTTGCGGGACCGGGTAGATGTACCGGCCGATATCAGCGAGACCCAACTAAAACAACTCGTACTGGCTCGGGAACGCGTGGCCCAAGCCATTGGTGGGAAAGAAGTGGTCAAGGTGGTCACCGTTCCCGGCAAGCTGGTGAACATCGTCGTTTCCTGACGGCGCTTGCGGAGCCTCTTCTGCCGCCCGCGAGTTTGCCGGCAGGAGGGCCCCGCGGAGGAGAGGGGCAGAGGAGAGTAGCACAGGAGAGTAATTATGCGGCGACGCCCATTGAGTCTCTCTTGCATCCGGTTTGTGGAAAAAAATTTGGCCAAAAAGGTCCCCCCTTTGGCCCTGGCTGGGCACCGTTCGCTGGAAGCCCGCCACCGTCCGCTGCGAGACGGAGACCAGGTGGTCATCGTGGGGGGTGGACTGGCGGGCAGCGCTTTCGCCCGCCAGTTTTTATGGTTGTCGGCCGCGGAAGACCTGAAAGTGAAGGTGAAGATGATCAATGCGCCCAACTGCAATTTCTGCGGCGGGCTCATGACCCGCTTGGCCGCCCATTACCTGAAGCGATTTTATCGCCTGGAGACGCCGGCCGATCTGATTCTAGGACATATGGACGAAGTCGTTTATATCAACACCGCCGGGACCATTCCCGTCCCCTTGGGCCTGAACCTCGTTTCCCTCCTGCGGACGAGTCGTTTTGGCGAGACCGGTTTTGATGATTCCTTAAAACAGCGGATTACCGAAGGTTTGGACGAAGGCACGGCGGCCCGTTTTGAGCTGGTGGAACCGGCCCAGGTGATTGGGCTTTACCCGCCGCAGAACGGCCAAAAGGGGCGCGTCGTCTATACCCTCTGGCCCTGGGGTGACGATTCCCGGTCGTCCCGCGTGGAGCTGGAGGCTGATCTGTTGGTGGTGGCCATGGGTTTTCGGGCCGTGAACACACCCATGATGAAGGAATTTGCCCGCTTGACTGGCTATGTCCCCCCGGCCGTCATGGAGGCCAGCGTGACCGAGGTGGATGCCACACCGGCCCGGACCAACCACCTGCAGGGACGGATCTTGATCATCAATGAGGTGGTTCCAGAGGCAGTGGCCGCCATTATCCCCAAACGGAAAAACTGGTTGACCGTGACCTCCTTGCACAAAGCCTTGAGCCGGCAGGACCTGGAGGCCATTTTCGCCCATCCCGGGGTAAAAAAGTATATTGACCTGCCCAAGGTAGTGGAGATGCTGCGCTGCAACCGCATCTGCCGGGCCAAAGTCTTCACCCGGGCGGCCAAGAACTACTTTGGCGACGGCTGGCTGGTCCTCGGTGATCTCAATGGGCACGGCCGGGTGTTGAAAGACGGCTATCTGGCGGCCCTGCACAGCGCTCACCTGGCGGCGGCCGCGGCTGTTTACCAGGGAACGAGCGAGGCGGTCTGGGAGAAACACCTGCACCGTTATCTGCGCGTCCTGGAAGGGGATAACCGCATCGGTATGTTTCTCTTTCGTTTAAACCTCTGGTTGGGGAAGCAACCCTGGTTTGCTCCCTTCTTTTTGCGGGCAGCGGAGGCCGAAAGGCGGGTTACCCGTTATGGGGATTTCGTTTTTTCCGCCCTGCGCGGTCTGACCACAGGTGAGCTGTCTTACCGGATGATTTTGCTCTTCTTCGTCTGCGGTTTGGCCCGGGAAATTTTTCGGCGTCCCCTCCAATTCTGGCGCGACCTGCGGCTCCGGCGGTAAGCCTTTCTGCAGTCAGCCTCCCTTACGACCTTCTCCGGAGCAACCCCAGTCTCGTGATGCCCCCATTGGAAAAGTGTTCACGGTGATACCGTTCAGAACCCGTGCCTCTCTATCCAGGTCTGACGGGATATTCCCTCTGCTCTACGGCAAATTGGCAGGCCGTTGACACCAGCGACTATGGCGAGAGTAGCCCCTGGAGGCCAGTTTTCCGTTGACACCCTTGACAAAAATGGTATAATATCTTACTGCTAGCACTCACCTGGATAGAGTGCTAATTTCACGCGAAAGGGGGGACAAAGGATGATCAGACCGCTGGGGGACCGGGTTGTCGTCAAACTCCTCAAGTCGGAGGAAGTGACCAAGGGTGGCATCGTTTTGCCCGATACGGCCAAAGAGAAGCCCCAGGAAGGGGAAGTGGTGGCCGTGGGGCCCGGCCGCGTCCTCGATAACGGGACCCGCCTGCCCATGGAAGTGCAAGTGAAGGATCGCGTCATCTTCTCCAAGTATAGCGGTTCCGAGGTCAAAGTTGACGGAGAGGACTACCTCATCCTCCGGGAGTCCGACATCCTGGCCGTTCGCTGAGGGTTGGGCCAACAATCTAGAGGGCGCGACCCCATTTTGAGGGTGACCTCATTTTCCGGTTTCCGAACCGCGTGGTTAAAAAAAGAATTCCCTGGGAATTCTTAAATCGACAGGTGGCTCATCAAAGGAGGTCGGAAGAAAAGACATGGGTGCGAAACAACTGGCCTTCGATATTGAAGCCAGGAAGGCCCTGGAAAAAGGTGTTAACATAGTGGCCCAGGCGGTAAAGGTCACGCTTGGACCCAAAGGACGGAACGTCGTCCTGGACCGCAAGTTTGGCTCTCCGGTCATCACCAAGGACGGGGTGACGGTGGCCAAGGAGATCGAGTTGGAGAACCCCTATGAGAACATGGGCGCCCAGCTGCTGCGGGAGGTAGCCTCCAAAACCAATGATGTGGCCGGTGACGGTACCACCACCGCCACCGTTTTGGCCCAGGCCATTGTCAACGAAGGGTTGAAGAACGTGGCGGCGGGAGCCAATCCCATTTTCATCAAGCGGGGTATCGACAAGGCCGTCGAAGTGGCGGTTGAGGAGATCAAGAAGCTCAGCACGCCCGTGGTCGGCAAAGAGGACATTGCTCATGTCGCTGCCATTGCCGGTAACGATCAGGAGATCGGTAAACTGATCGCTGAGGCCATGGACAAAGTGGGTAAAGACGGCGTCATCACCGTCGAGGAATCCAAGGGCACTTCGACCACCGTTGAAGTGGTCGAGGGTATGGAATTCGACCGGGGCTACATCTCGCCTTATTTTGTGACCAACGCCGAGGCCATGGAGGCGGTTCTAGAGGATCCCTTCATCCTCCTTTATGAAAAGAAGATCTCGGCCATCCAGGATCTGCTCCCCCTCCTGGAGAAAGTGGCCCGGAGCGGCCGGCCGCTGGTCATCATCGCCGAGGATGTAGAAGGCGAAGCCCTGGCTACCCTGGTGGTGAACAAGATTCGGGGTACCCTCAATTGCGCCGCCGTCAAGGCGCCTGGTTTCGGTGACCGGCGCAAGGCCATGATGGAGGACATTGCCATCCTCACCGGTGGCCGCTTTATCTCCGAAGACCTGGGTGTGAAGCTGGAGAACATCGATCTCCTCGATCTGGGTCGGGCGAAGAAGGTCAGGATCGCTAAGGAGAAGACCACTATCGTCGAGGGAGCCGGCAAAAAGAAGGACATCGATGCTCGGATTGCTCAGATTAAGAAGCAGATTGAGGAGACTGATTCTGACTACGATCGGGAGAAGCTGCAAGAGCGGCTGGCCAAACTGGCTGGCGGCGTAGCCGTCATCAAGGTTGGTGCGGCTACGGAGACCGAGCTGAAGGAGAAGAAGCACCGGGTAGAGGACGCCCTGAACGCCACCCGAGCGGCCGTCGAAGAGGGTATCGTGGCCGGCGGTGGCACCACCTTAATCAACGTCATTCCGGCCCTGGCCAAAATCCAGGTGGAAGGCGATGAAAAGGTGGGCGTGAACATCGTTCGCCGGGCTTTGGAGGAACCCTTGCGGCAAATCGCCGAAAACGCTGGCCTGGAAGGTTCGGTGGTGGTCGAGCACGTCAAGAAGCAACCACCGGGGATCGGCCTGGACGCCGTGACCGAGCAGTACGTCGACATGGTCAAGGCCGGTATCGTCGATCCGGTGAAAGTGACCCGCAGCGCTTTACAGAATGCCGCCAGCGTGGCCTCCATGATCTTGACCACCGAGGCCCTCATCGCGGACATTCCGGAGAAGAAACCGGCCAACCCGCCCTATCCGCCCGCTCCCGATATGGATTATTAATCAGGAACGGATTCTTGAACCGACGGAAGCGTCGGGAAAAGGGAGAGCTCGGTCGCGAGCTCTCCCTTTTTGCTTCCTTTCACGATACGAAGCGATGTTTAATCTAAGACCTTTTCGTTGCCCGAAAGACGCCCCCTTTGTTATAATGGGAAAAACGGCTTGGAGAGGGGGACCGACGATGAATTTCTTTTTCACGCTAACGCCGGCAGAATCCAAAAGACTCATCGCCAAAGGAGTGGCCCAGTTAGCGGAGGTGAAACGCGCCCTGAATAAGGGGCGGGTCATCATCGCCACTGGCACGACCAATGCTTTTGTTGCCGAGGAGATTTTGGGCGTAACCATCGAGAAGCAGCGGTTCACCGCGGGAGTGATCACCCATGGAGTGGCCTGCCAGACGCCACCGGCGGAGCGGCTGAAGCACCTGTCCATAATTGACGGAAAACTGGTGGATCGAGTCTATACCGAAGTCCTGCCCGAGTTTACGGCTGGGGACGTCTTCATCAAAGGGGCCAATGCCGTCGACCCAGAAGGAAATGTGGGCATCCTCATGACCGGCTTGACCGGGGGAACTATCGGCGGAGCCATCGGGATTCTCCTGGCGCGGGGTTCGACCCTGGTGGTGCCCGTGGGCTTGGAAAAACTGGTTCCTTCCGTGCCGGCAGCCGCCCGGGCTTTGGGTATCGGCCGCATTGATCGGGCCCTGGGGGATGCGCCGGGGATGATGCCGATCTCCACCGCTTTAGTCGTTACCGAGATTAAGGCTCTGGAGGTCTTAACAGGGGTGTGTACCCTCCACGTGGCTTCCGGCGGTACCGGAGGTTCGGAAGGAGCGGTGACGTTGCTGGCGGAAGGGACGGAAGAGCAGGTGCGAGCCACCATTGCCCTGATCAGGTCCATCAAAGGAGAAAAACCGGTACCGGCTTTCCGACGAAAATGTACGGATTGCGAGAAACCCTGCGACTTGATTAAGAAAGAAGAGGTCTGAAATGGAATGGCGTGGTATTTTTCCGGCCCTCCTCACCCCTTTCACCCCGGGAGGGGAGCGGGTCGATGAAGACCAGCTGCGGCAGTATGTGGAGTTTCTTATCGCCCGGGGGGTGCAGGGCCTGTTTGTCAACGGGACCAATGGGGTGGGGCCCCTTTTGTCCCTGGAGGAACGGAAGCGGGTGGCCGAGGTGGTGGTGAAACAGGTCCGCGGCCGGCTGCCGGTCCTGGTCCAGGCCGGGGCCATCAGCACGGCGGAAGCCGCGGAGCTGGCCAAACACGCGCAAGAGATTGGGGCGGCCGGTGTTGCCCTGGTTGCGCCCTATTATTTCGAGCACGATGAACCGGCTCTGGCCGCCCATTTCGGTCGGGTTGCTTCTCTGATTGGCGATTTTCCGGTATTTCTCTACCATATCCCGGCCAACGCCCGGAATGACTTGAAGCCGGCGCTGGTGCGGCAGCTGGCCGAGAGATACCCGAACATCGTGGGGATCAAAGACAGCAGTAAAGACTTCAATCGTCTGCTGGATTATCTTGGGCTTCTCCCGGCTGGCTTTAAGGTTTTCGTTGGCACCGACTCTCTGGTCCTGCCGGCCCTGGTCATGGGGGCCAACGGTGCCGTCACTGGAGTGGGGAATGTTTTTCCCGAGGTCATGGTCCAGCTCTATGAGGCTTTCTTGGCGGATGACCTGGACCGAGCTCGCGAAATTCAATTCCAGGTTATAAGAATCCGGGAAGCCCTGAAAGGCGGACCGCCCCTCAGCACCTCTTATTTTGCCCTAAATTGGCGCGGCCTTCCTTTTGGGGCGGTGCGTCCCCCGTTCCGTCCGCTAACGCGGGAAGAGGAAGAGAAGGTCAAAAGGGCTCTGGAGGGGCTGAATCTCTCGTCGCAATTGGTGGCCAGCCGCTAAGCCGGGCTCTGAGGGGCGTTGTGAGAAAAATAACTTCTTTTTTGGGCCATTTTCGATGTCCTTTGGCTGCCTTTCTAATGTATAATATCAAAAACCGGAGTTTTTGGGGGCCAGAGGGGAGGAAAGGGCCTGATGTCGATTCAAGATATTCTGTTTCCCAAGGACAAAGAGTTTTTAGATCTTTTAGCCCAACAGGCCGCCAAGGCCGTGGAGAGTTTGAAGGTCCTTAAAGAATATGTGGAGACTGGCGACGATCAGCTCTCGACCCGCATGACTACTTTGGAAGTAGAAGGGGACGCTTTACGGCGCCAGCTCATCCAGAAGCTGAATAAGACTTTTGTCACCCCCATCGACCGGGAGGATCTTTTTAGCCTCTCGCGTTCTCTCGATAATATCTTAGATTACGCCGAAGATGCCCTCCTGGAGATGATCCTCTTTGAAATCGAGGTCAACGAATACCTCCGGGAGATGGTTAATCTTTTAGTGGAGGCGGCCCAGGGTTTGGCGGAAGCGGTGGGTCGAATTCTCAGTGCCCCCTCTTCGGCCAATAATGGCACCATCAAGATCAAGAAGTTGGAGAACGAGGTCTCCAACCTTTATCGCTATGCCCTGTATCACCAGTTTAAAAAGGATGATCCGCGGGACAGCGTGAAGTACATTGAAATCTTCCGCTATTTAAAGGGATGTTCCGAGATCATCGATCAGGCGGCGGACATCGTGGCCGACATCGTCGTCAAACGGGGTTAAGGCATGGCTAAAGAGAGGCTGGCGCGCGGAGCGCGGCCCTCTTTGGAACGCGAGGTGCGGGCTGGCGCGCGGGGTGCGGCCCTCTTTGGAACGCGAGGTGCGGGCTGGCGCGCGGGGCTAAAAAGCTCAAGGGGGGCAAAAGAGAAAAAGAGACAGGTCCGCACCGGTCAGTTTCTGCAGGCATGGCCGACCGACAACTGCGGCGGAAGCGACCCCTGCGGGACGGCAGCGCTCGAGTCCCGTCCGTTGAAAGAAAGAAGGGATGAAGCGTTTTGGCACTTCTGGCCGTATTTTTGACCTTGCTCTTCAATCTCATCTCTGGGTTTAACGATGGGGGGAGCCTGATGGCTTCCCTCCTTGCATCTCGTTCTCTGCAGCCGGTGGTGGTGGTCCTGGTCCTCCTGGGCACCGTCTTGGTCAGTCCCTTCCTCTTCGGGGTAGCGGTGGCCGGGACCATTGGTCACGGGGTCGTCGACCTCCCGGCGGAAGGGGCGAGGGTCATGGTGCCTGCCCTTCTGGCCACCATCATAACGTTGCTTCTCCTCTGGCGCTGGCGTCTGCCGACCAGCACCACCGTTGCCCTGGTCGGCGGTATGGTGGGCGCAACGCTGGTTTTGTCCGGGCCAGGTGCCGTCCAGTGGCCCGGCGTTTTCAAGGTGTTTTTGAGCATGGTGGGGGCCATCCTCTTCGGTTTCGGCGGTGGTTTCTTCCTTTACCGCCTCTTCAGTTCCCTGGGCCGCGGGGTAGATTATGAAACGGGACTGCGCCTGGGAAAGTTGCAATACCTGACGGCGGCGCTCCAGGGGCTGGGTTATGGCGCCAACGATGCCGAAAAGGCTATGGGGCTTTTGGCCCTGACCATACCGCTGAGTTGGGGAGGTGGCGCGGGTACGGTCACCATTCCCATTATCTTGCTGACGGGGCTGACCTTTGGTTTGGGCATGATCCTGGGAGGATGGCGTATTGCCGGCCAGATGGGGACGCGGATTTACCGGGTCCGGGTGCTGGATGCCGTCAGTACCCAGGCGGCGGCGGGTTTAGTCGTCCTGGTGGCCGCCCATCTCGGCGGTCCGGTCAGTACGACCCAAACCACCAGCAGTGCGCTTTTAGGAGCAGGTAGCGGCGATCGCCCGTCGAAGTTGCGCTGGGGCATCGTGCGGGAGCTTCTGGCCGCCTGGTTCTTGAGCCTACCGGCCGCCGCCATCTTGGGGGCCTTTTTCGCCCTGGGGCTAAAACTATTTCCCGCTTGAGTGGCGGACGGTGATTAAGCTCACCGCCTCTTTTTTTTATTGTCCTTAAAATAAGCTTAGCCGGATCGCCGCCAAACGCCTCATGGCGCAAAAATCTGAGCCGCCAGGAAGCTGTGAGCGGCTCATCGATATTTACCAAGAGCGGGAAGTAAAGCGGCTCCCGGGGCTTAGGCCCCATCGCTCCCGGCTCACATCTTTCGCCAATCTAGAGAGGAGTGGCGCCAGCATGTTGGAGAAAGGGTACCAAATTGAGGTTTGCCGAAATTGCCCGAACGCCGTCATTGACGTTCCGGCGATGGTTGCTGCCATCGAAAACGCTTTGGCCGGCCTGGAGATCGGACCCAGGCTTAAAGAAAAAACAGGAGGACGGCTTTTACATCACCAGCTCTTCCGCGTGGCTGTAGCCGGTTGCCCCAACAGTTGCTCGCAACCGCAGATCAAGGATTTTGGGGTTCAAGGAAGGGCGAAGCCCATGATCACCGCCGCTCCGTGTATCCAGTGCCGTCGTTGCGAGGCGGCCTGCCTGGAAGAGGCGGTGCAGGTGGGAGATGACGGGCCAACCATCGCCGCGACGCGTTGTGTGGAATGCGGGCAATGTGCCCGGGCTTGCCCGACGGGAACCATTGTCACCGGGGTCAAGGGGGGATTGGTTATGGCGGGCGGAAAACTTGGACGCCACCCGCAGCTGGCGCGGGTGATCAAGGAGATGGCGACCCCAGAAGAGGCCGCACAACTGGCAATCCGAGCGGCTGAGCTTTACCTGAACGAAGGAAAACCGGAAGAACGTTTTGGGAGTATTTTAAACCGGCTGGGCTGGGACATAATATCCGCAGAGGGTCAAGGTCTTCCAGAACCTTCAGCTTCGACGGCGGAGGAGAAATTGTCACCATAAAGGCTGGGGCGGGGAGGCGGACCGCCCCACCCCTCAGGAGAAATACTCAACAGAAAGTTGTCGCCACGAAGGAGGAAGGGGTT
>Ga0334722_10004631_pt1 | contig 14184 bp, 13 predicted proteins | sample C3_bottom_MG_FD_207210 | JGI IMG/M metagenome (GOLD analysis project Ga0334722, IMG submission 207210) | Sediment microbial communities from Yellowstone Lake, YNP, Wyoming, USA - C3_bottom | ecosystem: Environmental > Aquatic > Freshwater > Lake > Sediment | place: USA: Wyoming | collected...
GTCTGGGCGGTGATATCGCCCGCGACGAGCTGGCCGGTGGCCGGGTCAAGCGGGATCTGGCCGGAAACAAAAAGCAGACTGCCGGAGCGCACCGCCTGCGAATACGGGCCGATAGCGGCGGGAGCGCGGGGAGTGGAGATCACATCAAGGCTCACGGGTGTTCCTCCTCAAGAAGATGGGATGGAAGGGGGCGGTTCGCGCGCAAGCGCTCGAGCCAAGGCCGGGCGAGTCTCACGGGTGCATGACCCGCTCAACTTCGTAAACGCCTTCGATCTTGCGCAGCGAAGAGATGATCTTCTCGAGATGCTCCAAATCCACGATGTCCAGCGTCAGATCGATGTGGGCCTTGTCGTCGCCGGTGCGCGTCTCGAGGTTCTGGATGTTGGAGTGGCCGTCGCTGATGACCGAAGTCACGTCGGCCAGGAGTCCCTGCCGGTCGGCCGTAAACAGGGTGAGCTTGACGGGATAGAGGCTGTACTTCGGCCCCGCCCACTCGACTTCGATGCGCCGGTCGGCGTCGTACATCAGGTTCTGGACGTTGGGGCAGTCGCGGGAATGGACGGCGATTCCCTTCCCGCGCGTCACGTAACCGGTGATCTCCTCGCCGCGGATGGGATTGCAGCACTTGGCGCGGTAAACCATCAGATCGGTCTGTCCGTGGACCTGAATGGCCAGGTCGCGCGCCAGACCCAGGGCGCGCTTGACGCCGGCAGTAAGCCGCGAAGGCTGTTCCGCTTCGGCGGGCAGCGCCGGAGTGAGCTTGGAGAGCACATGCCGCGCCGCGAATTTGCCCGGCGTAGAGATCCTCAACGGTCGTGCAGCCGTGGTCGCGCGCCACGCGCTGGTAGTCTTCGTCGGAGATTTTCTTCAGAACCACGTCGTATTTGCGTGCTTCCTTTTCGAGCAACTTCCGGCCGATCTCGACCGCCTGGCGGCGCTGCGCGACGTTGATCCAGTGCTTGATCTTGTTGCGCGCTTTGGAGGTCTTGACGATGGCCAGCCAGTCGCGGCTGGGGGTGTGGCTGGCCTGGGTGGAGATTTCAACGATGTCGCCGTTGCGCAGCCGCGACTTGAGTGGAACGATGCGCCCGTTCACCTTGGCGCCCACGCAATGGTGGCCGACTTCGGTGTGAATGGCGTAGGCAAAGTCGATGGGCGTGGCGTCGCGCGGCAGGACGATGACCTTGCCCTTGGGGGTGAAGGTGTAGACCTCCTCGGGATAGAGGTCGATCTTGAGGGTGGAAAGGAATTCGCCGGAGTCGCGCACGTCCTGCTGCCACTCGACCAGGTGGCGAAGCCAGGCGAAGCGCTCCTCGTCCTGCTGGGCGGGCGGCTGGCCGTCCTTGTACTTCCAGTGCGAGGCGATGCCCTGCTCCGCGGTGCGGTGCATCTCTTCGGTGCGGATCTGGACTTCGAAGGGCTGGCCGTGCGGGCCGATGACGGAAGTATGCAGCGATTGATAGAGGTTGGGACGCGGGATGGCGATGAAATCCTTGATGCGGCCCGGCACCGGGCGCCAGGTGTTGTGGATGACACCCAGCGCCGCGTAGCAGTTCTTGACGTTGTCGGTGATGATGCGCACGGCGAGCAAGTCGTACACCTGCTCGATGGTGACGCGCTGGCGCTTCAGCTTCTGCCAGATGCTGTAGAGGCGCTTGATGCGGCCCTCGACGCGCGCCGGTATGCGCTGCTCTTTCATCTTCGCGTCCACGAGGGCGCGCACCTCGGCCAGGAATTCCTCGTTCACCTTGCGCCGGCTCTCGACGGCCGTCCGAACCTCTTCATAGGCCTCGGGCTCCAGGTACCGGAACGCCAGGTCCTCCAGTTCGCCCCGGACCTTCCCCATGCCCAGGCGGTGGGCGATGGGAGCGTAGATTTCGAGCGTTTCGGCGGCGATGCGCTCCCGCTTTTCGGGAGGGAGGTGCTCGAGCGTGCGCATGTTGTGGAGGCGGTCGGCGAGCTTGACGAGCACCACGCGGATGTCGTCCACCATCGCCAGGATCATCTTGCGGAGGTTTTCCGCCTGGCGCTCCTCGGGCTTCAGGGCTTCCAGCCGGCTAATCTTGGTGACGCCTTCAACGATGCGCGCCACCTCCGGCCCGAAGGCCTCGCGCACGCGGTCGATGGTGGTGGAGGTGTCCTCGACGACGTCGTGCAACATGCCGCCCGCCAGGCACACTACGTCCAGCTTCAGGTCAGCCAGGACGTTGGCGACGGCCAGAGGATGGGAAACATAAGGTTCACCGGAGAGACGCCGCTGCGAGCGGTGCTCCGCGGCGCTGAATTCGTAGGCGCGGCGGAGCAGTCCCACGTCTTCGCCCGGGCGGTAAGCCTGGACCTTCTGCATGAGCTGTTCAAACTCCACCATAGCTCTATGATTGATTCTAGGCCAGCCGTGAAGCGGCATACAAGGGCCGGGTCGGAAGTCCCTCCCCACAACCCCAGGGTGTCTGCGGGGGACAGGACGTCTGGGGGGTCAGACCGGCCTGCTCCCACGACCCTCGGTCGGGCAGGTTGCGGGCCGGCGACGGAATGGCAGCTCCGTCTTGGACGCAGCTTAATCCAGCCTGGGGTCAGCGCAGTGCGGCGCGCGAGGCTCCGCGCGGTCCCGCGGCGGATCAGGAAGAAGCAAGACTGCTGGCGGCTTGCCCTCTCACTCGGCAAATTCCGAAAACACGTAGTCCCGGCGTTTCTGGCCGGCGTGACAGTTGAAGCACTCCTTCATGTCCTTCACCGTTCCTTGACTCTGGTAGCTCGGGAAGACTTCAAAACCCCATCCGCCGGTGTCGGGGTAAAGCTTGGAGTTCTTTTTCATCACCGCCAGAAACTTGCGTCCTCGCGCCTCGATCGCTCCCTGATAGGTGCGGATGTCGTAGAGATCGAAAACAAACATCGACCCGTCCGGAAAGGTGGACCCGATGCGGAACGCTTTCCAGCCGATGTCGTTGACGTAGATGTTGTGCATGCCCCCAAAGCGGTCGAAGAGCTTGTTGTCCTTGCTGAAGATGACCATGGTCTTGACGTGAATCCATTTGCGGTAGCCCTCGGGATAGGCAATGGCGGCCTTTTTCGGAGCTTGCGCGTACAGCCCCAAAGCGATCATCGCCATTGCGCCTGCTCCCAAGAGCAGAACCCTTGTGCGCGAGATCATGGAGAGATACCTCCTCCTGATTTTTCCCAACCGTGTTCGATCGCGGGAACGGCCAGAGGCCGTAAGCCGTTTGGGGCCATTCTAGCGCAATTGCCCCCGCGACTCTACAAGCTCGTCCCCGGCAAGAGGCCGCGCCGTGCCAGGCTACGGCTCGGCATGCCCGATGGGTGTCGTCAGGAAGGCGATTTTGTGGTAATCTCCCGCTCCTGCAGTAAAGCGACCCTGCGCGATCGGCCTTCGCAAGAGGAGCGATCGGCCAGGGAAACCCACCCGGGGAACGGAGGGCCCAATGCAACCGCGACGCATCGTGATGGTGGTTCTTGGCATCTCACTGGCGGCAGCGCTTCTCTCATGTCAGAAGGCATTTCATGAAGAGACGGAACGCTACTACTTCATCTCTGCGAACATCGCGCTGCCTTACTGGCAGGAAGCGCAGGCCGGTTTCCAGGACGCCGGCCGGGCGCTGGGCGTGAAAGTGGAATTCAAGGGACCGGACACCTACAACCCCGAGGATGAGCTCGAAGCCTTTCGCAAAGCCGTCCAGGCCCGTCCCGCCGGGATCGCGGTCTCGCCGACGCGTCCCGAGGTGTTCAACAAGGAAATCGACGCGGCCATCCAGGCGGGCATCCCGGTCATCTGCGTTGATTCCGACGCACCCGACTCGAAGCGCGTACTGTTTGTGGGAACGGACAATTTTCAAGCCGGCTTGGAGAGCGGCCGGCGCATGGGGGAGTTGCTGCGCGGCAGGGGGCGCATCGCGCTCATCACCATCTCCGGCCAATACAACTTGGAAGAGCGCAGACGCGGAGTGGATGAAGCTCTCAAGAAGTACCCGGAACTCAAGATCGTGCAGGAACTCAACGACAAAGGCGACCCGCGCATGGCCAACGACCAGATCTCGGCGCTCTTGGAGAGCAAAGACAAGAAAGACCAGTTCGACGGAATCCTCTGTCTGGAGGCCTCGGGCGGGCCGGGCGCCGCCGAAGCCCTGCACCGGCTCAACCTGGACGGGAAGTATCCCATCGTCGCCATGGACAAAAACCCGGAGACGCTGGAGTGGATTTCGCGCGGAGCCATCGCCGCCACCGTCGCACAGAAATCCTACACCATGGCCTATTACAGCCTGAAACTTCTGGACGACCTGCACCACAACGTGGTCCACGAGTTCACCAAGGACTGGCGAACCGCGCCGACTTCCCCGCTTCCCACGCGCGTGGATACGGGCACTGCGGTGATCGACAAAACGAACCTGGCGGATTTCCAGGCGGCGATTGCCACAAGGGCCAAACCCCTGTGAAGTCGTTTGGACGGGTCAAGAGGATTGAGCCGGAATCATAAAGAAGAGACGAGCACAGCAGGAGGTTTGAAAGCTGGAGGGTAACCCGCTCCGCCTTTCATCAGGCAAGAGTAAAGCCCTGGCACCCGCGCCAGGGCTTTTCATTTTGATCATTCTGCCTTTCCAAACGGGCGGAGAATCTGCAGCAGGCCAGACGCTCCTACTGGACAGCGGCGGCAGCCTGGGACGCCGCCTGCTTTCGGATATTGAGGGCTTTCTCCATCCACTCATCAGCCTGCTTCAGATCGGCTTCCCGAGCGCTGGCATCAGCCTCGTAGTCGGCCTTCTCCCGGTACATCAAATTGATATAGGTCATCGCGCCCACGTCGTTAGGTTTGAGCTCAATCGATTTCTGGAGGGCTTGGATCCCCTCCTCCACCAACGGCCCATTGTCCTTCTCCAGTTGGGCGCGCGCTTTCTCCGGCAGGGGGGGCAGGATCGTGGGTTTGTCGGGGTCTCTGGGCATCGTCAGGTTCAGATCCTTGCGGACCTGCATGCGCCGCGGGTAGGCCGTGGCCCAGTTGATCACGCCAATCCAGTAGTAGGGCTCGGCGTCGTTGGGAGAAACCTGCAAGCGCCGGCGCTGGTACTCCTTGGCCTTCTCAAAATCCTTCATGTTGTAATAGAGCTGACCGATGCTGGCGATGGCCGTTAGGTTGTTAGGATCCTGCTTCAGGACGTCTTCAAACGCCTCGACAGCCTGCTTCCCAATCTTGATGTTATCCGGCGAATCTCCGCCGGGGATGTACTGCTGAGCGTAGGCGGTTGCCAAGTAGAGCCGCGCGTTGAGCAACGAGGGGTCCAAGTCCACGGCGTTCTTGAAGTGCACGATCGCCTGTTGAAACGCGGCGTTGCGGAAAGCGCCCACTCCTTTGTTCAACTGGTCGCGGGCCTTGAGCGCGTCAATCCACTTGCAGCCGCCCGCTATCCCTGCCAGCAGCAGCACGCCGCAGAGCAGGGCAAGCTTCTGGGGTCTCATCGAAGTTCCTCCCTCAACCCTGGTGCCAGAAATAGTCACTACTGCAACTCTTTGGTGATCAACCCGATCTTGTCGATCCCCGCTCCCTTGGCGATATCAATGATCTGGGCGACATCGCCGAATTGAAGCGTGGCATCACCCTTGACGAACATCACGCGCTCGTTGCGGGTCTTAAAGATATCTTCCAGCCGCGACCCGAGCATGCGCAGGTCCACAGGGTCTTGATTGATCTTGATGTTCCTCGCCGCATCAATCGAGACCACAATGGTCCGGTTCATGATGTCTTCACTAGGGGGCTGCTGGTTGGGGTTGGGTTGCGGAACCAACGCATCCAGCCCCTTGGGCGTCAAGGGTGTGATCACCATGAAGATGATGATCAGCACGAGCAGAACGTCAATGAGGGGGGTAATGTTGATATCCGCAAGGACATCCTTCTTCCCCCCGACAGCCATAGCCATAGTAATACCCTCCTCAGGCTGACGGAATCCGGGGCGAGCCTCTAAGGCGTTGCCGGCGCTGCCTCGCCCGGGCCGCGCCGCTCCAACTTCTCGGTCAGCAAACCCAGGGAATCCACTCCGGCGGCACGGACGTTGTCGACCACCGACACGACGTCTCCGTACTTGGCCCGAGCGTCGCTCTTGACATAAACCGTCTTATCGAGCTTGCTCGAAATCCGGTCCTTGACCTTGGTGGTGATATCCTCCAAGCGGACCGGGTCCGACCCGAGATAAGCCTTGCCATCCCGGGTCACGGCCAGCACGACCGCGTCTTCCTTGTCGGCGTCGGGCATCTGCCGCGGATTCTCCGCCTTGGCCATGTCCACACTGACCCCCTTTTGGAGCATGGGCGTGATGACCATGAAAATGATCAGCAGCACCAGCATGACGTCCGCCATGGGGGTCACGTTGATATCCGCAACCGGTCCCGGCATTTTGCGCTTGGAAGCCATTATTTCTTCCCCCGCGAGGACCTCTTGATGAAGTAATCGATCAACTCCGAGGAAGAGTTGTCCATTTCCACATCAAAGGCCTCGATTTTGCTGGTGAAGTAGTTGAACATCCAGACCGCCGGCACGGCCACGAACAGACCGATGGCAGTGGTGACCAGGGCCTCCGCGATACCGCCGGCGACGGCCGCCAGTCCGGTGGATTTCTGCGCGGAAATTCCGTGGAACGCGTTGATGATGCCCAGCACGGTGCCGAACAGCCCGACGAACGGGGCAGTGGAGCCGATGGTAGCCAGGCTGGAAACGCCGCGCTTCAGTTCCGCGTGCACGATGGCGGCGGCGCGTTCCAAGGCGCGCTTCGAGGCCTCGATGGTCTCACCGGAGATTTCCGTCGAGGCCTGATGGGCCTGGAATTCCTGCAGTCCCGCCGTGACCACTTTGGCCAGGTGGCTGCGCTTGTTTTGCTCGGCGATGGCAATGGCTTCGTCGATTTTGCCGTCTTTCAGCGCGCCCGCGACAGCGGGAGCGAACAGGCGGGACTGTTTCCGGGCTGCCCGGAAAGCAATCCAGCGGTCAATCATCACGCCGATCGACCATGCCGACATGATGAACATCAGGATCACGACCGACCGGGCCGGCCAGCCCATCGCCCGCCACATGCTGATCGGGTCGAAGGCGATCGCTTCCCCTTCCTGAAACAGCCACAGTGTGAGGGTTAAAAGGTTTGCCCCTAGCATGTTTGTTTATTTCCTCCTCGAAAGTTTTCGAAAACCTTGCGACTATTCACGCGATAGGAATTTCCAGATTAAAGCTCCTGCTCCCGCAAGTATGAGAATCAACACCAACCGAGCGGGCCAGCTCATCGCCCGCCACATGCTCACCGGGTCGAACGCTACGGCCTCCCCCTCCTGGAACAACCCTAAACTCAGGCTGGGAAGGCCTGACCCGAACATAATCTCCGTTTCGCTCTCCTCCGGGCTCCGTGCCCTGGCGGCTATTCTGCGAGCGTAAAGTTCACATCAATTTCCGTCACCACTTCCACGGGTTCCCCGTTCAGCAGGGTGGGCTGATAGCGCCAGCGCTGCACGGCTTCCAGCGCCGACTTCACCAGCAGCGGGTGGCCGCTCAGGACCTTCAAGTCCTGGATGGTTCCGTCCCGGCTGATAATGGCCTCCAACCGCACCGTCCCCTGAATGCGCGCCATCTTGGCGAGCGGGGGATACTCGGGCTTGGGATTGAAGATCAGTTTGGCGGATTCCACCTGGCCGCCCACGCGGATGCGCTTCGGGGTTGCAGCCTTGGGGGGCGGCGGCGGGGGAGGAGCCGCGGCGGCGCCGGTGATAATACTGCCCAGCACTCCACCCGGCGTCCCTCCCGGCATCCCGCCCGGGACTCCGCCGACCACCCCTACAGCCGCGGATTGAACAGGCTCAGGCTCGTCCTTGATTTGTGCGATGTTCTTGGGAATGACCGTCGGGGCGCGCATGATGTCTTCCGCCGTCACCCGCCGGATGACTCTCACCGGGGCTGCAGCCACCGGAGGCGGCGGGGGCGGAGGAGGCGGAGGAGGAGCCACCAGGAAGGTCATCAACTGCGCCTTCGGGAGCGCCTCCGTGTAGATCAACGGGACCAGAATCGTCACCCCCACCAGAATCACTTCGATGATGTAGGCGATGGGGATAGTCGCGCGCTTCCAGTTGTCGGTCTTAGCGGCGGAGTAGACCAGGTAGAAGAGGAACCCGACGACGCTCAAGAAGAAGTTGACGGCCATCCACGGCCATGTGCTCAGGCCCAGGTGGCGCGAATCCGCATACACATAGCAGAGGAACATCGCCTGGAAGAACAAGGGGGCGGCGCAAAAAATGATGGCCTGGGCGATCAGGGCTTTGTTGCTTTCGGGCGGCCCCAACAATAAGGGCGCGCCGAAGAACCACGCCAGGAATCCCAATGCCCCCACTCCAAAGCAGATGGCCCAGTGCGTATTGTTCAGGACCGGCGCCCGTGACGGCGAGGAATCCAGCAGGGTCTCGTCAAACATGGATTTTACCTCCTACGTCGGCTTGCCTTCTCGTGCCCAGGGCCCGGCAGCGCGGGCGGCGGCTCAGCGTCGAGCACCTGCCGCCGCTTCACGCTCTAGGACGCGGGGCTTCTCACCAACCCGGCTCCTCCCGTACCGCTGGTAGAAGAAGACCAGAATCGGACTGGCAATTGCAATCGAAGAATACGACCCAATAATTACTCCAATTACCAGGGTCAATGCAAATGCATTGATGACCTCGCCGCCGAACAGGTAAAGCGAAAGGACGGCAAGGAAAGTTAGTCCGGATGTCAGGATCGTTCGGCTCAGCGTCTGGTTGATGCTGCGGTTCACCAGATCAAAGAAATTCTCGCGCTTGTTCAGGCGCACATTCTCCCTGATTCGGTCAAAAACCACAATAGTATCGTTCATCGAATAGCCCACCAGGGTGAGCAGCGCGGCGATGACCGTCAGCGATATCTCTTTGTTTAGTAATGAGAAAAATCCTATGGTAATCAATACGTCGTGGAAAGTGGCAATGACCGCCGCAACGCCGTAAATGAGCTCAAAGCGAAACCAGATGTAAGCCAGCATCGCGCCCAGGCCGGCCAGGGTGACGTACACCGCCTGGCGGCGCAAGTCTGCCCCGACTTTCGGCCCCACAATCTGCGTGTCCCGGACGGCGTAGCCGGAGAGGTAGAAATCCTTGCCCAATGTTTCCAGGACGGCCGGGGTGACGCCCGCGACCTCGCGCAATTCCCCCAGATCACCGATGAGGCCACTGCGCGGCGGGCTGTTGCGGTAGGCCACCAGCGCCTCGGAAAGCTCTCGATAGCTCTTCATCGCCTCATCGGACCCCTTGGACGCCAGACGAAGCGGATCCGCGACGACCAGGTGCTCCGCCACGGTCTGCGGGCTGGCATTGTTGAAGTCAACTTTTCCGGCGGGGCCGGCTCCATAGAGGGCTCCCAGCGCCGTGACGATCGCCCGTTTGCCCGCGTCCAGAGCATCACTGGATGCCGTCGTGCCGAGATCCAAGCCGATGATGACCTCGTTATCCTGGGCCGCCCCGTAACTCTGGATTGTCGCTTCTCCCAGGTTCTCGCGTCGGAGTTGGGCGCGAATCGCGTCCAGGTTGGGGGCCTTGGTGAACTTCACGTAGACCAGTGTGCCGCCGCGGAAATCAATCCCGTAACTCAGGCCTCGATGAAGCGCAACCGACACCATGCCGGCGACAAGTAGGGCCAGGCTCAGGCCCATGAAGTACCACTTCTTGCCCATCCAGTCGATTTTCGGTTCGTGAAAGAACTCCATGGACTCAACCAGTCCTTCGCCATCAGAATTGACACCGGAGAATCTCCGGATGTTCCACAATCTTCTAAATGCTGAGTTCCGCGCCTTTTTCCCGTCTGCCCAGAATGTAGTCGAAGATGACCCGCGACACAAAGACCGAGGTAAACAGGTTAGCCGCCAGGCCGATCGTCAACGTGACCGCAAATCCCCGAATGGGACCCGTCCCAAAAGTGAATAGAATGAGGGATGAAGCGATCGTCGTCACGTGGGTGTCGATAATGGTCAGGAAAGCGTGATCGAAGCCTCCCGCCACCGCTGCGCCGACCGTCTTCCCCAAGCGCAATTCCTCGCGGATGCGTTCGAAGATTAGCACGTTGGAGTCCACACCCATGCCCACCGTCAGGATGACCCCGGCGATGCCCGGCAGGGTGAGGACGGCTCCGAAGTACGCCAGCGCCGCAACCAAGATGATGAGATTCAAGACCAGCGCCAGGTTGGCATTAATCCCCGAACCCCGGTAATAGAACAGCATGAAGGCCATGACGGCTACCAGCCCGACGATCGAGGCGATCACGCCGTGACGAATCGAATCGGCCCCCAGCGAGGGGCCAACTGTCCGTTCCGCGAGATACTTGATCGAGGCTGGCAACGCCCCGGAACGCAGCACCAGCGCCAAGTCTGCCGCCTGCTGCTGCGTAAACGACCCGGTGATCCGGCCATTGTCAGTGATCTGGCTTTGAACAACCGGCGCGGAGAAGACCCGGTTATCAAGAATAATCGCCAGTTGTTTGCCGATGTTCTGCCCGGTCACGCGGCCAAACCGCACGGCTCCGTCGCGGGTCAGGGTGAAGTTAACACTGGGCCTTCCGTTCTCATCCGGGCGAGGTTGTGCGTCCCGCAAATCGCGCCCCGTAACCGCGGCAATCCGGCTGACGATGTACCAGGCCTCCCCGCCTGCAGTTTCATTGCTCGATTCCCGCTTGCCCGGCAAGAGCTCGGAGTCCGGCGGCAAGACGCCCCCGTGGGCGGCCAGCGCAGCGTCTCGCGTGGCGTAGGGGCCATCCTGAACAATCTTCAAAGTCAGCATGGCCGTGCTCTGGATGATGTCCTTTACCCGGCTGGGATCATCCACGCCGGGGAGTTGAACGACCAGGGTGTACTCCCCCTGTCCGTACTCGGCGATGGTCGGCTCGGTCACGCCCAGTTGGTCAATGCGGTTGCGAATGGTGTTCATCGACTGCAACAGCGCCTGGTTCCGAATCCCCGCCGCGGCGCTGGCCTTCAGCGTCATCTGCCGCGCCATGGGGTCACCGGTCACCCGGCTCAGATCCCAATCGGGGAACTGCTCGCTGGCCAGGGACTGGATATCCGACGATTTCTCCTGCGGGATGCCTTTGACGAGAATGTGGGTGCTGTCAACCTTCTGAACGTCGGCGAAGGGGATGCTTTTGGCCCGGAGTTCGTCCTGCAGGCGCTCGCGCGTCAGGTCATTGGTAATATTGACGGCGTCCTCGACTTGCACCTGGAGAACCAGGTGCGTACCGCCTTTCAGATCCAAGCCCAGGCGAATCCGGTCGCGGACGTTTTCCCTCAACCGCTGGTAATTCATAGGGAAGCCGATGAATTCCTCTTCCCCTCGCGGGTAACAGATGATGCCCATGAAGGACAGCAGCAGCACCGCCGCAATGACAATGACCCGGGTGCGTATTTTGATTTCCATGACTTTTCAGGTCTTGCCGAAACGATTTGCTACTTCTTGCCTTTCCCTGCCGCCTCGGCCTTGGCAGCCTCTCGCCCCTCCGCCGTGGCGGATTCACCTTCCGGCGCCTGCAGCGCCGTAATCGCCGAGCGCGCCACTTCCAGCTTCACTTGCTGGGCCACCTGTAACTGCACGACATTGGCGTCCTTGAAGCCGACAATAGTTCCGTAAACTCCGCCGCTGGTCAGAACCCGGTCTCCGGTCTTGAGGTTCGACAGCATGTCCTGAATCTTCCGCCGCTGGCGTTGCTGGGGCAGAATGAGAAGGAAATAGAAGATTCCGAAAATAAGCACAAAGGGAAGGAGTTGGACCAGCCCCGCGCCCATGCCGGGGTCGGCCGCTAAGACGGGAAAGTGAACTTGCCAATGCACCATCAAGGCCGGGCTTTATGGATTCAGATAAAGTGAGAGACCCCGCTCGACTGAGTTAGGGTCAGTAGGGTCCGTCCGTTTGGCTTTCCAGGATCGGCTCAGGAATGAACGAGACCGGTTAAGGCCGCGCACGCACCCTAGACTGCAACTTTCCAAATTCTCCAGACCGGATAGCGTGCCTAATTTTCTGCATAGTGTCAAGGTAAAAGTAGAGATTGTGATGAGTTGCAAGGATTCCCGCCAGCATCTCCCCCACCACGAACAGGTGACGAATGTAGGCCCGCGAATACCGCCGGCAAACCGCGCACCCGCATGCCGGATCCAGGGGCCGCGCGTCGCGCGCGTACTGTGCACTCTTGATGACCAACTTCCCTTCCGAGGTGAACACCCCGCCGTTGCGGGCGTTGCGGGTGGGCATGACGCAATCAAACATATCGATTCCCCGCGCCACGCATTCGACCAGGTCCTCCGGCGTCCCCACGCCCATCAGATAGCGCGGGCGATCTTCCGGGAGCAGCCCGGCGGTGAATTCCGCCACGTCGTAGGTCTCCGCTCTCGGCTCGCCCACTGAAAGGCCGCCCAAGGCGTACCCTTCGAATCCTAGTTCCAGCATCTGCTGGGCGCTCTCCCGGCGCAACGCCGTGTCCGTGCCGCCCTGGACAATGCCGAAGAGCGCGGGAGTCGGGAGTCGGGAGTCGCGAGTCGGAGCTGGGTGTTGGGTACTGGGGGCTGGGGTCTGGTTTCCGCCTGAATCCTGAATCCTGACTCCTGACTCCTGCCCTTCCGCTTCCCGCTTCCCGACTCCCGACTCCCGACTCCCCTCATCCTGTTTCTCATACGCCGCCTTGCACCGCGCCGCCCATCGGCCCGTCAGATATACGGCCCGCTTGAGCGCCTCATGGCTGGCGGGGTACTCGACGCATTCGTCCAGGGTCATGATGATGTCGGCGCCCAGAGCCAGTTGGATCTCCACCGCGCGCTCGGGCGAAAGGAAATGCGACGAGCCGTCCAGATGCGACCGGAACCGGACGCCATCCTCGGTGACCTTTCCCAGACCTTTCAGGCTCATCACCTGAAAGCCGCCGCTGTCGGTCAGGATCGGATGCGGCCAGCCCATGAAGCGGTGCAGACCGCCCGCCTCGCGAACCACTTCGTGCCCCGGCCGGAGATAGAGATGGTAGGTGTTGGCCAGGAGCATCTGCACTCCCAAGGCCTCGAGCACATCCTGCGTCATGCCCTTGACCGTGCCCGCCGTGCCCACCGGCATAAAGACCGGCGTCTCCACCGTTCCATGCGCGGTGTGGAGCAGCCCCGCCCGCGCCCGCGTCGAGCCGTCCCGAGCCACAACTTCGAATCGCAGACTCATAGCGTGAAGGAAAGCCTAGAGGAAGACTCCCCGAGTTGGCAAGGAGAGACTGGAGCGAGGCAGCATAGCAGACAATCCCGTGATAGCTCGTTCTCCCCGAAAACGGCTGAGTGGGCTCCTGGGTTCCGGCCACGGTCATGGACAACATGTCCAGCCCGACCTGGCTCGGTTTGCCCCGGCCGCGTGGATTCAGAGATCGATGCCAGCCGGCCACCTGCCCGTGCGATTTTGCTCTCGGAGGTCGGCAATAGTCTCGTCCTGGGGCATCAGCATGGGTTGTTGTGGCCTGCCCCGCGAGCCGTGCGCCGTTATTGCCTTTCCGATACTGATCACTCCGTTCAAACAGCTTTCGTTACGACGGCCTGAGCACTACCCTCACACAGCCGCGAGTGTTTCTTGACAAAGGCTCACCTCCCGTGATAACAAGCTGCGCACCGTTTCAGGCTGAAGGGACAAACTCAGGGAGGTGGCAGATGATCTGAAAGCTGGTAGCGACGCTAGGTGTGTGCGTGTATCTCTTGTTCTCCAGCCAGGCAAAGGCAATCTGCAATAGCTACACCCATGTTGTGGCCGATGGCACGCTGGTCGCGGTAACCGTTCCGCCCAGTGGCAGTGTGGCCGCCTTTTTCAATCAAACGGCGGGTCACAGCTACTCCGTCGAGGTTCGCGACCCTGCCGACACTGGTGACGTGACAAACTTCTTCGTCGGCGGCGCCGGCACTACCTGTCCTGCCAGCAACGTTGCCGGGTTCACAAGCACGGTGAACGTTGATCCGTGGGGAACTTCTCCTGGTGCGTTCTTCCGCGGGAGTTTCACGGCCACGACCAGTGGCACTTACCATGTGATCAGACTGGACAACAGCAGCGGATCCGTGACACTGAACCTCCTGGTCTCCGTCTCTGATACGACCCAATACAATCCGCGCTGGAGCACGTATGGGGGCTATTCGACGCAGTGGGGTTTCA
>Ga0334722_10004632_pt1 | contig 14183 bp, 8 predicted proteins | sample C3_bottom_MG_FD_207210 | JGI IMG/M metagenome (GOLD analysis project Ga0334722, IMG submission 207210) | Sediment microbial communities from Yellowstone Lake, YNP, Wyoming, USA - C3_bottom | ecosystem: Environmental > Aquatic > Freshwater > Lake > Sediment | place: USA: Wyoming | collected...
GCTACAACTTCTGTCTAGACCTACCTGATACAACTTCTCCCCCTTTTGATATGGGATGCTTACAACAAATATTTAGAAAAATGGGCGGGCAACCCACAGGCGCTGCCTATCCAAATACATCAACTATAAATACATATAATTCAATGGGTACTCTTAGTGCCGTTAAACAATATATTAATACACTTATTCAAAGTATGAATAGCACGGACTATACTACACAGCGTACAGCAATGATACAGTTTTTAGGAATTTCACCTGAGCGCCTTATTGCTCGCACACCATATCAGCAAGGTGTAGAAGTAATTTGGATGGTTGCCAGAGCAGGCTACCCAAATCAAGTATCAGCCATTCTCAAACGAACCATTGAAACAGATATTGTACAATTTGCGCCTGGAAGCACTGGTGTCATTCCACAACTAGCTTTAACATATCCTGGATTCTCACAATATTCATCTATGATACAAATGTTCGATGTACGCGCCCCAGCAGATTTTACTACTAAATTTAGTATCACTATCGATGATGGATTCTTTGTAGCTGTAAATCAACCTGCTAATATTGCAACCAGTGCCTTTAACACATTATACGTCGATCAAACTGGCCTTTTCGCAAATCTCAGTATTCAAGGACCCACTAATTATATTTCTGGTAGCTGCTCTAACTACTTTGCTGCTACACCAAATATAACTAAACTCTACTATAGTGATGCAGGTGGTGGGGGGCATACATTCCAGATGACAACTACTGCGTGCTCTGGGCCATCTTCTTTTACTCCTCCTTACTATTCACTAACTCTTGAACCTCGTGCACCTTTCTTAAACTTTGAAGTATTACAAGATGGAGGGACATTTGATGATACCAGAAATCCAGGAATGTTTAATAATCTTATTTCACAGGGGGGTCTAGAATTTCATAATAGACCAGAAGAACGTAACTCTGTACCTGGTAATAAAGGATTTATTCGATTAACAAATAATTCATCTGTTTTAAATCTAACAAATATCGCATACCAAGCTTGGGGAACATGTACATTTGCCTTTAGAATACAATCTATGCCTATCAAAGACTCACTATTTAGCTTCTGGGTTTTTAATAAATTATGTGGTTTCTACCTAGTTCCAGTCAATGGAAGTACCGCACAAATACGAGTTCAAACAAATATGACACCTGATAATAGTATGTATGATGGTCCTACAAACTTTAATATACAAGTTGGAACTTGGTATTATATGCAAGTAGCACAACGTAGCGATGGTTTTGATGTATTTTGTGATTCAATAAATAATATTGTTAAGAATGGGAATTATACAACTCAGACTACAAAGATTACCAATTCTGGATCTATTACAACTACAAATAATTATGGACTATATTCACCAGGTCAATATAATTGTAATGTGGCTATTGGTGGTCCTGCAGGTGGATTAAACTTTGCCAACTCATCCTTTCAATTTGATTTAGCTTGGATGCACTTTTTCGATTACTATATTAACACTGCAGATGTTATCAAAGATTGTAAAACCTCCTGGCAATTTACACAATTCCCAGACTCTCTCAATACATATAAAACATTTGGATAAAAATACACTTTTATTAATTAGTTTAAAAAGTGCCCAAAAATTATTACTTATAATAATCTATTAAATTTATTAAATAAATGATTTAGATTATTTTATTTCTTTATATCTTCATTATTGGCTTATAGCCATTATCTATACTTTTAATACTGGCTTAGATCCCTTAAATGTACCAGTTCCAGGATTTATTGAGATCTCCCCCAATGGTTTTGTTAATTTATCATCCACCATTTCGAATAACTCAAATACTAATCCACCAGACCCCTTCTTTGGACCAAGTAGATATTCAGTACCCTTCCACTTCATAACTGTAATCTGTTCAACTTGAGCTTTTGGAGCAGCTCTTGAACCAAGTTCCTTTGCAATTGCTCCTTCTGGTGCTACTAAATCTCTCTTTGCCTCCTTCACTTCCTTAATTTCAATCGATGTTAGAATCTTATCTACTTGTAAGTTTGGATCAAATAGGTATTGGTCAGGTTTACCATCAACTACGAAACATTGAACACCATCATTATCTGCTGCATTTAATCCACAATCCATCGCAGTCTCCTTCATCAAGTCTAGCAACTCTTGGTTAATCTTATCCTTCTTCAAACCAACATTATACACCTTCTCATCTGATGTCTCATCCTCATCTGTTTGACGAATTGTTACATCTATCTTATTCATATTCTTTTGATCAGCTGAGAATACTGTATAATAGGTATAAATTTCCACTTCACGCTCCTTAAATGGTAAATCCTGATGAGAACAAATACGAATAGCACGACCCTTTACTTGATCTGAGCGCACTTTGTTCCAGTATGGCTCCATAATATGTACTGAGCGACAGCACTTTAGAGAAATACCTTCTGCACCTGCACCAGTAATACCAAATACCCAACAAATCTCACCATACTTATTTTTGCGTTCTCCATACCCTGATTCCTCAAGAACTTTGCGCATATCCATTGGCATCTTATCAAATGCTCCATTAAAAATATTTAGGAGCAAGCTTCTCTTTTCTCGCAAACCCTCTCCTGTTAAGAACATAAAACGCTTCTCACCAGAATCTGGTCCCTTTCTTAGAGATTCAATAGTAGCTTTAGAGAATTGTAATTTATTCTCACCTCCAGTTCTTAGAGCACGTGGAACAAAATCACCACCTTCAATCTCGATTTCTACAAATCCATTTGCCTTCAATCCCTCTCTTAATACACCGAGACCTTCTACTGTCTTAAACTGAGAATATACTAAGTTACTGCCCTTTGATACATTAATTCTACGAATCATCTGGTCTAACTTGGTAGAATATTGTGCTATTCTACCTTCTGGTGCTGCTGCATCTAACTTTAAATAAGTATCTCTATTTGCTCCAAGAGTATCCATAGCTTTCTTGATTTGTTCTTGGTATGATAAAACTCTTTTAACAGTTGGCGCTTGTTCAGTTTCAAACTCCGCTTCTGCCTTGCTCTTTACTTCATCATCCTCTTCAGTAACTACTGGCGCGGGTGCTGCTACTGCTACTTGCGGCTTTCTACGAGGTGCTCTTGGTGCATTTGCTTTCTTCTTTTCCTCAATGGCTGCTGCGATAGCAGCGGCAGCAGAAGCAGCATCAGCATCTTCAGCAGCTGGTTTTGGTGCGACTGCTTGCGCTACTGGTGTGACAGGTTGCGCTACAAATGCTGCTGGTGCGACTTTAGGACGTACTCTTTTTACTGGTGCTTTTGGAGCTGGTACAGCAGGCTTCTTCTCTTCCTCATCATCTGTTCCTTCACCGCCTTCTTGCCCATCTATATCATTTAAATCTTCATCATTATCTTCGCCTTCATTCATTTCAACTTCATAGTTGCCACCAGCTGTTACTGCAACACCTTCTGCTGCCGCGACAGTTTTAACAGCTTCTTCTAACCCTGCTTCTTCTACACGCTTGGCATCCTCCTTTTCTTCTTTTTCTCCTTCACCCACTGCTTCTGCTTCTGCTTCATCTGCTCCAACATCTTCGCCCTCTAAATCAGGATCAGGAATAGTAGCTTCCTCTGCTGCAACTAATTCTTGTGCCGCTAAGTCTTCTTCTACCTCAGTAGCAGCTTCACCCATATCAATATCTTCAACTTGAACAACTTCTTCCTCTTCTTCAGCAAATGTACCTGGAAATGGACGCTCGATGCCATCTGGGAATGCGAAGTTACATAACGCTCTACTTCTGAAACGATAACTAGATGGATTCTTCATCTTTGCAAATTGTTCAACCGCTGCATAGTTGTCACCCTTGTCCTTATCTTTACCCTGCTCACCCTTAATTTCCCTATTACGCTCTTTAGTATACATAGATAACACATAATCACTCATTTCACATCTTATTACTTCATCTTTTGTTACACGAGGCATATATTCTTCTTTAGAGCCTTTGTAATATGAAATTAAACCAGTTAAACGTTTTTGTAAAACAACCTTGTTTTTGACGGATAAACTGATAGGATCAATGAATTCATCTTTGAAGTCCTTATCATCTGATGGTAATCTAGGATATGACACATATGTTTCTGTGCCAATTGGGATCTTTTCTTTAATTAGCTTAACTTTAATTCTTTCAAATACAGTTCTAATATCATCTTGTGCATCAGGATTATATTTTACACCTACAAAGTTCTTATCATCCTCGTCAACTACTTTTTCATAGCCTTCATTGAAAACTGATATTAAAACTTCCATTTTCTCGGCACGTGTTACAAAGCGAACAATATCAACGCGTGGTTCAGCCTCTGCAATCTTTCTAAACTTATCAATAATTGCCTTATCGGCAGAGTTGAGTATTATTTCCGCACACTCAATATATCCAGCTAAAACATTTGCTAGAATTCCAAGCTCATCTGGAAAGTTAATAATTGGAGTACCAGATAGACCTATAATTTTGCTATTGCGCGCATCTGTTAATAGTTTGTAAAATAGATACGAACGTTTATAATTTAGTTCAGATAAACATAGCCCAGGCTTCCATTTACCAGGTACAATAGGTTCAACGGGAATTTTTCTGGCACGCCCCTTTCTCTTAGTAACATATGGTGTAACTTCACCTTGCATTAAACGTGATAGGTTGTGAATTTCATCAATTACAATTACTGCATTATCAAAAAATCTCTCACCCGTTACTGGATCAACTGTACACGCATATTTCTTGAGCTCCTTAGCAGTCACACCATTATAACTTATAAATTTAACACGTTGTTCAATACTATTTGTAATCTGTGCTCTTACATCGTCGCGCTCTTGTTGAGATAATTCATCATAATTAGATGGCTTTGTAAAATCTGGAATCCATATTACTTTTCTCTCCTCCTCTGGGCGCTCCAATACCTTCTTAAGATACCAATCACTTAATGATAGAACAGAACGAGCATATAAATATGATATACCCCCTTCAGAAATCAGAGATTCACTGATCCAGTGATTTTGGGTGTTAAAATGCTTAAAACCACAGAAGGAAATTTCTGACATAAAGTTACCTCTCAAAGAAAAAGGTGTCATTACAATAATCTTCTTATTCGCAGTACCATATAGGGCTTCAGCTGCAGCAATAGCAGAGCAAGTTTTACCTGAACCGAGGCCGTGATAGACGAGGATGCCTCTGTATGGTCCAGCATTACGAATATATTCACGAATAAACTTTTGATATAAGAATGCCTCTACTGCCTCTCCTGCCGCAGCTCCTAACTTTGCACAAGCCTCTTCATCAATACGCCCCTTCACTTGCGGAATAAGTTTGAACTGATCCGCATAATTATCAGAAATGAATTGGTAGAAACTTTTTCGTGTCTGTGGTGTATAAACTACAGTATCTGTTAAGTAAGGATTAGCAGATTCAATTTCATTTTGTTTTTCTTGGTATTCTTTAAAGATTGGTATTTCATCAACCGCTTCTTGAGTTAAAGGATCTAACTTCTGAGAACGTGGTACATAGTCAGGAGTCTTTTTAGCAAGTCGTAATGGCTTTTTTCTAGCAATTGGTGCTGCTGGAAGAGAAGGACCTGAATCGGCTGGAACAGGGGCTGGTAAGGGTCCAGAAAGTGGTTTAATAAGTGGATTTGCCAAGGATGCTGCGAAGACTCTTTCTCGTTTTTTATCAATCGGAGGGGGTGGAATCCCTGCGAATGATTGAGGAGCAGCTTCTAACTGTCCAGCTGGTAGTGGCTGCTTTACAGCTGCTATCACCTCTGGACTCGCAAGTTGCGTGACCTTGCTTCGTTTTGCTTGAACTCCCTTTACCTTTACTGGCTCGCCTTTAGAAGACATCTATACTTATCTGAGAAACTATATAATCATATTAACACATATTATTCTATAGTTTATATCAATATTGTAATTCTAATTAACTGGTGGCTGTATAATACATCCATCACATGTTATGGGATTTGTTGTAATTGTTCCATTAAATGATGTAACAGGATCTGTATAGAATTTTAATGTAATAGGGTTCATTTTTGTTACATTATTAGATGGATTAAATACAACATTTACACCATTATTTGCATTTGGAAAGCGAGTTTGACATTCCTGTACAAAGTGCTTTTGATTTTGATCCTGTATCGGCTGATTACATTGCGCTTCAGGATTCTTAAATCTATAATATGTATCAAATGGTGGTAAATAAGGATTTGACTGGTTATTTACAGGTAAATTGTTTGGAGTTCCAGTTATTGCTGAGTTTCCTGTCACGGTTGGATTTGTTACAGCTGGACCATTCGTATTTGTACATATATAACTACAGGATGGCACTTGTAATTCAGCATTAATAGTAGAATATGAATTTAGACTTGCTGGGTTTGCTACATTTCCTCCACTTGGAAGTACTACATAGGTATTAGCAGGAGCAGGAGTTGTAGTAGAGGAAACACCGCACGATTCCTTTCCTGCGCGTTGTAATAAGATTATTTCAGATGAATATACTTGTGAGGCTGAACCAGAAGCTCCTGCGAAAACACTTAAAAATTGTTGAGGAGAACCAGATTGGATAGCGGTTGTTCTACCAGCTCCACCAAATGAATATGTACCCGTATTCAGAACTTGCCCATTTACAGTTGCTTGATCCGCACAGCAGGGATTTGTCGGAACATTACAATTCTGTACCCCTTCACATGTCTTTACACCTTTTATATATTTCGATGACTGAATCTGATTCTTCCAGATTAATGTACTCGCATCCACCGTCTGATTACGATTAATATATCTTGTATTCTGCTTTTGAAGCAATTGTGTAATCTTGCTTGCGTCCATTCTAATATTCAGATTCTATTATTTATTGTTCTAGAATACAGCCCTCTTCAGTTGGTTGTAATACTTGAATACCATTTATATACTGGGTACTTGTTACAAACGTTTTTGTTACAGGGTCTAATGTAGTTACATTATTAGATGGATTAAAAACTGCGTTCACACCATTATTCGCATTGGGAAATCGAGTGTGGCATTCTTTCACATAATGTTTCTGATTCTGGTCAGGACAGATTCTACAGTTCGCAGAGGGGTTCTTCATGGCATAATAGGTGTCAAATGGTGGTAAGTAGGGATTTGATTGATTATTTACTAGGAGTGGAATTTCTTGTAAGATTGATGGTTGCGCATATTTTATTATAAATGAATCTGCTGCTGAGCTTTGACGAGCAAGGGAAGCATATAATCCTAGATTTACTGTTGACGGTGTAGTACCAGTATTTAATGAATTATAATTATAAATATACATTATTGAAGCATTAAATGGGCCCGCCATATAGATATTATAGTTTGAATCTACTAATAATGGATATAGTGTTCCAAATGTTAAATTAGTCTGTCCCTGCCTTGTTGCCCATTGTGCTACACCAGATGAATTATATTTTATTAAATATACAGAGGTAATCCCTTCCAATGCCATTTGAAACTGTGGTAATACATTAATAGTTGGAGGAGAACCAGGTGTAATTGAACTAAAACTATTTATTCTTAAAGGATTTGCTTGATATGACCCAGTAACATAAATATTATTATCAATATCTGTTGTTATATTAGTTCCTTCATCACGCGCCGCAGTAGCTCCTAAGTTTATACCCCACATTGCTTGAAGATTAGAATTATACTTGATAATTATGGCGTCAAATGTTCCAGAATTACTATTAGAAATACGACCAAAATCTGTTTGCTGTATAGTACCTGCTACTACATTATTAAAGTTACGAATTGTTACTGTTGTAGATTGAAAATACCCTGTCATACAAAGATTGTTTAATGTATCAATCTCCATAGAATTGATAAATACTATACCTGTATTTCCTGTTCCTAATAATAATGCCGCCCCTAGAGACTGTCCGTTTGTATTATACTTAACTATGATAGAAGAACCTCCATCAGCTGATATTGAACCATATTGTGATGCAATAATTTGCCCCCCACCACCTGGTGCTGATACAAAATTTAGTACATTGATTATTGAAGTTAAAACTGGTTGTGTTTTTACTGATACATAAACATTACCTAATGTATCGGCTATTAATGATGTTGCTTCTTGGGCTGCGGTAACATTACCAATTAATGTTGCCCATTGACCTTGAAGATTAAAATTAAATTTAGCAACTACTACTTCACGGCCTATACCTTCCACTGTTGGGTCAATATATCCCCATTGATTCAATGTAATTACACCTGCTACTGGCGAAGTTGAATTATATACCATAATTCTTGAATATCCTGGTGGATTTGAAACCTCAGACCATCCAGTTACATATACACCATCGGGTCCTGCTGAAATACCTTTTACTAATGATTGCTCAAAAGCTAGCGGCGCTGGGATGACGGGATCTGTGCTTACTGTATTAATTTTTGTAGCAGCCTGTGCTTGACCATTTGAATTATATTTAACAACAAACATATCATTTGATGTTTGAATTGCTATTGTCCCATATAGGGATATTCCAATTGCTCCCCCATTAGGATTAACTGTATTAGCATTATTTATTGTTATTACAGCACCTCCTCCTCTTAGTGTCGATGTCCCTGCTACATATAGATTCCCGCATATATCAATTGTTACATATGATGGAGTTGTGTCTGAAGATATATTATTAATTGTAGTAGCCCATTGCGCCTGACCTAAAGAATTATATTTTACTATAAAAACCGATTGTATACTTTGATTTCCTAAAGAAATTGTTCCATATGTGCTTAAATTAACCTGTTCAGACCCTGGGGCACCACTTACTGAACTATAATTAGATACAATTAAATTCGCATTAGTAATACTTCCTGTTGTTCTGCCTACTACATAAACATTTCCACTAGAATCTTTTGTCATTGAATCTATTCTTTCAGTAGAATTACCTGATGCCCCAATTCTTGTTGCCCACTCTGCTACTCCTGGATTCTGACCAATTACATTATATCTAGGACCAGTTGGTCCATTTGTATTATCACAATAACACGCTGGTAATGTAATATATGTATTATCTGTCGTTGTAGTTGTAGTATTACCACATATATCAGTTGTTGTTGTTGTAATAGGATTTAGCCCTGGAACTCCACACGATTCCTTTCCTGCCTTCTGTAATAGAATACGTTCTGAAGAATATACTTCTGATGCTGAACCAGATGCGCCTGATAGTACATTCAAGAACTGCTGAGGTGAACCTGTCTGAATTGATGTTGTGCGTCCTGAACCGCCAAATGAACAAATTCCTGTATTAATTAATTGAGTACCCCCGCCTGGAGTTGAAGCAGATACATAATTAGGACATGCTGGATTTGTCGGAACATTACAATTTTGTTGCCCATCACATGTCTTCACACCTTTTATATATTTCGATGACTCAATTTGATTCTTCCAAATTAAAGTACTTGAATCGACAGTCTGACAGCGATTTATATACCTCGTATTCTGTTTTTGTAATAATTTAGTTATCTGGCTCGCGTCCATCCTAATTAAAAATATATATATATATTATTTGTAAATTTTTATCTCTAAATATCTGGTTTACTTACCTTTGGGCGCGGACGAGTTACCTTCTTCGCAGGTTCAGCTACAGACTCCACTTTAGTTACTACTTCCACTTTCATTGGCTCCACTTTAGTATCCGTTTTACTGGCGGTAATCATCGGACTAGCCGTCTTTGCCATATTAAACGCCTCATTTAGCGATGGCTCCAATAGCTCCAAAGCAGAACGAGATGCCTCCTGTTCTGCCACTTTCTTATTACGTGCTGTAGCTGTTGTAAGAATCTTATCATTTGGGTCCAGAACACCCATTGTAAAGATTCGATCGTGTGGTGGCCCTACAACTGCGATTTCCTTATAACGAGGCGGTACGTGATACAGCGCTTGAAACTTACGAAGAAGCTGATCCTTGTAGTTCGTATCCTCAATAATAATCTGTACAAAGTCAATATGCTTCTCAATAATTCGTACCAGGAAATCATTACATACACTTAGACCCCGTCCGACATCTTCTTCTTGTAAGTACAAGGCGCCAAACCACGCTTCAAACATTGAACCTAGAATACGTAGATTGTTACGACCATCACAGATTTCTTCCATATGACGTGAGAGGATGATCCAGGGTGAGAAGCCAATTTCTTTGGCGAGTTTACCAAGCTGCTTATTGTTAACGATACGAGATAGAATTCGAGTGAGGAAACCTTCACCTTGCCCAGGATAGCGTTTAGTTACATATGAGGCAATAACTAGACCCAGAACACGATCGCCAAGATATTCTAGTTCTTCATTGTCACATTTTCTAAGCGGGAGACAATCATCAGGTCGTGGCGCGATAACAATTTCTTCGCCATATTCGGCTTGCTCTTGCCAGATTTCAGGGCGATCTACATAAGATTTGTGGCAACAGGCTTGGGAAAAGATATTAAAGTTTTTAAAACGGCCTTTCCAGCCATACCGTTTAAGAATCGGGATCGCATCCGATGGGGTGAGCTCCCGATTCTTAGAATTCCAGGGGTTAAAGATTTTCGTATTTCCTGACTGTACAACCGTATTCATCTTGGATAAATCACTATTCATTATATCGTAGCTCCTGTTTATATTCTTTTTATAAACTCAAGTCAATTTTTATAAGAACTAAATATGATGTAGTATAATACACACCTATTTATTTCTAGCTCTTGGTATAGGTATGTCAGACTTCAGAGATCCTTTTCCTAATTTGCCACAAGTTGTGGATATTGGCAACGACCGTTATTTTATGGGAGCACAAAAACCCATCGAGCTCGGTTTTAAAGATCGCGCCGATTATATTAAATCATTTAGCGATAATTCTAGAACCGAATTCTTGATTCGTAAATATTTATACATAAGCCTTAAAGGTAAAAAACGTCTAGTATTTGAAGACCCTAAAGAAAAAGCTGAACTTATTGCTATTCTCCAAAAACGCGCCAAAAAAATAGAATCTAGCAACGAATTTACTAGTTCAACACTTAAAAATACACTCCTTCAAAGAAGCTATTTAAATATTCAACGGCTTATCCAAGAATTAGAGGGCCCTGATTATAAGGGATTTAAATTTCCTTCTTTACCTGATATATCTTTACCGTGTACCAAAGCCAAGAAATATATACGTACAATACCTGAAAACAGACTATATCAATTAATACTTGAGATTGCTTGGTATTTACTTCATCCAGACGATGTACCTGAAAAGGTCAAGTGTGACTGGGCTAAGACAATAAAACAACTCGATACTCTTCGCATTGGTGATCTTGTCATCAATGAAAAACAGAACGGGAATAATACTAGTCCTTCCAATTACTTTAAACGCATAAATCTTAGTTCAGTTGTAAAATCTAAGACACTTGTAAATGCTCTCGACCAAGCTAGAGAAATGGCCCAACAAATAGAAGGTACAACTGCCAATGATAATATGAAAGAACGTCTTCAAACACTTATTAATATACTTGAAATAAAGAAGTATCTAAGTGATGACCTTCCTGTTGATAAAGATCGTGTAAAAATCATTGATGTTCCTGCAGCAACCTCCATATCAAACTCACTTATTTCAAATCCTATGCGTGGGGGAGCAGGAGCAGGAGCACTCGATAAACCACTCGGTATCGCAATGCGCCCATTATTCAACTACTTTAAAGTTGTGTTTGACCCAGTTTATTCACTTCTTGAATCAAGCATTGATACCTATTCTAAAAAGACTGATATCCAAAAAGTTATGATTCCACAGTTAACAACAGTGCTTCATATTTGTAATAATCTAAATCCTTCTGAAACTACTACTAGTGGATTAAATACATATGGCGTATATCGCATTAAAAATGTAGATGAAACACTCATTACATTTATGAATAATATAATCGCATCCACTGATACATATGTATCCTCAGTTGGCGATGATGCTAAAAGGAATATATTTAATAGACAACTATTTCACTTACCCAAAGTGCGCTTATCATCTCTACTTAATAAGTTTGTAGACTCTGAGAAGTATAGGGATCCAGATTCTATACCTTATATTCAATTATTTACAGTTGGCGGCAATTTACGATTAATAGAAAAAGATAAATTTATGAATTCTACAAAACCTGAAATGACTGAGGAAGTCTTCAAAGCTGTTAATGAATTCTTTACCCCAACCGATTTATACATAGTCTGCACTAAGTCTGACAATGTTAAAGAAAATATCCCTATGAATATGTATGAAATTGATTATGATAAAGTTGATGTTGGAGAGACTGGAATTCAAATAGATAATATATCAAATAACTATTTCAATAAAAATAAAAAGCCTGAACTATATCTTGAAAATTTAGTAACCTTATTACCATATGTTGTTTTTAATGATGCGGAACTAGCATTGAGTATTTTAATCTTATTTAAAGAACTTATGCCCAAATAGAATGAACTCTCAAACACCCCCTACTGATTTAAAAAGTACTACGACGGAAAATGGTCGCAGTGGACAATTTACATTTAATCGCTTTTTCCTAAAAGCGAAATACAGTCTCTATAGCACTCTCGTTTTTTTCCTGTTTGCTAATCCTGAAACTACTATCATACTTCAAAGATTCTTTGGTAGATTTGTTGATTTTATAACACCCGCTGGAGTTCCAACTATAACAGGTATATTTGCCAGTACTGCACTGTTCTTTGTAACAATGCTTGGACTAATGTTGCTACCGAGCGAGTAAAACTCTTAAAGCGAGTGAATAGCCCTATGAATTGAATACGGGTCTTAGTGCCTCTTGGAGTATCTGTTCCTGCTCTTCAGAATACTTCATACCATTATATTTTTGCCTATAAAGCACCATTTGTGCCAGAATTTCTGCCATATTATCTTTAAATCCCTTTTTTGACTTAAAGAAGAAGAAGAGATTTGTACATTGTATTTTATCTTTTTCTGAGAAACTACTATTCCATCCACCCTGAGGCATCCAGCTTGGTGTAACAGTTGAGGAAGGAGTCCAATATATCATTTAAATAACTTATTTATTAATCGATTACAAGGTTTATATTCTTTCAAATTTATATGCTCTATAAAATTAAAAGTATATTATAGAAATGACCAAACTAATTAGCATTCTTGCTATCCTATTAATCCTACTTGTACTTTTACGATTCTATATTAATCGTAGATTAGAGGGCTTAGAAGGCTTCGAAGGCAGTTCACGATCTATTGTTATCTGTAAGGCTGAATGGTGTGGACACTGTAAAAAGGCCGCTCCTGAATTTAATAAACTCCTATCAGCCTCTCCGATTACATTAAAAGATGGCAGCAAAGCTACCGTCAAAATTCTTGATGCCGACAAAGATAAATCTGAAATTGGCCAATACAAAGTCAAAGGATATCCTACAGTTCTAGTTGTTGATGGTGGACAAACTACGGAGTATCCTGGCCCAAGAACAAGTGATGGTATCATTGACTTCTTAAACAGTAACTATTGACTTTTTTAAAAAATCAGCAAAAAAAAGATTTTTTGGAGCCTTTTTTCTAAAAAGGCTAACTGACTGAATGACGTCTCTTAAGTTTTGATTTACTCTTAAAATAATTAATAACCGCTTTCTTACCTATTTCAATAATGGAATTCTTAGTTTCTTCATTGAAAGAAAACTCTAAAATATTAAATTTAGTTAATTTTATTTGAATACTTTGAGCATCATAAAACTTCATTTCCAATTCCTGCTTTGCGGCTAATACCATTCTAATCGGTCTTATAATAACCTCCTCTATTTCCGCATCCTTTAAATCAATCGTTGTATCTACACCACCACTTATCAATAAACTTAATGTTCGCGAATGTTCTTCCTCTGGTAATACAAATAATGGATAATTACTGATTACACCCCCATCTATTAAATAATGCCCTGAAACTGGACAGATATGTGGTTGAAAATAATATGGAAATGACATTGATGCTCTTACCGCATCTGCTATTCTATAATTTGGTGTATCCTTTGGTGAATAATGTATCGCCTTCGCATCATTTAAATCTGTAGCAACCACACGCAATGTTGTACCAAATTTATCATAACAATCCTTAAAAGTACATTCTGATGATAATCCTTTTACGTGCAAACAAGCTTCCACTAACTTATGAAGTCGTTCCCCTGTATCTATTCCAAAATGTAATAGCCATCCCGGAACTGAAT
>Ga0334722_10004633_pt1 | contig 14181 bp, 10 predicted proteins | sample C3_bottom_MG_FD_207210 | JGI IMG/M metagenome (GOLD analysis project Ga0334722, IMG submission 207210) | Sediment microbial communities from Yellowstone Lake, YNP, Wyoming, USA - C3_bottom | ecosystem: Environmental > Aquatic > Freshwater > Lake > Sediment | place: USA: Wyoming | collected...
TCTCTCAAACCACACGTCGGCGCCATGCTGTTCCACCAGTCCGACCACATGCCGGAGGATATCTTCGGTCATGACTTCACTTTGGCAAGCGGTACAATAAAAAATGGTAATGGGAACACCCCACAATCTCTGTCTTGAGATGCACCAATCGGGTCTGTTCTCAACCATACCGTAGATGCGGTCATGTCCCCAGGAAGGAATCCATTTCACCTCGTCGATGGCCCGAAGCGCGTTTTTACGGAGATCATTCTTTTCCATGGAGATAAAATACTGCTCCGTGGAGCGGAAAATAATCGGCTTCTTACAACGCCAGCAGTGGGGATAGGAATGACTCATTTCCTCCAAGGCCAGCAACGATCCAATTGCTTTTAATTTTTTATTGATATTGGCATTGGCGTCAAAAACGAATTGGCCGGCAAACTCATCCACGTCCGCAGTAAATCTTCCTTCGTCGTCAACGGGGGCGTAATTACCCAGCCCGTACTTCATACCAACCTCATAATCCTCCTGTCCATGTCCCGGGGCGATATGCACTAAACCGGTTCCCGCCTCCAGGGTCACAAAGGGCGCCAGTATTACCGTACCTTCGCGGTCTATCCAGGGGTGCCGATATATTACCCCTTCCAGATCAACGCCGGAGATCTCGGCAAGAAATTCATACTCACTCATGCCGAAGCTTTTAAGACAGCTTTCCTGCATATCTCTCGCCATAATCAGCACATCATCGCCCACCTTCAGCATGGAGTAGACAAAATCCTTATGTACGGCAATCGCCAGGTTAGCCGGAAGTGTCCAGGGGGTGGTAGTCCAAATCACCAGGCTCGCCTTTTTACCCTCCATGGCAGGCAATATACCTGTGAGGTCGGACATAATTGGGAATTTCACATAAATCGAAGGAGTCTTGTGGTCAGCATATTCGACCTCGGCCTCCGCCAGAGCTGTCTTGCATGAGGCACACCAGTAAACCGGTTTTTTACCCTTATATACGCTACCGTTCAAGATGAGTTTTCCCAGCTCCGCCACGGTGGCCGCTTCGTAGCTATAGTGCATGGTCAAATAGGGATTGTCCCATTCCCCAAACACACCCAGCCGCTTGAACTGTTCTCTCTGAATATCGACATATTTTTCGGCATAGATGCGGCAAAAATGGCGCTTTTCCGTCTGTGACATTTCCCGGCGTTTCTCGCCTAATTCCTTATCCACCTGATGCTCAATAGGCAACCCGTGACAGTCCCATCCGGGCACATATATGCTATCCAGGCCACACATATTCCTGGATTTAGTTACCATATCCTTGAGAATTTTGTTTAATGCCGTCCCCAAATGGATGCTGCCGTTTGCATAAGGAGGACCGTCGTGGAGAATGTAAGTTTCTCTCCCTCTGGCGCCAGCCCTTATTTTGTCATATAGCCCTGTTTCTGCCCATTTCTTCAGAAGCTCGGGCTCCTTCTGCGCAAGATTGGCCTTCATGGGAAAATCTGTTTTCGGCAGATTTAAAGTCTCTTTATAATCCATGCCATGCTCCCAGCCCCGATAAACGGGATAAGTTCGTTGTAGTCGCTAGAGCACTAACATATAACATCACGACTTTCAAGAACAAGAAGGCCCATATCCCCTGAGCAGACAAAAAAAGCCCCGGCCTTTTCAGGTCGGGGCTTTTTCCTAGACAGCTTAAAACAAACTGTTGCTATTTCTTACATACTCTTACATACCCATTCCGCCCATTCCTGGGTATCCGCCGCCTCCGGGAGGCATACCGGGCATTCCGCCGGCGCCCTTGTCCTCGGGCTTGTCGGCAATCATGCACTGCGTGGTCAGCATCAGGGACGCGACGCTGGCTGCGTTCTGCAGGGCAAACCTGGTCACCTTGGTGGGATCGATGACACCGGCCTTGATCATGTCTTCATACTGATCCGTCCGGGCATTAAATCCGAAAGCACCTTTCTTCTCCTTGACCTTCTCCACAACAATACTTCCTTCCATACCGGCATTGTTGGCGATCATCTTCAAGGGTTCCTCAAGGGCCTTCTTCACGATTGCCACGCCGACCTGCTCATCTGCGTTCGTCAGCTTCAATTCAGCAAGGGCAGGCAGGCAGCGGATATAGGCCACACCGCCACCAGGAACAATTCCTTCTTCCACGGCGGCGCGGGTAGCATTAAGCGCATCCTCGACACGGGCTTTTTTCTCTTTCATTTCCGACTCCGTGGCGGCACCGACTTTGATCACGGCTACGCCACCGACCAGCTTCGCCAGTCTTTCCTGAAGCTTCTCGCGATCGTAATCGGAAGTTGTTTCCTCTATCTGTGCTCTGATCTGCTTTACTCTGCCTTCCAGAGCAGCACGTGCACCGGCGCCGTCGACGATGGTCGTGTTATCCTTATCGATCATAATCTTCTTGGCGCGGCCCAAATCGGCCAGAGTAATGTTCTCCAGCTTGGAACCGGTATCTTCGGAGATCACCTGTCCACCGGTGAGGGTGGCAATGTCCTCCAGCATAGCTTTGCGTCGATCGCCAAAACCGGGGGCCTTGACGGCGGCAACATGCAGGGTGCCACGAATCTTATTAACCACCAGGGTTGCCAAGGCCTCACCTTCGATGTCTTCGGCAATGATCAACAAGGGCTTGCCTGACTTGGCAATCTGTTCCAGAATGGGGAGGAGATCCTTCATGCTGCTGATTTTTTTCTCGTTGATGAGGATATAGCAATCATCAAGGCTGACATTCATTTTTTCGGCATTCGTGACAAAATAGGGCGAGAGGTAACCACGGTCAAACTGCATACCTTCCACGATCTCCAATTCCGTTTCCAGGCCCTTGGCCTCTTCGACGGTAATGACACCTTCCTTGCCTACCTTACCCATCGCCTCGGCAATAATGCTACCGATCGTCTCATCGTTATTGGCGGAAATTGTTCCAACCTGAGCTATTTCTTTCTGATCCTTGGTAGGCTTACTCAACTGCTGAAGTTCTTTGACTACCACTGCCACGGCCTTTTCTATGCCGCGCTTGACGTCCATGGGGTTGCTGCCGGCAGCTACCGTCTTGGCACCTTCGCGATAGATCGCCTGGGCCAGCAGTGTTGCCGTGGTGGTGCCGTCGCCAGCCACATCACTGGTCTTGCTGGCCACTTCCCTGACCATCTGGGCACCCATGTTCTCAAACTTATCTTCCAGCTCGATCTCTTTGGCAACAGTAACGCCATCCTTCGTAACCGTGGGCGACCCGTAGCTCTTGTCGATGATTACATTTCTTCCTTTAGGACCAAGGGTAACCTTGACTGCATCCGCCAAAGTATTTACACCCTTCAGAATCGATTTTCTCGCCTCTTCATCATATAATAAAATCTTTGCACCCATACTAATTCTTCCTCCTTCTCTAATTACTCTATAATTCCCAGGATATCATCTTCTCTCATGATCAGATGCTCCTCACCTTCGATCTTAACCTCCGTGCCGGCATACTTGCTGAAAAGTATCCGATCCCCCTTCTTCACGTCCAGCTTGAGAAGCTTGCCGTCATCGGCAACTTTTCCCTTGCCAACCGCTACCACTTCACCCTGCTGAGGCTTCTCCTTGGCCGAATCGGGGATAAAAATACCACCCTTTGTTTTCTCCTCCTCGGGCAAGCGTTTCACAATTACTCTGTCCTGCAATGGCCTGATCTTCATACTGCAACATCTCCTTTCTAAATAATTTTAGATCTAAAATATTTACCAATCCCTCTTGATTATTCGCTCATTTGAACAAAACTAGCGATATAATAACAATGAATTTACCCTTGTCAAGTTGCCGGAGGAAATTTTTCACAATTCGGAATTATTGATGTACCGCTAACCCCGATGAAGGGGATCAGTGCATTAACGAATTTGTGTTCCCTGGTCAAGCAAATTCTAACTCTCAAATAAATCGTTAGCTTACTAAAACATGTATGCAAACAGCTCTCGTAAGTTGCTGATCCTGACAAGTTGGATGCTGGGGGGCAAGGCATCGTCGGCATAGGTGGTTTTGGGGATAATGCAGCGGGTAAAGCCCATTCGGGCGGCTTCTTTGATTCTATCACCCATACGGGAAATACCGCGCACCTCGCCCGTCAACCCCACCTCGCCGAAGACAGCCGTATTGACATCCAGGGGACGGCCATGAAAGCTGGAAGCCAGGGATGCGACAATTCCCATGTCGATTGCCGGCTCATCTGTCCTAATGCCCCCGGCGATGTTGAGAAATACATCGTGATTGCCAAGGCTGAGACCGCATATCTTATCCATCACGGCAATCAGAAGGGATACCCGGTTATGGTCGACTCCCATGGCGGTGCGCCGCGGCATCCCCAAATAGGTAGGGCTCACGAGGGACTGGATTTCTATCATGATAGGCCTGGTTCCCTCGATACTGGGCACTACCACCGAACCGGCAGCACCGGCCGGCCGCTCGGCCAGGAAAAAAGCCGAGGGGTTTTCTACCTCTGCCAGGCCATTGTCCCTCATCTCGAAGACCCCTATTTCATTGGCCGGCCCATAGCGGTTTTTTATGCTCCTTATAATACGATAGGCATGACCGGAATCGGCTTCAAAATAAAGCACTGTATCCACCATATGTTCCAACACCTTCGGACCGGCAATGGAACCATCCTTCGTCACATGCCCCACCAGGAAAAAAGGAATATTTAGCTTTTTCGCCAAGAGGATCAGTCTTCCTGACGACTCCCTGACCTGCCCGACACTCCCGGGAGCCGAGGAAAGGTTGCCAGCATAAACAGTCTGAATGGAATCGATGACCACTACTTGCGGTTTAATTGCTGAGATCTGCTGCATGATCGTTTCCAGGGATATTTCTACCATAATGAGCAGATTGTCCGATGTCGCGCCGATCCTGGCGCCCCGCAGTTTAACCTGACGCGCCGATTCTTCGCCCGTCACATAGAGAACCTTTAATCCTCGGATAGCGAGGTTATGGAAGACCTGCAGGAGCAGTGTCGATTTTCCTATCCCCGGATCACCACCGACCAGGACGGCCGAACCGCCGACCAGGCCGCCTCCCAGCACCCGGTCCATCTCCCCTATCCCCGTGGCAATCCGTTCTCCTTCTTCAGCCATGATCGCGGAGATGGGAATGGTATCCTCATGAAATTGCAGCTCCGAATTGCCGGTGGAAGCCGCCTGACTCACTTCCTCTTCCACAAACTGGTTCCAGCTTTCGCAGGAGGGACATTTTCCCAGCCACTTCGATGATTGATGACCGCAATTCTGGCAAAAAAACTGGGTTTTATTTCTCTTCTGTTGCATACGCACATTCCTCTATTTTGGCAATAACATATGTTTTTCTCGTCATTCCGTCAACTGAGAAAGCAAAATCCCTTGAGTAATCGTCGCAATACTGGTATGTTCACCACCATCCTGATTTTTACAAACGGGATAGGTGCGTTAACGAAAGTGTTTCCCGTACGAAAAACGCTGGAAATAATTCTTAACTTACGAACGGGTTTACGAAACTTTTTTCTGCTGGACAAGCGCAGAAAACAATTTCTTACTTACTAGCAATGAGAGGAAAGAAGTCATGCATAATCCAAATTTCAGTTCCGGCCCCTGCAGTAAAAGACCAAATTGGAATCTAGATGCCTTAAAGGATTCCGCCGTCGGTCGATCTCATCGTTCCCCGCTGGGGAAGGAAAAAATCGTCAAGGCCATCAACGAAAGCAAACGGATCCTCCAAGTCCCGGATAATTACCTGCTTGGAATATTCCCCGGCTCCGATACAGGCGCCTTTGAGGCTGCCCTGTGGACATTGCTTGGCCCTAGACCAGTAACGGTTCTCGTGTGGGAAAGTTTTGGCGAAGGATGGGCTACGGATGTCGTGAAACAGCTGAAGTTAAAGCCCACGGTTCAAAAAGCCGACTACGGTAAATTACCGGATTTGCAAGCCGTGGACTGGGCCTCGGACGTGGTTTTTGTAGCTAACGGAACCACGAGCGGCGTAAAAATTCCCGATTGGCAGTGGATCCCCGATAACCGGCAGGGACTGTCCATCTGTGACGCCACCAGTGCTGCTTTTGCCATGGAGATCGACTGGTCAAAGATAGATGTTCTGACCTTTTCCTGGCAAAAATGCCTGGGCGGCGAAGCCGGCCAGGGCATGCTGGTCCTCAGTCCGCGAGCCGTGGCTCGCATTGAAGCTTACGATCCTCCCTGGCCCCTGCCCAAGGTATTTAGGATGAAAAAAGGCGGCACGGTAGATAAAAGCATCTTTGAGGGGGATACCATTAATACCCCTTCCCTGCTTTGTGTGGAGGATTACCTCGACGCCCTCGCCTGGGCAGGCGAAATCGGCCTGAACGGCCTCATCGCCAGAAGCCTTGCCAATCTTCAGGCCGTGGCCAATTGGGTGGAAAAAACCGTTTGGATCGAATTTCTCGCCCAGTCACCTGAGATACGATCCAGTACATCAGTTTGTCTTTCCGTGGTCAGTGAAAAGGTTTTGGCCATGACCAAAGAAGAACGAGCCAAATTTCTGAAAAGCATCGCCAGCGAGTTGAGCAAAAAAGGCCTGGCCCATGATGTGGCCTCTTATAAAGATGCCCCCCCAGGCTTCCGCTTCTGGTGCGGTTCCACTATTGAGCCAGAGGACGTCAAGGAGGCCCTGCTCGCACTGGAAAAGGTATATAACGAAAAAATTCAAACGGTTTAAGACCGATCACGAACGAGGCAGGAGGAAATAATTCATGAAAAAAGTTCTGGTAAGCGACAAGATGGCGCCCGCGGCCATAGAGATATTTAAGCAGACTCCGGGTATAGAAGTGGATATTAAAACTAACCTTACCCCCGATGAGCTTAAAGATATCATAAAAAATTACGATGCCTTGGCCATCAGAAGTGCGACCAAAGTCACCCAGGCCGTCATAGACAGGGCTGATAAACTCAGCGTGATTGCCCGAGCCGGCGTCGGGCTGGACAATGTGGACATTGATGCGGCCACAAAAAAAGGCATCGTCGTCATGAACACCCCAGACGGCAATACGATCACCACGGGAGAGCATACGATCGCCATGATGCTTTCGCTGGCCAGGCAAATCCCGCAGGCAACAGCTTCCATGAAAGCCGGGAACTGGGAAAAGAACAAATTCATGGGGCACGAGTTCTGCAACAAAACACTGGGGATCGTGGGCACCGGGCGCGTCGGCTCCACCGTGGCCAGCCGGGCACAGGGTCTGAAGATGAACGTCATGGCCTATGACCCCTTCATCTCTCCCGAAGCGGCCGAAAAGTTGGGCATCACCCTGGCGACGCTCGACGAGATCTTCGCAAAAGCCGATTTTATCACCGTCCATACCCCATTGACAAAGGAAACCGAAGGCATTATCAATGCCGCGGCATTCGCCAAGATGAAAAAGGGCGTCTTCGTCATCAACTGCGCACGCGGAGGAATCATCAACGAGAAGGACCTCTATGACGCCCTTGTCTCGGGCAAGGTGGCAGGCGCGGCCCTCGATGTCTTCGTCGAAGAACCGACCAAGAATATGGAGCTGGTCTCCCACGAAAACGTCATCTGCACCCCCCATCTGGGCGCCTCTACTGACGAGGCCCAGGTCAACGTTGCTATCGCCGTGGCCGAACAGATCGTGGCCTACCTGCTAAAGGGGGAGATCGTCAATGCGATCAATTTCCCGGCCATCAGCTCGGAAATTTTGCATGTCATGCAACCCTACCTTTCCCTGGCAGAAAAGCTGGGCCGCTTCAAGTCTCAACTGGTATCGGGAGCCATCAAAGAAGTGGCTGTCGAATACTCGGGAGAAATCTTGAATTATAATCTGGCCCCTGTCACCATCTCCCTGCTGAAGGGCTTGCTGACCCCCATTCTCGGTGAAACGGTAAACTACATTAACGCACCCTTAGTAGCGAAAGAACGGGGCATCAAGGTGGTGGAATCGAGGAGCAGCGAAGTCAAAGATTACTCGAACATGATCAGACTGACGATAAAGACATCTCAGGAAGAAAGCTCTGCGGACGCTAGTTTATTTGGCAGGGCCGATCATAGGATTGTAAGAATAAATAAGTTTACTATGGAAGTCATCCCGGAAGGTCACATGCTTGTTCTTTACAACTACGACAAACCGGGTGTAGTCGGCAACATCGGCACTACCTTGGGTAATAATAACGTCAATATCGCCAGGCTCCACCTGGGTCGTGAACAGGTAGACCAGCAGGCATTGGTCGTCTTGAGCACCGATAGTGCGGTACCGGAGGATGTAATGCAGAAACTGCGAAATCTTCCGCATGTCATTGCGGTCAAATCTCTGAATATGAGATAGTTGCCGGCAGGAACTTTTTGGTACGTTAGAGTTTGTTTTCTCTCAGAAAGCACATTCATTAAAAGCACGTAGCCCGTTTATCGTGGATACGAGATTACCATTACTTGAATTGGAGAAAATCTGCTATGGCAAATGTAGTGGTCGTCGGCACTCAGTGGGGTGATGAGGGCAAGGGTAAAATCGTTGATTTATATGCTGAGAATGCTGATGTTATTGCCCGTTATCAAGGTGGAAACAACGCCGGTCATACAATAGTCGTCAAAGGTGAACGGACAATTCTTCACCTCATCCCTTCCGGTATCCTGCATGACAACAAGATTTGCATCATCGGTAACGGTGTGGTGATTGATCCGCAGGTGATCCTTCAGGAACTTGACAGCTTGCGTGCGCGCAAACTGCTGCCGGCGAACACGAAGCTCTTCATCAGCGAAAAGGCCCACCTGATCATGCCTTATCATCGCCGACTGGATATTGCCCGCGAATCCCACCATCTTGGCAAGAAAATCGGCACCACCGGCCGAGGCATCGGCCCGGCGTATGAAGACAAGATCGCCCGCGTAGGCATCAGGGTTTGCGACCTCTTAGACGATGAAACTCTGCGCGAGAAAATAAAGAGCAATGTAGAGGAAAAAAACTTTTATCTGACCAGAGGATTTCAGGAAGAACCGGTAGATGAAAAGGCTATCTACGAAGAATACACCGCCTATGCCGGTCGTATCAGCACCTATGTCGCAGATACATCGATTATCATCGACCGGGAAATACGTAAGGGGAAAAAAATTCTTTTTGAGGGAGCTCAGGGTTGTCACCTGGATATCGATCATGGCACCTTTCCTTATGTGACGTCCTCCAATACCGTCGCCGGCAATGCCTGCTCCGGAACAGGCGTAGGTCCAGGCGCAATTGGCGCTGTGGTGGGAATATGCAAGGCTTATACTACCAGGGTAGGCGAAGGCCCCTTTATTACCGAGTTAAACGATCATATCGGCGACCATCTGCAGAAGACGGGGCAGGAATTCGGCGCCACTACCGGTAGAAAACGCCGGTGCGGCTGGCTGGATATGGTATTGATCAGGCAGTCGGTACGCGTTTCCGGCATCACCGGCCTGGCGATCACCAAGCTCGATGTCCTTGCGGGCATTGATAAAATACACATCTGCGTCGGCTACAAGACGCCAGCGGGTGAATTTACGGAATCCGTACCCTCAAATCTGAAGACCTTGTCTCATGCCGAACCGATCTATGAAGTGATGGACGGTTGGATGGAAGACATCAGCAGCGCTCGCTCACTGGAAGACCTTCCGCAGAACGCCCGACGATATGTGGAAAGGATAGAAGCCCTTTCAGGAGTTAAATTGTTCCTTATTTCTGTTGGCCCGGGAAGAGAGGAAACTATCATCATGAAGAATCCCTTTCGCGATTGAGGCCCTGACTTGGCTTTCTTGGACAGGCAAGAACAGGAAAACTGATTTATTCTTGACACCAGACATTGTTACTGCTAAAAGGTCGTCGGCTAGGATAAGGGCTGTTAGCTCAGCTGGTAGAGCAGCGGACTTTTAATCCGTTGGTCGGGGGTTCGATCCCCCCACGGCCCACCATTTAAAAACAAGGGGTTACGAGTCGCTTAGGCGGTTTGTAACCCTTTTGTTTTTTGGTTTTTGCCATAAATTTGCCATAAATAGACGATGTGGGGGGTTGACTAAATAAGAGGATTTTCTGAATAAAAACACTGGGAGATTACATGAGTGAGATGCGCCAAAAAGTTTTTATTTCCTATCATCACGAGGATCAAGATGAAGTAGACGATTTTATTAATACTTATGACAAAAAACGTAATGTATTCATAGCACGCGGACTAGGAGTTGAAATGGGATCAGACATTATTGATAGTGATGATGCTGATTATGTAATGAAACGGATCAGAGAATTATATTTGAAAGATTCCACCGTAACCGTGGTTCTTATGGGTCAATGTACATGGGCTCGTCGCTACGTTGATTGGGAAATACAATCGTCCTTACATCAGGGAAAAACAGTAACTCCGAATGGTCTACTTGGTATTAAATTGCCAAGTTTTAAGCAGACGACCGGCTATCCAAACAGACTTAATCTAAACCTGAAAAGTAGTGACACACCAAAACAGGTAAATTGCTACGCAAGAGTTATGGATTATCCTACTAGAAAGGATACATTGGCTATTCAGATAGAGGTGGCTTTTCAAATTCGATGTAAAAGAGCGGCTCTTATAGTTAATCCAAGAGACCGTTTTGCTAATAATGGGAGTTGTATTAAGAATTAATGGTCTCATTCCTGATCCAACCTGCTACCAATTTTGCCTATCGATGCCTCTAATATACCTTGTTATATTAGCTAGTTGATAAATTTAATTCCATTACCCATTAACTTACCAGTTCATAACGAAGGAGAAACCCAATAGCCCTGAATAAAATTGTGATTGTAGAAACGCTCATTAATCACCTCGGTATTTCAAAAAAAGACTCTGTAAACATCGTCGAAAGTTTCTTTGAAATTATCAAAGATGAGCTGCATCATGGTAATGATGTCAAGATCGCAGGTTTTGAAAAATGGACAGTCAATGAAAAGCATGCACGAAGAGGGCGGAACCCAAAGACAGGAAAAGATCTGATTATTGATGCAAGATGGGTAGTAACATTTAAATCATCTCCTCTTTTGAGGGATACTGTAAACACCGGCAAATAAAGTCCTAATCTATGACGATAGAAAGCGCACCGGAGTGCGTTTTCTGTAATTTTGAAAAAGAGAGGATAAATGGGAGAAAGGCATAAGCTGACAAAAACATATCTTATGAGTCTGCCGGAAGGGTCGTATATGGTTAGCAATCTTTTTCTCAATCCTATGCGATCAAGTTTTGCTGAGGAAGTCGCGCCGCTGAATATGAGAATTCATCAATGGGACCGGATTATAGCTGCCGATGTACAGCAAAAATTATGTATTGTTTTCGAATCTGAGGCTGAATTTCAGAAGTGGCTTGGGGAATTAAATTATCATATTGATAAAGGCGAAAAACACCCCATCCATTAACTCGTTAACTTACCAAATCCCCTGTTACGGAAACAACCAAGATAACCCCAAAAAAATAACTTGACAATCGCTCACATTATATCTATGATATAGCTAAATCAAACGTTTCAAAACGGTGGGTGGTTACCCCCCCCCAAGAAGTTGCCACCCACCGTCCCCTCCTTAGATACCTTGAAGTATGTAATCATTCATGGAAAGACTACTCTTCCCATATCTGGTTTATACGAACCCACCTGGATCATTATTTTACCGGAAGATCCAAACAGCGTTTATTCATACCATGAACGTGCCGGAAAATCTGATGAAAGAACATAATTATCCTGTACATATTAGTAAAAATGAAAATGTTCTGAACTGGATATTTGGACAAGCAGAATCGGTTTCTTGCTTTGAAACGCTTCAATTTGAGGACTATGGCAAGGTAGTCTTCAATTATTTTGATCCAGAGGAACGGTCTCCCGCAATATCCTTGCCCATGCCAATCTGACCAGGCGCTGGCTGATTTATGCCGACTTCGCTCAAATCCTCATGGAAAAAGCCAGAAAACTTTCCGTCATCGATTCTTTCGGCATCGAGTTGGATGCGTTCTAATCGAAGCTTTTACGAAGGTCTTATAATCATTTCTAAAGCTTTCTATGGCGATATCAATTTGATTATCTCAGTCACTTTTTTTTGTACGGAAAGACCATATGATAAATTGGGCACAGTGGGGGTGGTATACATCATGAAAGTACTCAAGATAAAGTTTGGGACTAGTGGCGAAACAGTCGATGCATGTGGTATCCGATTTTATGGGGATATTGACAGCAATATGGCACGTTTTGGCCATGTTGGAGAAATGTTTTCCGATCCTGATCTGGTACCCATAACACAACACCAGCGGGTTACTCTTTGGTTTACTTTTAAAAGAATTCGCTCCTACGATAGCGTTGCAACTCTGCTCAATGATTTGATGTACAGATTAAAAGAGCGTGGATATGCTACTATGATTTCGTCTATTGACGAACTTGTTGATACGACCTTACCTGAGTATGAAGGTAAGCCTGAAAGTAAATTCCCTTCCTCGGAAAGAATCCATGGTTATAATGCTGCAAGAGGTTTTTCTGCTACAACCGAAAAAACAGATATAAAATCGAAATTATCCATAAAAGAAATAGAAACAATCCAGGAATTGGTAATAGGGTTTAGCCGAATGGTCGATGGCAATACCTTAAATCAATCTATGTAGTCAATTTTAGATAAGGCGGTGAGACTTTCGAATTAGGATGTTATCTGCTTTCAGATTTCTTGGATATCCGTCTTTAATATCTCAGGCAGAACATACCCTTACTTGACCTCGGAATAGATCTTCTCTATGGCTTCGTAAATATTCTCGGATTTCGTGATCGGTCTGCCTATGACAATGAAGTCAGGTTCCACCCTTGCTGCATCCTTCAGGGAGGAGATCCTTACCTGATCATGACGTTCCGTATACCAGGCAGGCCTGATACCTGTACATATCTTTTTCAGAGGATTGTCAGCTATTGCCTCTAGGTCTTTCACTGAACCTATAATATAGCCGTAGTTATTCATCAGGGCAATATCTGAAAAGTCCTTTACGATTTCATCGCGGCTTTTATCGTAAATCCATTTTACTTCTAGGTCGGTAAAAGAGGTAAGGGCCGTGACGCCGGCAAGATAGCTAAGAAGTTCCTTTTTTTTGGGACGAAAATTAGATGAACTATGAATAGAGATGATATTGGACCCGGCGCCGACAAGCTTGCTGATGCAATTTTCCATTGTACTCGGGATGTCATGTAACTTCGTATCCACCATGACCCCGAGTTTATACTCATCCTTCAGGCTCGCAATAATCTTGATCACGTCCCCGCTATAGAGCATGTCATTAATCTTTATCCCCCAGATCATTCCTTTTTCCCGCGCCTTTGCCAGCGAAGTTAGCATACCCATTTCCCGTGCAGAATTATAGGTCATCCCATCAACAGCAACTATAATTTGGGATATAGCTCCCCCCATTTTTGGGACATATCCCCGGATGGGACTGTCGCCGGCTACATTGAATACTAACTTGCCCATGTTTATACCCTCCTTGGGAGTTTTAGCATGTTCATCATACTTCTCCCTGGTCGAAATATTTCCTTTCTGGTGAGAACTATCGACAGGAAGTATTTCCATAATAAACGATGATGAGGAAACTAATTATGTCTTAATTCTTGTTATAGATATCGGTAGCTAGTGGATAATCTTTAATGGGCATTGTATGACACCATGATATTTAATTGTGAGGGGGAAAACATATACACACGACTGGCCTGCGGTGGGAATCGTGATACCCTAAATACCTACGCCTGAAGTTATTTTCACTTTGTCTTGTGTTTTAATATCAGCAGACTATCGGAAAGCAGCGTGATCGCATTGGGGGCTGGTCCGGGAGCTATCTCCGCTGTGGCATCCTTCAGGCCTAGGAAAAGTGACAGTGCACCAACAATGAGAATCATAATACTCATTATTATTTGTGCAGGAGAAGTTGTTCTGAGTTTTTCAAGTGAAGATTGAAGCCTTGATTTCTGTAAGGACTTATAGCCATTCCTTTGCCTTGCCTGTGCATCGGCTAGCCAACTTGGATACCCTTTGTGGAACTCATTTTCCAAGGCCTCCATGGGATCGACTAAAAGTTTAATTTTACAAACGGGGCACCGATAATGAAAATCGCCATAAAGCTCCTGTGATACGGGTTTGAATAGATGATATTGCGGAACGACATCATTATCATCACGAATACTCAGGATTCCTGTAATTCCGCAATTGAGGCA
>Ga0334722_10004636_pt1 | contig 14180 bp, 11 predicted proteins | sample C3_bottom_MG_FD_207210 | JGI IMG/M metagenome (GOLD analysis project Ga0334722, IMG submission 207210) | Sediment microbial communities from Yellowstone Lake, YNP, Wyoming, USA - C3_bottom | ecosystem: Environmental > Aquatic > Freshwater > Lake > Sediment | place: USA: Wyoming | collected...
GGTCAGCACCAAGTACGGGATGGTGCGCACCGACCACATCCTCTTCATCGCCGCCGGAGCCTTCCACGTCTCGAAGCCTTCCGATCTCATTCCCGAGCTGCAAGGGCGCTTTCCGATCCGGGTGGAACTCAGTCCCTTGTCGAAAGACGATTTTGTGCGTATCCTCACGGAGCCGAAGGGAGCGCTCGTCCGGCAGTATCAAGCCTTACTGGCGACGGAAGGGGTCCGCGTTGAGTTCACCAGGGACGGGGTGGAGGAAATCGCCGGCCTGGCGGTGCAAGTGAACGAGCGGACGGAGAACATCGGCGCGCGCCGCCTCTTCACGATCATGGAACGACTGCTGGAACAGATTTCGTTCGAAGGATCGGAGTGGCCGGACAAGGTCGTCCACATCACCGCTGAATATGTCCGTGAGCGACTGAAAGATGTCGTGAAGGATCAGGATCTGAGCCGGTATATTCTGTAAGCGAGACGGGCGAGACTAGCGAGAGGAGCGTGACGCGCGAGGACCTGTCTTCCTTTCTCGCGAGTCCCGCCTGTCGCGCGTGTCCCGCAAGGGGAGCACAACATGAACAGACTCATCAAGAAAGCCAATGTTCTGATCGAAGCGCTGCCCTACATCCGGACGTTTCGTGGGAAGACCGTCGTCGTCAAATACGGCGGCCATGCCATGACGGATTCCTCGCTGAAGGAGCGCTTTGCGCAGGATGTGGTGTTGCTGAAGTACGTCGGAATCAATCCGGTCATCATTCATGGCGGCGGGCCTCAAATCGACAAGATGTTGGATCGACTCGGGATCGAAGCGAAGTTCCGCCACGGTGTGCGAGTCACCGACGCGGAGACGATGGAAATCGTGGAGATGGTCCTCGCCGGGAAGATCAACATGGAGATTACCGATCTCATCAACCGGCATGGCGGCAGCGCGGTCGGCCTGAGCGGAAAGGACGGAGGGCTGATTCTGAGCAAGCCGCTGACCGCCAAAGCCTGGGCTGAAAGTCTGGAACGGGAGCTGGATGGCGAAGAGGGGGAGGGGGATTTCGGTCTGGTCGGCGATATCGAAAAGGTCGATCCGAGCCTCCTGCACAAGCTCCAGGGCGATCACTACATTCCCATCATTGCTCCGGTCGGGACGGATCGCGAGGGAAATACCTACAACATCAACGCCGATCTGGTGGCGGGCGCCATCGCGGGGGCCCTGCGCGCCGAAAAGCTCGTCATGATGACGGACATCAAAGGGATTCGCGATGCCAAGGGGCGCCATCTCTCCACCGTGTCACGGAAAGATGTCCAGCGCATGGTCAAGAAAGGGACGATCACGGAGGGCATGTTGCCCAAGGTACACGCTTGCCTCGATGCATTGGCCGGAGGGGTCGGAAAGGCGCACATCATTGATGGGCGAGTCCCCCACGCCATCTTGCTCGAAATCTTCACGCACAAAGGCATCGGCACCGAAATCGTGGCGTAGCGTCAATCGTCAACCGTCATTCGTGAGCCAGCGAACAGCCCGCGCAAGATCACGCCCGATCGCGCATCTGCGCGCATTGGTCGGGGAACGCCATCCGCTCTCCTCGCCGGCCCGCCTTCAGCAGACGGAAGCGTACCTGTGCGAACAGTTCTCCGCGACTGGTCTCGCCGTCACGACGCATGAATTCGAAGCATGGGGTGGAATCTATCGTAACGTGATCGGGACGGCTCGTCCGGCCGCGGCGCAGAACCAACCGGCGCGACCGCCGTTGATTGTCGCCGCCCATTACGACACCGTGCCCGGTTCCCCGGGAGCCGACGACGACGCGAGCGGGTTGGTGGTATTGCTCGACGTCGCTCAGCGAATCAGGCAGACCTCGCTCAGCCGCCCCGTTCAATTCATCGCGTTTTGCCTCGAAGAGGAGGATTTGTTGGGTAGCCGCGCCTACGTCGCCCAGGTCACGGCAACGCGCCAGCCCGTGCATGGAGCCATCGTGCTGGAATGTGTGGGGTACGCGAGGGATGAAGAAGACTCTCAGAAGATTCCGCCCGGCATCCCGGTCACTGTGCCGACCGTGGGAAATTTTCTGGCCGTGATCGGCAACCAGACCTCAACTCTACTGACCAGCGCCGTCGAGGAAGCCATGAGGCCTCACCTGCCGGTGGTGCCGTTGGTGGTCCCGGGCAACGGAGAACTCCTGCCGGACACGAGACGCAGCGACCATACATCCTTCTGGGAAGAGGGATGTCCAGCAGTGATGCTCACCGATACAGCCAACTTCCGCAACCCCCATTACCATCGACCGACCGATACCCTTGAAACATTGAATCTGGACTTCATGGCATCTGTCGCCGAGGGGATCACGGCGGCGGTATTGAGCCTCGCAGGGGCCGACAGGACCTGATGATGGCAGCACGGGCCAGTCGCGAAACGAAGGCACTGATTGCGAAGGCCTATGCTCAACTCGAGTACAAGACGCTGGGTCGGGTCTACTGTTGGGAGGGCGGCGACGAGTTTTGGGATCGTAAGGGGAAACCCTGCCGGCGGCTGGGAACCAAGGTGGCCGAAGCGCTGCTACAGAAATTGCCGCATGGCGGGCGAAGTCTGTACGTAGGCGCCGGCGTGGCGGAGCTGCCGGCGCTGCTGGCCGAAGCAATCGACCTTCAGCGCCAGGTTGAGCCGTATAATCTCCGGCGGTCCGAGGTCACCGTGCTCAATCGAGCCTGCCGTGGGTTGCCGGTCAGGTTCCGGAACCGTGATGCGGCATCGGCGCAGGGCCGTTTCGATCATCTGTGGATAGTCAGCGTGTTGAACGACCCGGAGCGGTTCCTTCACCTGGCGCCGTTGTCTTATGGACGGGCCGACCCGGTTACGTTCGATCCGGTGCAATTTCAGAAGGAACGACGGATCGTGCAGTCCATCGTGGATCAATGTCTGCCCAAACTCAGCCTTCCGGGTCTGGTCACCACCTCGGCCGAAGAAGTCGTCTGGATCGCCGAGTGGTGTCACCGCCACAGGGTTCCCTATCGCGTGGAGCGGAAACAGTACCCCACGGCGCTGGTCGGTGATCCGATCTGTTTTGTTCGAATCGGGAGGAATCAGTCCAAAAGTTGGAAAGTTCGAAAGTTATAAAGTTTTCCGGTCTGCCCAACTTGGTAACTTTCCAACTTTCACACTTTAAAACCCGCGTTCTTCCCAGGATTGGCGAGGTACTGGCAGGCGTACTTCATATAATTCTCTGCCGACTCTTTGATCCAGGCCAGTTCTTCGTCCGTCACGGAACGTCGGACTCGGGCGGGTGAGCCAAGGATGACGCTTTTCGGCGGGACGACGGTTCCTTCCACCACCAGGGCGCCGGCCCCGACGACCGAATCCTCCCCAATCACTGCGCCATCCATGACGATGGCACCCATCCCCACCAGTACGCGATCTCTGATGGTACAACCATGCAGGACGACACTGTGGCCGACCGTCACGTCGTTTCCGATGATGAGGGGATGGGTATCGTGTGTGACATGCAACATGCAGAGATCCTGAACGTTCGTTCGCGCCCCGATCCGGATGTGGTGCACATCACCCCGGATCACGGCGTTGAACCACACACTGCAGTCCTCGCCCATTACGACGTCGCCGATCACCACAGCGGTATCTTCAACGAAGCAGGACTCAGGAATGGTCGGTTTGATCCCCTGAAACGTACGAATCACGGGGGCACTCTAGGGGAATCCCTCGGTTTCCCGCAAGGGTCAATAATTGACAGGCTTTTTGGCCGTCCCGTAGACTGGCTGAGTTATGAGTCAGTCATTGATCAAGCTTGCCCGACCGGGGCGTGCGAAATCGTCCCCTGTCGGCCGCGGAACCACCACCGTCGGCTTCGTCAATCTGGGCTGCTCAAAGAACCAGGTGGATTCTGAAGTCATGCTGGGGACCCTCGTCCAAGCCGGATTCCAGCTGACCGGCGATCCGAAACAAGCCGAGGTCGTGATCATCAACACCTGCGGCTTTATCGAAGAAGCGAAGCAGGAGTCCATCAACACCATCCTGGAACATGGCAAACTGAAGCAAGAGGGAACCTGTCGCGTCCTCATCGCCGCTGGGTGTTTAGCCCAGCGATACCAGGGAGACTTGCTCAAGGAACTGCCCGAATTAGATGGCGTAGTCGGAACCGGTGAATTCGGCAAGATCGCCGACATCTGTCGGGATCTTCTGGCGCCGAAGAAGCGACAACAGCGTTTGTGGATCAGCGAGCCGCCTTATCTGTATGACGAATCGGTTCCCCGCCTGCGGCTTGGCAGGCCGCACAGTGCCTATGTGAAGATCGCCGAAGGCTGTAACCGGAACTGTTCCTTCTGCGCGATACCCCTGATGCGGGGAAAACAGCGCAGCAGGCCGGTGGAGTCCATCGTGGTGGAAGCGCAACGCCTTGCGGCAGAAGGTGTCAAAGAGCTCAACCTTATTTCCCAGGACACGGTCAACTACGGCGTCGATCTGGGCTTGCGCCACGGCCTCGTGACGCTGCTCCGCGAACTGGTAAGGGTAAAGGGTCTCCGCTGGATCAGGCCGTTCTATCTCTATCCGCAGCAGGTCACGGACGAATTACTGGATCTGTATGCCGGCGAGGAAACGATTGCCAAGTACATTGATATGCCGCTGCAGCACATCAATGACCGGATGCTCAAGCGCATGCACCGGCTGGGCGATCGCGCCGCCATCGAGACCTTGGTCCATCGCATCCGCACCCGCGTCCCCGGTGTGACCTTTCGGACGGCTTTTATCGTTGGATTCCCGGGCGAAACCGACGCCGCGTTCACCGAGCTGCGCGACTACGTGGAGCAGGCCGAGTTCGACCGCGTCGCGGTGTTCCTCTATTCAGACGAAGAAGACACACCGGCAGCCGTGTTAGACGAGAAAGTCGAGCGGGATGTGATGGACGAACGCCGCAACAGCATCCTCTCTATTCAAGAATCGATTGTGGTGGCGAAAGGAAGGGCCAAAGTCGGCGCGAGCCTCGAAGTGCTCGTCGACGGACGGTCGGAAGAATCGCATCGTCTGTTGGAAGGTCGCCACGAAGGATTGGCTCCTGAGATCGACGGCGTTGTCTACATCAACGACGGTGCGGCCCATCTCACCCAGCAACCCCGGGCGTCGTCGCACCCGCCCATCCGGCGCCTGCCGAGACAGGCGCCTCTCCACGAAGCCGCGCCCCGTCCTGAGCCAGGCGATCTCGTCACAGTGAAAATCACAGATGCGGCTACGTACGATCTTTTCGGCTGCATCGTCACGTGAGAGGATCGCTTCCCACCTCATCTGCCCGCTCTGCTACACTTACACGAGCAATCTTCACAGGAAAACGTCACCGATGACGGCGCAGAGGAAAGACTCGATCGTTCTGCTGATCCAGTGCCAGGACCGCAAAGGCATCGTCGCCCGAGTGTCTGGCTTTATTCATGACTTCGGCGGCAACATTCTCGACTCGGACCATCACACAGACGAAGAGACGAACGATTTTCTCATGCGGATGGAGTTTGCAAGGGAGGGATTCCAGATCCCCCCGGAGGAAATTCAGGCGGCCTTTGCCTCGATCGCCAAAGTGTTCGAAATGCGCTACGAGGTCCATCCTTCCAGTCGACGCACCCGCGTCGGCATGTTGGTATCGAAGCAGGATCACTGTTTGGCGGATTTGCTCCAACGGCATCGCCGTGACGAGTTGCACATCGACATTCCCGTTATCATTTCGAACCATGATGCCTGCGCCAGCTGGGCTGATCTCTTCAAGATCCCGTTCGCCGTCTATCCCGTCACCAAAGAGACCAAGCCGCAGCAGGAACGGCAGGTCCTGGCCCGCTTAAGAGCGCACCAGGTGGAGTTGGTGGTGATGGCCCGCTACATGCAGATTCTTAGCGCGGAGTTTCTCGCCCAGGTTGGCTGTCCCGTCATCAACATTCACCATTCATTTCTGCCGGCCTTTATCGGCGCGAATCCCTATCGGCAGGCCTATGAACGCGGCGTGAAAATCATCGGCGCGACCGCGCACTATGCGACCCAGGATCTGGACGAGGGGCCGATCATCGAACAGGACGTCATTCGCGTGGGCCACCGCGACACCGTTGAGGATTTGGTTCGCAAAGGGCGGGACCTCGAGGAGATCGTGCTGGCCCGCGCCGTGCGACGCCACATCGAACACCGCGTGCTGGTGTATGGGAGGAAGACCGTCGTATTCGACTGACATGATGCTGAAAAAGGCCGCCAGCTTCGTACTCGCATCGTTCAGACCCTCAACGTACCCCAGAGGGTACGCCTCGGCCCTTCACTCGCTGCGGCCTTGCTGACAGCCTTTTTGAGCATCCTGCTGGCTCTCCGGTTGTGCTCCTGTCGCAACAACAGTTAGACCTTCGCGGAGAGGAATAAGGACGCGCCGCGCCGGTTGATCAGGATCAGGACCCTGTTCCCGTTCTTCACTGACGAAGACGCCTGCTCGAAATCCTTCACGGACTTGACCGGCTTCCGGTTGATTTCCTGGATCACATCGCCCGGCATCAGCCCCGCTTTCTCGGCGCTGCTGTCGGGTTCGACCTCTGTGACGACCACTCCCCGCACGTCGCCCTTCAATCCAAGCTCCCTGGCGATCTCTCTCTCGAGGTCCTGCACGGCCACGCCAGCGAAGGCCAGGCGTGGCTCACCGGACTCGACCTTCGCCGTCTTGGTCGGTGCGGGCTGCTCGCCGATCGTCACCGTCAGTTCCTTCATGTGACCGTCGCGAATCACCACGATCACGACCTTGGTGCCGACCGCGGTTCTGGCGACCATGCGTTGCAGTGCCACGGCATCCTCCACTGCCGACCCCTGATAGGAGAGGATGACGTCTCCCTGCTTGAGGCCGGCCCGGGCAGCAGGGCTGTCGTCGTTCACGTCGCCGACCAGCACGCCTTTGGCGTTGGCAGCGCCGAAGGATTGGGCGAGGTCCTGCGAGAGATCCTGAATGCCTACGCCAAGGTGACCGCGGATCACTTTCCCGTTCTTGATGAGGCTTTCATAGACCGGTTTCCCCATGGTCGTCGGAACCGCGAAGCCGACTCCCTGATAGCCGCCCGTCTGCGAGAAGATGGCGGTGTTGATGCCGACCAACTCGCCCTTCGTGTTCACCAGGGCGCCGCCGGAATTGCCGGGGTTGATCGCCGCGTCGGTCTGGATGAAATCCTCGTACTGGGTAATGCCCATGTGCCCACGGCCCAATGCGCTGACGATGCCGAGGGTCACGGTCGAATTCAGGCCAAAGGGGTTGCCCACCGCAAGAACGTATTCCCCGACCTGTAGCTTGGACGCATCGCCCCACATGACCGTCGGCAGGTTCTCGCCGTCGATCTTCACGACCGCAAGATCGGTTTTGGGATCGGTGCCGACGATCCTGCCCTTGAATTCCCGCTTGTCGGGCAGCGTGACAGTGACGTCACGTGCGCCGTCGACCACATGGTTGTTGGTGAGGATATCTCCGTCCGCTGACACGATCACGCCGGAGCCCTGTCCGTCGGCGCGATGACCACGTGGCTCACCCGGCCGCAACGGTCCGCGAAATGCGCGCGGGCCGAACGGCCCGCCGGGTCCGTCGAAGAATTCCTCCATGCGCTCGCGCAGGTCGTTCGGTAGGGAGCGCCTGTCCGAGACCGGTTCGACCGCGACCGTGGTGAGGTTGACCACCGCCGGCGTCACGGCCTTCGCTACCTCTGCAAAACCGTGCGACGCCGGCGCCGACGGCAGGACGAGCGGATTCACGCTCGGTTGGACCGTACTTGAGGCGTGGGAGGTGGTCAATGATTGGCCGCCCCAGATCAGCACAGCTCCCACGGCTGCGGCGGCGATGATGGGTCCGGCGATCTTTCGCACCGATGCTCTCATGATGTCCTCCTCACTGAATCGATCATGCCGATCACCAGAATATTCCTGGAATGAGCTACGCTAGACGCTAGCACTCGGCGATGAGAAGAGGATTAGGAGGGTATTAAAAGGTGCTAAGACGGTCGAGGGGCGAGGGGGAGCGTAACGGTGAAGATGGAGCCGTGGCCCACGTCGCTTTTCACCTCGATCCGGCCCCCGTGGGATTCGGCGATCCACGCGCAGATGGCGAGACCGAGTCCGGTCCCCTTCTTCGTATGGGAACGCGCAAGGTCCGTACGGAAGAAGCGGTCGAAGATCCGCGCCTGGTCTGCCGAAGCGATGCCGATGCCTTGATCGGTCACCGAGAGCCTGGCATGTCGGCTGTCCGTCACGAGGGCGATTTCGACTTTCCCGCCGGGGTGGGAATACTTGACGGCGTTCTCGACCAGATTGAGCAGCAATTCGCGGAGCCGCAATTCATCGCCCTGCACCACCGCCGGCATCACCGTTCCCAGCATGACCTCGATGTTGCGATCCTGTCCGAGCAATGTGGCCTGACGATAGATATCCTCAACCAGCGATTGGACGGCGACCGGGATCGACCCCGTTTTCACCTCGCCCATGTCGGCGCGGGATAAGAACAGCAACTCGTCGACGATATGGGTCATCCGATCGATCTCTTCCAGATTACTCTCGAGCACCGATTGATAATCTTCAAGCGGGCGCGGCCGCCGCAAGACAAGTTCCGTTTCGCCTTTCATCACGGTGAGGGGCGTTCGGAGCTCATGCGAGGCGTCGCTGGTGAACTGGCGGATCTGCCGGAACGAGGCGTCCAGCCGGCCGATCATGTTGTTGAACGTCCCGGCCAGCCGGCCGATTTCATCGGGTGCCGTAGACATGGTGAGACGCTGACTGAGATCGCCGGCCGCGATGCGCTGCGCGGCGAGGGTAATGGCGTCCACCGGGCGCAACGCCCGTCCCGCCAGGAACCATCCCCCGGCCAGCGCGGCGGCCAGCGCGATGGGCATCGCCACAATCAGCAGGATAAGGAAACGATGCAGGGTATCCTCGATCGATTCCATCGAGGTGCCGACCTGCACGATATACAGCAGTCTTCCTCGGTAGTTGATCGGCACGGAGATGACACACAACGGGGGTTCGTTGGGATACTTGGCCGATTCGAAGACCGTCCGGCCATTGAAGGTGGCTTCGAGCGCGGTCCGACTGAGTGGAACCTCGCGCCGCTTGATGTTCGGTGAACGGATCGTGATCGTGCCGGAAGGGGTAAAAATCTGGAAAAATTTGTCGATCCGAGTCAGTTCGGGAAACTGAGAAAGCAGTTCCTCTTCGTCGATGAGCGGAAGAAATCCGCGCTCCTCGAGCGAGCGCACCGCGGCGGTGGCGGTTTCTTCCAGCGATTGATCGACGCCGTCTCGAAGGTTGCGGGCCGTGATGGCGTACAGGACGACGGAGAAGATGATCAGCACCAGCGCGAGTGCGGTTCCGTACCAAAGGGTAAGCCGAACGCGAAGCGGCATCAGTCGGCCTTCAGCATGTATCCACTGCCCCGGATGGTATGGATCAACTTCCTGGTCCGGCCCCGGTCGATCTTGTTCCGGAGATAATTCACGTAGACATCGATAACATTGGTGAAAGTATCGAAGTCCTGATTCCACACGTGCTCCGAAATCATGGGACGGGTGAGCACGCGCCCGGTGTGGCGCATGAGGTATTCGAGCAGGGCGTATTCCTTCAGCGTGAGCTCGATCCGTTGCCCTCCACGGGTCACGTCGCGCGTGGCCGGGGTGAGGACTAAGTCGTCGACTTGGAGAATCCCCGGACTTTCGGTTGCGCCACGACGGAGGAGCGCGCGGACGCGCGCCAACAGTTCGTCGATGGCGAACGGTTTGGTGAGGTAATCGTCGGCGCCCGCGTCGAGCCCTTTCACCCGCTGATCGATTTGGGATTGTGCCGAGAGGATCAACACGGGAGCCCGGATGCGCTCCCGGCGGACACGCTTCAGGATGTCGAGGCCGGAGATCGACGGCAGCATCAGATCGACGACAAGGAGGTCATAGTCGGTCCCGAGCGCCATCTCGAGACCCTTGGCCCCGTCCTCGCAGAGGTCGACGGCGTAGCTTTCTTCCTCAAGCGCCCGCTTGATAAAGCAGCCGACTTTGGATTCGTCCTCAATGACCAGGATACGCATAGGGACTCCGTACGGGCGGCTGATTATACCAAAATACCGCGCCGAAGGACTGGGAGCCTGTTCGAGCGATGGAGAGGACACGTCGCAACGAGTGGGGGAGGAGGAAGGGTACCATGACCCCGGCCGATCACGTCGAATCGCCGGGGACGACTTGTTCGAGAGCCGTGATCACCGCCCTGTCCTCACGAAGGTTGACGACGAGCGTGGTTTCGCCTTCGATCGTGAACTCCCGCTGATCCTGCCGGAGCGTCTCTGTCGATTTGAACGAGACCTTCGCGCTACGCTCATCCGGTGCGAGCGATACCGTGGTGTGCGTGCGGGTGAAATCGTTCGCGCTGGGAAAGGCGAATCCCATGACCAAGGTTTTCCCATATTCCTCGCGCGAGAGGGTCGCGATCTGCTGGGATGCGCCTTGCCGCATGTGAATCGTGATAGTGGCATCAGGCGCAAGGTGGCGCAGCACCCCGTCGATCTCCTTCCGTCGCATGGCCTGATCGAGCGCATCGAGCAGGAGGTCGATGGATTCGCGGGTCAGATGAATCTGCGGCTTGGAGGGCGTCAACGACCGGTCCGACGATTCCTTGTCAGCCTGCGTGGTACTGGATTGGATAGTGAGGGAAGGCAACGACAGGCCGAAGCCGCTCAAGAGCATGTAGCCGATTGCGGCGGCGGCGATCACGATGCCGAGGCAACCTGCGAGGAAGCGGGCGTGGCCGGCCGAGGGATGCGGCCGGGACCCCTGTGCACCGTTCTCCTCCGGGAGTTTGTTTGTCGATGCCATAGGGTAGCGGTTCCGGCGTGGAACGAAGGAATCACTCCACGATAGCGGAAACCAGGTGGAAAGCAATCAAAGTCATGGGATGAGCAGAACTGGATGGTCGAGGCCTGCGCGCCACGATCAGGATGGCTGTTCCATGCCTCGACAGGCAAGGAACACAACTGGAACGGCGGGTCCCACGAGTCTCTTGGAAAAGGACAGGTGCCATGGTACTCTGCCAATCAATCGACAGGGATCTGGCCGAGAAGCATCACCCACCAGAGGACAAGATATCCCCCATGACCACGCAGAACTTTCTTGAACCGAGCGATAATTTTCTCCCTCGACATCTTGGCCCGACTGACGCCGACATCAAGGAAATGCTGGCCATATTGGGGTTGCCGTCGCTCGAGGCGCTCGCCGATGCGACCTTACCGGGCGACATACGGCTTCGGAAGCCCCTCGAGCTCCCTTCCCATCTCGGCGAACAGGCCATGCTGGCTCGACTGAAAGGCATGGCCGCCCGGAACAAGGTCTTCCGGTCGTTGATCGGGATGGGTTACTACGATTGTGTGACACCGGGCGTCATTCAACGGAACATTCTGGAGAATCCGGGATGGTACACCCAGTACACGCCCTATCAAGCCGAAATCGCACAGGGTCGCCTGGAAGCGCTCGTCAACTTCCAGACCATGGTCGCGGACTTGACCGGTCTGCCGCTGGCGAACGCGTCGCTTCTGGACGAAGCGACGGCGGCCGCGGAAGCGATGGCGATGTGCTACGTGATCGCCCGCGGCTCGGGTCACGAACGGAAGGAATTCTTTGTCTCACGCGACTGTCACACCCAGACCATTGCCGTCTTGCGGACCAGAGCTGAGCCGCTCGGTGTCACCATCCGGACCGGTGCCCCTTCCTCTGTCGATTGTTCGAACGACCAGCTCTGCGGCATTCTCCTGCAGTATCCGGCGACGGATGGCTATGTAGGTGATTACAGCATGTTGGTGACGCAGGCCCATGAGGCCGGCGTGCTGGTGGTGGTCGCAACGGATCTCCTCGCGCTCACGCTGCTCCGTTCACCGGGCGAGTTCGGGGCCGACATTGCCGTGGGTTCGACGCAGCGGTTCGGGGTTCCGCTCGGGTTCGGGGGGCCTCATGCCGCCTTCCTGGCGACGCGAGACGAATACAAGCGGCAGATGCCGGGTAGAATCGTCGGCGTGTCGAGGGATGTCACCGGGAAGCCGGCCATCCGGCTTTCGCTTCAGACACGGGAACAGCACATTCGACGAGAAAGAGCGACGAGCAACATCTGCACAGCGCAAGTCTTGTTGGCCGTCATGGCCGGCATGTACGCGGTCTACCATGGACCGGACGGGCTCCGCCGCATCGCCGAGCGCGTGCACGGACTCACGTTGCTGGTGGCTGAAGGACTGCGGCGGCTCGGATTCGATGTGCTGCCGAAAGTCTTTTTCGACACCGTTCGCGTGCCCATTACCCGGAGTCAAGGCGATCAGATTGCGATGCGGGCGAACGGAGAGGGGATCAACCTCCGGCGCTATGAGGACGGCTCGGTCGGATTCTCGCTCGACGAAGTCAGCTCGGAGGACGAAGTCCGCCGCTTGCTGGAAATCTTCGTAGGGCATGACCGGCTGCCGTTTCGGCTGTCGGACATGGCCGCCACCGTCGATCTCAGCTATCCCGGGTCACTGGCCAGAACCAGCAAGTATCTGACGCACGAAATCTTCCATCGGTACCAATCCGAACATGAGTTGCTCCGGTATCTCCATCGGCTGCAGGCGAAAGATCTCTCGCTGGTACATTCCATGATTCCGCTCGGCTCCTGCACGATGAAGCTGAATGCCACGTCTGAAATGCTGCCGGTGACCTGGCCGGAGTTTGCCCGCATGCATCCCTTCGCCCCGGCGGAGCAGACCCAAGGCTATCAAGAGATGATTCAACAACTCGAATCGTGGTTGGTCGGCATCACCGGTTTTGCGGCCGTCTCGCTCCAGCCGAACGCGGGGTCACAGGGCGAATACACGGGTCTAATGGTCATTCAGGCGTACCATCGGTCGAGGGGAGAGGCGCATCGGAACGTCTGCTTGATTCCGGTGTCAGCCCACGGGACGAATCCTGCCAGCGCCACCATGGCCGGCATGACCGTCGTTGTGGTGGCCTGCGACCGCCACGGCAATGTGGACTTGGATGATCTTGAAGCGAAGGCGGCTGAACATCGGGACCGCTTGTCCACGCTCATGCTCACCTATCCGTCCACGCACGGCGTGTTCGAGACCGGCGTCCGGCGCATTTGCCAGATCGTGCATACCCATGGCGGACAGATCTACATGGACGGGGCCAACATGAACGCCATGGTCGGCCTCTGCCGTCCCGGCGACATCGGCGCCGATGTCTGCCATCTCAATCTTCATAAGACGTTCTGTATTCCGCACGGGGGAGGTGGACCCGGTGTGGGGCCGGTCGGCGCGGCGCGGCATCTTGCGCCGTTTCTCCCCGGCCATCCCGTGACGAAACTCGGCGGGCCGGAAGCCATCGGCCCGGTGTCGGCGGCGCCGTTCGGGAGCGCGAACATTCTCCCGGTTTCGTGGGGCTATATCGCGCTGATGGGTCGCGATGGATTGACCAAAGCCACGCAGGTGGCCATTCTCAACGCCAACTACATGGCAAAGCGGCTGGAGAAGCAGTTCTCGGTTCTGTACACCGGCGGCACCGGATTAGTGGCCCACGAATTCATCCTCGATCTGCGGGAATTCAAGGAGAGCGCCGGGATCGAGGCGATGGACGTCGCGAAGCGACTGATGGATTACGGCTTCCATGCGCCGACGGTTTCGTTCCCGGTCGCCGGCACGCTCATGATCGAACCGACGGAGAGCGAAGCGAAAGCGGAACTCGATCGGTTCTGCGAGGCGCTGATCCTGATCCGCGGCGAGATCCAGGCGATCATCGACGGCCGCCAGCCGCGGACGAATAACCTGCTCAAGAACGCGCCCCACACGGCCACCATCGTCGCGGCCACGGAGTGGCATCGCCCCTATAGCCGCGAGCAGGCGGCGTTCCCCGCCCCCTGGCTCGGAAACAACAAGTTCTGGCCGAGTGTCAGCCGCATCGATGAAGCCTACGGCGATCGTCATCTCGTCTGCAGCTGTCCTCCCATTGAAAGCTATCAGCCGTAGCGCGATCCCGCGTGCGGGAAGGGCGAGATGTGCGCACAAGTCGCGCGACTCGCGCGAAAGGCACGTCTCGCGGGATACGTTGGTCCGTTGCGCATATCCCATACGCTTCAAATGTTGAGTTTTGAGTGCTTAGTGTTGAGTTGGACGCGAACTCAAAATTCAACACTCAAAACTAAGAACTTGCCGAAA
>Ga0334722_10004637_pt1 | contig 14178 bp, 16 predicted proteins | sample C3_bottom_MG_FD_207210 | JGI IMG/M metagenome (GOLD analysis project Ga0334722, IMG submission 207210) | Sediment microbial communities from Yellowstone Lake, YNP, Wyoming, USA - C3_bottom | ecosystem: Environmental > Aquatic > Freshwater > Lake > Sediment | place: USA: Wyoming | collected...
GGTTCAAGAACTTCTCGTACTAAGGATGTTAAACCTTCTTGATAGGTCTTTATAAACTGATAAAATTGTTTTGATGAGGTAAATTTGTCTAAAAACATCTCTAAAGTATTTTTAGCTATAATAGCAGCATTAACCACGGTGGGACAGCCAATAGCTATTACAGGGACTCCCAAGACTTCTTGATTTAATCCTGGTCGGCGGTTACCGACTCCTGAGCCTGGAGAGATACCTGTATCTGCCAGCTGAATGGAGGAACAAATTCTTTCTACACTTGCTGCGGCTAAAGCATCAATAGCTATAACTAAGGCTGGATTTATTTTTTCAACAATACCTTTAACAATTTCTACGGTTTCGATTCCTGTTATTCCTAAAACACCTGGGGAAATTGCTGCAACGTTACGAAATCCTTTGGTAACTGCTTCTTGTTTTAAATCAAAAAGATGGCGGGTAACTAATACATAATCAACCACTTTAGGACCCAAAGCATCGGGGGTCGCATGCCAGTTTCCAAGACCTACAATTAAAATTGGTTGTTCATTGGTTGCGGGAAGCAAATTTTTTAGCTCTTCGGCTAATTTAATCATAATGTCTTTATGTGCTGGTAAATTAGGAGTTCTTAAAATCGGAGCATCTATAGTTATGTAATTACCTTTAGGCCGTTGCAGTTGTAAAGCACCTTGGTTGGTTAATATTTGAACCTTAGTTACTGCAAAATTAGCCTGGCGGTCTTTAGTTACCTTTACCCCAGGAATTTCAACGCCTGCTTCGCCCCTTAAAAGTTCATGGGCTTCTACTGCCATGTCAAGGGTAATACCAAAAGCTTTAAAAAATTCCATTAATGGCAAAATTCATCACCTCATCGTCTATTTTATGTTAAGTGGTGAAATTTTATAAGGGAGGAATAATAAAATGGAAGAAGTAGTAATTGTCCCAAAAATTATCGATAATCTTAACGGATATACGATAAAGTATTCAAATAATGCTACGATTAATGATTATCTGCGAGAAATAGAAAAACTTGTTTTAGCTACCAATTACAGCCGAGAGTCGAGAACTAAAACCTGTCTTGGTTGTATTAAGTGCTGTTATGAACGAATTCCGCTTACTAATATTGATGTACAAATTTTACTAAACGGAATTTATAAACTTAAAAGAGTTAAATATGATTTTTATACTTTTTTACGAGATTATACCGAAATATTTATTAATGGAGTGGAAATTGATATAATCTTAAAGAGAAAAGAAAATAATGCTTGTATTTTTTTAAATGAAAAAGAAAAAAAGTGTGAGGTTTATAATTATAGGCCTTTTGTCTGTCGAAGTTTTTATTGTATTCCTACAACTAATGAAATAGAAATGCTGCGTTTAGGAATAGTTAATTTAGGAGAAGATGCCTTAGTACGACAATATCTTTTATATCTAACTGAAACAAAAAACAAACCTTACTGGACTTATGCCGAAAAACCCAAGCTTACCCTAAATTTTTATCCTAAAAATCTTTTTTGGGGTAAAAATAGTTATGACATAAAACTTAAGGATATATTATTTTATCTTAAATAAAAAAAAGCTGGCCTAATGCCAGCGTAGAGAGGAGAAACCGGAGGAAGAGCAAATGGGGGAGGGTGTATAGAGTTTGCTCTTTTCCGGAGCATTATCTATTGTTTCCTCTTTAAAAAAATTTATACATAGTTTGGTGAGAAAAATGCGGATAATTACAGGAGAAGCTCGAGGGCGAAAATTACTTACTCCCAAAGGGCTAAAGACAAGACCAACGGCGGACCGAGTTAAGGAATCACTGTTTAACATTTTAGGGCCACGGGTTATTGATGCAGTTGTGCTTGATGGCTTTGCTGGCACCGGAAATCTTGGCTTAGAAGCATTAAGTAGAGGGGCAAAATTTTCTTATTTTGTGGAACAGGATAAAGAGGCCTTTAACTGTCTCTCTCAAAATATTAAAGCGTTAGGATATGAAGAAAAGTCAAAGGCCATAAAAGGTGATCTTCTTAAAATACTTCCAGGATTAAAAGAACAATTTGACATAGTGTTTCTTGATCCGCCGTATGGTAAAGAGCTTGAAAAGCTAGCAGTTTCAGAAATTTTAAAACTTAATTTATTAAAGGAAAATGGACTTATAATTATTGAAACGGCTGCCAAAATTAGCCTAAATTTAAACTATAAAAATCTTATGTTGATTCGAGAAGCTAAATATGGAAGTACCTTATTAGGATTTTATATATTTAAGCGAGGGGGAGAGTAATTTGCGTATTGCTGTTTATCCGGGGAGTTTTGATCCTATTACTAATGGCCATTTAGACATTATTGAAAGAGCTGCAGAACTTTTTGACCGTTTAATTGTTGCTATTGCTAAAAATCCTGTAAAAAATCCTCTTTTTACCTTAGATGAGCGATTAGATATGTTAAAAGAAACTTTAAAATATTACCCTAATATTGAAATTGACAGTTTTGAAGGTCTTACCGTTAATTATCTTAAAATAAAAAATGCCCAGGTTATCATTCGAGGTCTTAGAGCTATTTCTGATTTTGAAAATGAATTTATGATGGCTTTAACCAACAAAAAACTTGTTCCCTGGGCTGAAACAATTTTTTTAATGACAAAAGCTGAATATTCTTTTATAAGTTCAAGTGCGGTTAAAGAAGTTGCCATGTATGGCGGGTGCTTAAAAGGTTTAGTTCCAGAGTATGTAGAATTAAAATTAAGAGAAAAATTTCAAAAGGAAGGGTGTTAATAAATGGATGTTTTAAAAATCTTGGAAGAATTTGAGGAGAAAATTCTCGATAGTCCTAAAATCCCCTTGACGGGAAAAGTATTAATAGATGAAGAAGAGCTATTAACCTTTGTTGATAAAATTAGAAGTATGCTTCCTGATGAAATTAGCAAGGCTAAGGGGGTATTAGAAAGCAGAGAAAAGCTTATCACGAAAGCAAAAAATGAGGCGGAAGAAATTTTAGAAAGGGCTAAACAACAGGGAGAGCGCTGGTTAAGTGAATCGGAAATGTTAAAAATTGCCGAAGAACGGGCAAGAGAAATTATTAATAAAGCAAATGCTACAGCAAGTGAGCTAAAAATTGGGGCAAAACAGTATGCTATAGATACCCTTGAAAAAATGGCATTAACCCTAAATACTGCATTACAGGAATTGAATAAAGGTATCGAAGAACTTAAAAAATAATTTTAACTTTATTAATAATTAAAGTTATTAAATAAAAAAGCTGAAATACAAGGTAAACTATTAAAGCCAAAATTAAAGAAATCTTAATTAAGTTTGGGGAGTTAAAGACTATTACATAATTAATGTTGTGTACCGGAAGGGAAAAGTTAAAATATAAAGCTGTGGTTATAATTGTACTTATTAAGCCGTGGATTGGCCGTGTAATAAAATATTTTTTTGCCGTTAAATCTGTTTTTGAGATAATAGCTAAAATTTGAGCAAATACGGAAACGCCGCCAAGGCTTAAAATAAAGCTTAAAAAAATAAGTTTACTGAGCGGGGTTAAATTTAACTCCGCTATTCTTTTTACACCATTTGAAATTTCTAATATACCCGCAAAGATAGCGGTAAATAAGCTTGATTCAGATAACATTAGATATTCTACTAGAGAAATTAAAACTGCAAAGAATATAATAAAGCCACCCACCAAAAAAATTTTTTTAAAAGCTGACTCAATTGCATCCTGTAATATTCTCCCGAAGGGAAGATAATAATAAGAATTAATCAGTTCAAAGTTATTTTGTCGAAAAATATTTTTCCGGCGAGCGGTAATCCCTAATCCTAGGCCTATTATTAAGCTTGCCAAATAATGTCCAAGTAAAAGAAAAAGACCATAAGTTGGATTATTTAATAAAGCAACCCCTATAGTAGATAATAAAAATAAAGGACTTACATTATTAGTAAAAGCCAATAAACGTTCTCCTTCTTCTTGGGTAATTAATTTTTGCTCTCTTAAATTTGCTACAACCACACTGCCTACAGGGAAACCGGAGGTAAAACCCATTACGATAGGTATTGTAGCGACTCCGGGAACATTAAAAAGAGGTCGCAGAAGAAATTCAAAGACCTTGCTCATTTTTAAAAACACATCGTTTTTATTTAATAGTTCGGCCACAATAAAGAAAGGGAGTAGCGTGGGAATAATGATGTTAAGCCATAGCTCAACGCCGTATTTTGCGCCTTTATATACGGCAAGTGGATTCAAAATAAAAACAAGGAAAAATAAAAATAACAACCAGGTTTGAAAATAATTTGACTTTTTCAAAAATACCACCTCAGAGTCAGAAATATAAGAAATATAAAAAAATTAAAAAATTGTAATTCTGCATAGAAAAAGTTAAAAGGGTATGATATAAATAAATTGATAAAAGTTATGTAGAAAAAAGTCGGGAGGCTTTTTTATGTTAAATTTTATTGAAAAAGTAAAAAATACAGCTAGAGAGTTTCAGAGAACCATTGTGTTACCTGAAAGTAACGATGATCGGGTAATTAAAGCTGCCGAACAAATTCTCAAAGAGCGGTTAGCTAAAATAATTTTATTAGGCAATGAAAAAGAAATTGCAGAAAGAGCCAAAAATTTAAAGGTAAATTTAGATGGGGCTATAATTATTGATCCCTTAAAAGATAGAAATCGGGAAAAATATGCAACCCTTCTTTATGAATTAAGGAAAAATAAAGGAATGACCTTAGAAAAAGCTAACGAATTAATTAACAATCCTCTCTACTTTGCTACGCTCATGGTTAAAGCTGAGGATGCCGATGGTTTAGTAGCAGGATCACTGAGTCCAACTCCCGATGTTCTTCGTCCAGCCTTACAAGTCATAAAAACAAAACCAGAATTTTCGGTTGTTTCTGGTGCCTTTATTATGGTTATTCCCAATCCCCAATATGGAGAACACGGAATTATGTTGTTTGCAGATTGTGCTGTAAACCCTGACCCCAATCCACAGCAGTTAGCGGAAATTGCCATTGCTTCGGCGATGACTGCCCAAAAGCTTCTTGGGATTACGCCTTATGTAGGCCTACTTTCCTTTTCTACTAAAGGAAGTGCTGAACACGAGTTAGTAGATAAAGTCCGGGAAGCAGCCCGTATTGCCAATAAACTGCGCCCGGATTTAAAAATTGAGGGTGAATTGCAAGTTGATGCGGCCATTGTTCCTTCCGTTGGCGCCAAAAAAGCTCCGGGAAGTGAAGTGGCGGGTCGAGCTAATGTTTTAATCTTTCCAGACTTACAATCAGGGAATATTGGCTATAAATTAGCCCAAAGAATGTCCGGAGGAGAAGCAATTGGACCGATTCTCCAGGGTATGGCAAAGCCAGTTAATGATTTATCCCGGGGCTGTAGCGTAGACGAAATTGTGAACCTAACTGCTATAACTGCTGTGCAATCGTATTACGGTATTTAAAGCGCCTCAGGCGCTTTTTTAAATTAAGCTAAAGGAGGCAGAATTGTGAAAGTACTTGTTTTAAATTGTGGTAGCTCGTCTTTAAAATATCAATTATTGGACATGACCAGTGAAGTAGTTTTAGCTAAAGGCTTGGTAGAAAGAATAGGTTTAGAAGGTTCATGCCTAATTCTGGAAATTCCAGGGAGAGAAAAGATAAAGAAAGAACGAAATTTTGCCAATCATGAAGTGGCAATTAATGCAGTCTTGTCCGAATTAACCCTTGAAGAGTACGGTATTTTAAAGGATTTAAATGAAATAAAAGCTATTGGACACCGAATAGTTCACGGCGGCGAAAAGTTTTCGGGTTCAGTGGTTATTACCGAAGAAGTTTTAAAAACTGTTGAAGAATGTGTTGAGTTGGCTCCGCTTCATAATCCACCAAACATCTTAGGGATTAAGGCGTGCCAAAAATTACTCCCGCATACGCCACAGGTGGGGGTTTTTGACACCGCTTTTCACCAAACTATGCCTAAATATGCTTATCTTTATGGTGTTCCTTATCAATGGTATGAAAAATATGGAATACGTCGCTATGGTTTTCATGGTACTTCTCACAAATATGTTTCCAAGAGAGCTGCCGAAATTCTTGGCGAACCGCTAGAAAGTTTAAAAATTATTACCTGCCACTTGGGTAATGGTTCAAGTGTAGCTGCAGTAAAGGAAGGAAAATCTATTGATACTTCTATGGGTTTTACTCCTCTTGAAGGGTTAATGATGGGAACCCGCTCAGGCAGTATTGATCCGGCTATTATCACTTTTATTCAAGAAAAAGAAGGCTTAAAAGCTTCAGAGGTAAATAATCTTTTAAACAAAAAAAGTGGAGTTTTAGGAATTTCAGGTTACAGTGATTTTCGGGATATAGAAGAGCGGGCTATGACCGGGGATGAAAAAGCAAAGCTTGCCTTAGATATGTTTTGCTATCAAGTAGCAAAATATATTGGGGCTTATGCTGCAGCGATGAATGGTGTGGATGCTATTGTGTTTACTGCTGGGGTTGGCGAAAATTCCGATATTGTCCGCAAAGGTGTCGTTCAATATTTAGGTTACCTTGGAACAACTTTGGATAAGGAAAAAAATAAGGTACGGGGAAAAGAAGCAATAATTTCTACAAAAGACTCTAAAGTAAAGATTTTAGTTGTTCCCACAAACGAAGAATTAATGATTGCTAGGGAAACGCAAGCTTTGGTAAATAGCAAGTAATGGTTGACAGTAAAATTAACCCCGGTTATAATGTTATTTGTTATTGGGGGTTCTATTATGTATTTAGATTTAACTTCCATAAAAAATGACAAAAAGGTTATCTTGGAATTTTCCGAAAAAGTTAACCTTGGAAAATTAGGGGAAGATTTTGTCAATTACCATAGCAATTTTCCCTTTCAGGTTACGGGAACGGTACAAAATACCGCTAACGGGTTTTATTTAAAGGGAACCATTACCGGCAAGGTTATTACCCAATGTAGTCTATGCCTGCAGGAGATCGAACTTGACTTTGATTTGCCGGTGGAAAGAATTTATAAAACCGTAACCGACGAGGAGAGTTTTCCCCTAGTTGATTTTAAAATTGACCTTGATGAACTGGTTTTTGAAGAAGCAGTTTTGAATTTACCCCTAAAACCAGTTTGTCACGAAGAGTGTCGTGGATTATGTCCGATTTGTGGGCAAAACTTAAATGAGCGGGATTGCAACTGCACTAAAGACGATATTGATCTTCGTCTTTTGCCGCTTATGAAGCTTTTAGAAAAGCAAAAGGGGGTGTAGGTAATGGGAGTACCAAAAAGGCGGGTGTCAAAAACTCGAAAAAATAAACGGCGGGCCCAGTGGAAAATTTCTGCTCCTAAACTTGTGAGCTGTCCTCACTGCCACCAGTTAATGGTACCGCACCGGGTTTGCAAAAATTGCGGGTATTATGATGGAAGACAAGTAGTAAATATCGAATAGAAAAAATCTCCAGTGTTCACTGGAGATTTTTTTTCTTGCCTAAAAAATATAATTAGTTTAAACTAATAATATATAGTAGCAGGTACTAAAAGGTGATACTAAATGGCGAGAGCTCCAGAACAACGGCGCAAAAAACTAAAAGAATTAATTAAAGAAAATCCTTTTTTAACTGATGAACAGTTAGCAAAGGAGCTAGGAGTAAGTATTCAGACAATCCGACTTGACCGTCTCATTTTAGCAATACCAGAACAACGAGAACGAGTTGAATCTATGGCCCAGCAAGCTTATCAAAATTTAACTTCTTTAGCCAAGGAAGATATTATCGGTCGCTTGTTGGTTTTAGAACCGGGTGAAAAAGCTGTTTCTATTTTAGAAATTATGGAAGAAATGTGTTTTAAAGAAGGAAAGGTAGCGCGGGGTCATTTTTTATTTGCCCAAGCTAATTCTTTGGCGGTGGCTTTAGGACCAGGGAAAAATATAGTAACGGGAATTGCGCGTATGAGCTTTAAAAGGCCGGTCTTTGCAGGGCAAAAAGTGGTTGCTACCGCAGTGGTCCGGGTAAAGAAACAAAATAAATTTTACATAAAAGTTGTCGGGAACGTAGAAAATGAAATTGTTTATGTTGGACGTTTTGTGGTTTTCAAAATCCAAAAGGAGGGTTAGGATTGCTGGTTGTTGATGCTATGGGGGGAGATTTAGCTCCTCGGGAAATAGTTTTAGGTGTGGAAGATTTTGTCGAAGAAACGGGCAAAAAAGTTATCTTGGTAGGCAGGGAAAAAGACATAAAAAAAGAATTAACAAAAAAAGGGAATAATCTTTTTAACATTGAAATAGTAGATGCAGAAGAAGTTGTAACAATGGACGAAAAACCTACTATGGCTTTAAAGAAAAAAGAAAGCTCAATTTGGAAAGGGCTTAATCTTGTAAAAAACAAAGAAGCAAAAGGCTTTTTTTCCGCTGGCAATACTGGAGCGGTAATGGCTTCAGCGGTACTTTGCTTGGGGAAAATACCTGGAATTGACCGTCCGGCTATAATTACTCCTCTTCCTACTTTATCCGGCCAAACTTTTTTAATCGATGCTGGCGCCAATGTTGATGTTAAACCAGAAAACCTTTACCAGTTTGCCGTCATGGCTGAAGTTTATTTAAAAACGGTTTATCAATATCAAAAGCCGAGAATTGCTGTAATTAGCAATGGTGAAGAAGAAGGTAAAGGTAATGAGCTTGTTAAAAAAACCTATCCCCTTTTAAAAGAAAAATTTTCCGGATTCGTTGGAAATATTGAAGGCAAAGATATTTTTAAAGGAACTGCCGATATAATCGTTGCCGATGGATTTGTTGGTAATATTGTGCTTAAAACCGGGGAAGGGCTTGCTGAAAGTATCTTTAATCTTTTAAAGGAGGAAGTTTTTTCCGATTTAAAAGGTAAAGTGGCTGGGTTATTACTAAAAGAATCATTAAAGAAAATAAATAAGCGGCTGGACTATGCTGAATACGGTGGTGCACCGCTTTTAGGCGTAAATGGTATAGTGTTTATTGCCCACGGACGTTCCCGGCGCCGGGCTGTGCAAAACGGTCTCAAATTTATGGCGAACGCTGTTGAAACTGGTTTTATAGAAGAACTGTTAAAGGGGGATTTAAATGTTCGGGAAAATTGAAGGCGTTGAAATATTAGGAATTGGAAAGTATCTGCCGGAATCGGTCTTGACAAATCAAGATTTAGAACAAAGATTGGATACTTCCAATGAATGGATTGTAAGCAGAACCGGTATTAAGGAACGGCGGATAGCCGATTCTACGGAAACTACATTAATGATGGCTTACAATGCAGCCCAAAGGGCCCTTTTAAATGCTCAAGTTAAACCGGAGGAAATAGGTTTAATCATTGTGGCTACCGCTACTCCCGACATGATATTTCCGGCAACTGCTGCTCAACTGCAGGAGAAGCTTAAAGCTTTTAACGCAGGTGCTTTTGATCTCTCTATTGGCTGTACCGGTTTTATTTATGCCTTAGTTACCGGTTCCTTGTATGCTAAAGCTCTCTATCCCCAAAAGGTTATGGTTGTAGGAGCAGAAAAACTATCAGCAATTGTGGATTGGGAAGACAGAAACACTGCTGTCTTGTTTGGGGATGGGGCTGGAGCCGTTGTGGTAGGAGCAAATCCCGAAAAAGCTGGAATTTTAGCTTTTGAGTTAGGTGCCGATGGCAGCGGGGCAGAGTATCTATTGTTGCCTGCAGGCGGTTCTAAGCTTCCTGCAAGTAAGGAAACGGTAGAAAAAAGACTCCACTATATAAAAATGAACGGGAAAGAAGTTTTTAAATTTGCCGTAAAAAAAATAGAAGAGTCAGTACTACGTTTGCTTCAAAAGGTAAAATTAGAACCTAAGGATATCAATCTTTACCTGTTCCACCAGGCAAATCAGCGGATTATTGCAGCATCAATAGAGCGTTTGTCCTTAGATTTTGAGAAAACGTTTATGAATCTCGACCGGTATGGAAACACTTCGGCAGCTTCTATTCCCATAGCGTTAGAGGAAGCTATTCGTGCAGGAAGGTTAAAGAGAGGAGATAAGCTTCTGCTCTCGGGCTTTGGTGCAGGGCTGGCCTGGGGAAGCTTAATTTTAGAATTTTAGGGAGGGTATGCAATTTGAGAACCGCGCTTACTGAACTTTTAAATATAAAATATCCCATTTTGCAAGGGGGGATGGCCTGGGTTGCTACTGCTCGCTTAGCAGCTGCTGTTTCGAATGCCGGTGGGCTTGGAATAATTGGAGCGGGTAATGCTCCAGCCCAGTGGGTCCAAAATGAAATTAAAAAGGTAAAACAATTTACCGATAAACCTTTTGGTGTAAATGTTATGCTTTTGTCACCTCATGTTGATGAGGTTATGGAAGTTATTGTGGAAGAAAAGGTACCAGTAATCACTACCGGTGCAGGTAATCCGGGTAAATATATTAAAAAATTAAAAGAAAATAATATCAAAGTAATTCCTGTAGTAGCCTCGGTTGCGCTAGCCAAACGTTTAGAACGTACTGGGGTAGACGCAGTGATTGCCGAAGGCCATGAATCCGGTGGACACATAGGCGAGCTTACTACTATGGCTTTAGTTCCCCAAGTAGTGGATAATGTTTCTATTCCTGTTATTGCTGCTGGTGGGATTGCTGACGGCCGTGGATTAGTAGCTGCTCTGGCGCTTGGAGCTGAGGCTGTGCAAATGGGGACTCGCTTTTTATGTGCCGAAGAAACGGAAATTCATCCAGCGGTAAAAGAGGCTGTACTTAAAGCTCAAGACCGGGATACAGTGATAACCGGTGCATCTACTGGCCACCCAGTCCGTATTATTAGAAATAAATTGGCTCGTCGTTTCTTAGAACTTGAAGAAAAGAGAATTGCTCCCGAGGAGTTAGAGAAACTTGGGGCTGGCAGCTTAAGACGGTGTATGCAGGACGGGGATGTGGAAGAAGGTTCTTTAATGGCAGGGCAAATTGCAGGTTTAATTAAAGAAATTAAACCTGCTGGAATAATCATTGAAGAAATCATGAAGGAGGCAAGGGAAATTATGCAAAAGATTGCGAGGGGGATTGATGAGTAAAACTGCCTTTGTCTTTCCTGGACAGGGTTCACAACAGGTTGGGATGGGAAAAGACCTATATGAATCCTTTCCTTTAGTGCAAAAATATTTTAATTTAGCCAATGAAGTTTTAGGTTATGACCTTACCCGGATTGTTTTTGAGGGACCTGAGGATCAATTAAATTTAACCGCTAACACCCAACCAGCTATTTTAACTTTAAGTTACAGTTTGTATCTACTATTAGAAGAAAAGGGTATAAAACCTGCGATTTATGGGGGGCACAGTTTAGGGGAGTTTACAGCTCTTACTGCTGCCGGAGTTTTAAAATTTGAAGATGCGGTTTTTTTAGTTCATATTCGGGGTAAACTTATGCAAGAAGCGGTTCCGGTAGGTAGGGGCGTTATGCTAGCGGTTATTGGTCTTGATAAAGAGAGTTTAGAGGCTGCGGTAAAGGAATTAGCTTCAGTTGGGATCCTGGAAATAGTAAATTATAACGGTGGTGGACAGTATGTGCTGGCGGGCGAAAGTAAAGTAAAAGATGAAGCTACCTTACTTTTAAAAGCTAAAGGTGCAAAAAGAATTACTGAGCTTCCGGTTTCGGCACCTTTTCATTCCTCCTTAATGCGTCCGGCAGCGCAAAAATTTCAAACTTATTTAGAAAAGGTGGAATTTTTACCGCCAAAAGCTCCTGTGGTGAGCAATGTATCGGCTGAAATACTTTCCGACGCAGATAAAATTCGTAGCTTAATTAAAAAACAAATGGCAGCGCCGGTGCTATGGGAACAATCGGTTTTAGCCATGGTAAATCAGGGGGTAAATAGCTTTGTAGAAATTGGTCCCGGGAAGGTTTTAACCGGCTTAATTAAGCGTATTGCCCCAACTTCTTTGTACAATGTAAATAATCTTGAAACTTTGCGGTTTTTACTTGATAACCTCGAGGAGGTTGGATAAAATGAATTTTAGCGGCAAGGTTGTCCTGGTCACGGGAGCAAGTCGCGGTATTGGACGCAGAATTGCCGAACGCTTTGCTTTAGAAGGTGCGACGATAGGATTAAATTATCTTCATAATGACCAGCTTGCCCAGGAAATTAAAGAAAACTTAGAAAATCAAGGGGCCAAAGTACACCTTTTAAAAGGCGATGTCAGTCAAAAAGCTGATGTTGAAAAACTCATTAAAGAGTTAGTAGAAGTTTATGGTCGAATTGATATTGTAGTCAATAATACAGGGATAACAAAGGACAAACTTCTATTAAGAATGAGTTACGATGATTTTGATACTGTAGTTAAAACAAATTTGTATTCGACCTACCTTGTTACCCAAGTTGCTGCTAAAATAATGTTAAAACAACGTTGGGGAAGGATAATCAATATTAGTTCAGTTGTTGGTCTTAAAGGTAATGCCGGTCAGGCAAACTATGCTGCAAGTAAAGCCGCAATTATAGGCTTTACCAAAGCTGTTGCCTTAGAGCTAGCCAGTCGGGGAATCACGGTGAATGCTGTTGCGCCCGGGTACATACAAACTGATATGACCGAGAAGCTTGATGCCAAAGTAAAAGAAACATTAATTAACGCCATTCCCGCTGAAAGACTGGGCACAACCGATGATGTGGCCTCGGTGGTTTTGTTCCTGGCAAGCGAAGGCGCAGGTTATATTACTGGACAAACAATTGTTGTGGATGGCGGAATGGCTTTATAGGAAGGGGGTGAAGAAATGGCAGGAGTATTTGAACGAGTAAAAAAGATTATCGTTGAGCAATTAGGGGTAGAAGAAGATGAGGTAACCATGGAAGCTTCCTTTATTGATGACCTTGGGGCTGATTCCTTAGACATTGTGGAACTTATCATGGCTTTTGAAGAAGAGTTTGAATTGGAAATTCCCGATGAAGATGCGGAAAAAATTCGTACTGTTGGGGATGCAGTTAATTATATTCAAGAAAAAGCTTAACTTTAAAGTCCCGTGGAAGCTTTTCCCGGGACTTTTTTAAAAAGAGGTGAAAAAATGAAGAGAGTAGTGGTTACGGGAATGGGGTTAGTTACTCCGCTGGGTATTGGCATTAATAATAACTGGGAAAATCTTATGAACGGTGTTTCAGGGGTATCCGAGGTTTCCCTTTTTGATGCTTCGGAATTTGCTACAAAGATTGCGGCTGAAGTGCGCGACTTTGATCCATTGGATTTTATCGACAAAAAAGAAGCCCGGCGCATGGATCGTTTTACGCAATTTGCAGTGGCAGCAGCCAAAATGGATATAGAAGACGCTGGTTTAGAAATTGAAAAAATTGACCGAGACCGAGCTGGGGTGTTTATTGGAAGTGGTGTTGGCGGGATTAAAACTCTAGAAGATCAAGCTTTAGTCTTGCGGGAAAAAGGCCCAGATCGAGTCAGTCCGTTTTTTGTACCAATGATGATTGCCAATATGGCAGGCGGTCAAATAGCCATTACCTTTGGGTTGACCGGTCCCAATGAAACTATAGTATCGGCGTGTGCTTCGGGGTCTAATGCAGTTGGTGATGCTTTTCGTTACTTGCAGCGGGGTGAGGTAGATATAGCTATAGCTGGAGGTGCGGAAGCACCAATTACTCCGCTTTCTTTTGCTGGATTTTGCTCAATGAAAGCGATGTCGACTAGAAACGATGAGCCCCCAAAAGCTTCACGTCCTTTTGATAAAGCCCGAGATGGTTTTGTAATGGGGGAAGGTGCGGGAATTTTAATCTTAGAAACATTAGAACATGCTTTGGCCAGAAATGCTAGGATTTATGGTGAAATAGTAGGTTATGGTGTAACCAGTGATGCTTATCATATTACCGCTCCGGATCCTGAAGGCAAAGGAGCAGCTAGGGCAATGGAGTTAGCTCTTAAAGATGCTGGCCTTTCTCCTGTAGATATTACTTATATTAATGCCCATGGTACTTCTACCCCGTTAAACGATAAAATAGAAACGATGGCTATAAAGAAAGTTTTTGGAGAGCATGCCTATAAATTACTGGTAAGCTCAACTAAATCCATGACCGGTCATTTATTGGGGGCGGCCGGAGGAGTAGAAACTATTTATACGGTCTTAGCAGTTTATAACGACCAGGTTCCACCTACCATTAACTATGAAGAGCCGGAAGAAGGGTTGGACTTAGATTATGTTCCTAATGCTGGACGTAAGGTAAAAGTTTATGCTGCCCTTTCTAATTCTTTGGGATTTGGCGGTCATAATGTAA
>Ga0334722_10004638_pt1 | contig 14177 bp, 10 predicted proteins | sample C3_bottom_MG_FD_207210 | JGI IMG/M metagenome (GOLD analysis project Ga0334722, IMG submission 207210) | Sediment microbial communities from Yellowstone Lake, YNP, Wyoming, USA - C3_bottom | ecosystem: Environmental > Aquatic > Freshwater > Lake > Sediment | place: USA: Wyoming | collected...
TAAGATATAACCCCTGTTACTTTCTTTTCGGGTGAAAAGAAAGTAACCAAAGAAAAGCCGTTACGTTTTTTTGTTGTTAATCGCCCGCCGGTTTTTAGCCCAGCCCGGCTTGTTGGTCTGCGGCGTCCGTGATATCGCGAGGGCGTCCTCCGGCACGTCGTCAGTCACTGTGGTGCCCGCGGCTATCACCGCGCCTTTGCCGACCTTGACCGGTGCCACAAACTGCGTGTCGCTCCCGACGAATACCCCGTCCCCTATAATGGTCTTGAACTTGCCGTATCCGTCGTAGTTGCAGGTGATGGTGCCCGCGCCTATATTCACGTCCCTGCCTATCACGGCGTCGCCAATGTAGCTCAGGTGTGAGGCCTTTGCGTTATCGCCCAGGAAGGCCTTCTTCAGCTCTACGAAGTTGCCGGCCCTCGCCCGCTCGCCGACCCTGCTGCCGGGCCTGAGGTGTGCGAACGGCCCTACCTGGGCCCCCGCGTCCACGCACGACTCGGTTATGACGGAGTACCCTTTGACCGTGACCCCGTCCTTTACGGTGCTGTCGTTGATGATGTTGCCCGGCAGAAGGGTGCAGCCCTCGCCTATTATAGCGTTGCCTGTAATAAAATTGCCGGGATATACGACCGTGTCCCTGCCTATGATGACTCCCGGGTCTATGTACGTAGCATCCGGGTCAATAATGCTCACGCCGGACTCCATAAGCCGGGTGTTAACCCTGCGGCGTATTATGCGCTCCGCGGCCGCAAGCTCAGCCCGGCCGTTGATGCCGAGCGCCTCCTCCGGCCTTCCGGCCGGTACGCCCATGACCTTACCGCCGCGCCTGTTAGTTATCTCCACTACGTCGGTAAGGTAGAACTCCTTCTGTGCGTTTTCCGTCCGCACATCCTTGAGCGCGGCCGCGAAAACGCCCGCCTCGAAGCAGTAGGTACCCGTGTTTATCTCAGTTACCGCCTTCTCGCCGGCCGTGGCGTCCTTCTGCTCTACTATCCTCTGCACCGCCTTGCCGTCCCTTATAACCCTGCCGTACCCGGTTGGGTCGTCGAGCTCGGCAGTCAGCACCGATACGTCCGCCATCGCTTTCCTGTGGCGCGTGAGAAGCCCCTTTAGGGTATCCGCGCCGAGGAGCGGCGTGTCGCCGGAGACGACCATCACGGTGCCCGCAAAGCCCTTGAGCCTGCCCATCCCGGTCAGGGCCGCGTGTGCGGTGCCGAGTTGCTCCTTCTGGAGCGCGGTGAGCGCGCCCTTCGGCAGAATTGCCGACACCTTTTCCGACTGGTGGCCCACCACCACGACGAGCCTGGAGGGTTTGAGCGCCGCAATGTTGTCGAGCGTATGCTGGAGCATCGGCCTGCCGGCGATAGGGTGCATTACCTTCACAAGCGAAGACTTCATCCTGGTCCCAAGTCCTGCGGCCAGGACTATCACGGCGAAATCCTTCACTATGAGCCCGCCTTGACTGCGGGGTTCGTCCCAACCTGGGGCCGTTCTCCGGTAAGGCCCGCCATGCTTTCGTATATGCCGGTCCGTTCCTTTATTATGTTAGGCGTGGCAATGCCCGCCGACAGTATTATCTTGATGCCCTCTTCTATAGGGAGGCCGGTTTCCAGTACCTCTTCCCTCCTGAAGAGCGCTATGTCGCCCAAGTACAGGTTGTTGGTCGGTATGTAGACCGCGTTGAAGCACTCCTCGATACCGTCCTTGTTTTCTATTACGCATTCCTTCGTCAGGAAGCCGAACGCCTGCACGCCCTGCCTTGGGTATTCCACTATGACGAACTTCTTGAATGAGCCCCTGTTATGCGGGGAGAATGCGTCGCTCAACTGCTTGAAGGTGCTGTACAGGCTCTTCATTATGGGCACACGGAGCACCATCTTCTCCATGGCAACGAGTATCTTGCGGCCGAGCACGGTGGTTGCGAACGTGCCTACTATAAGGACCCCTATCACGTAGACCACAAGCCCCAGGCCTGGGTAGTGGCGGCCCAGGAGCATGTCCAGGTATCGCCCCAGTATCCCGTCCAGCAGCCCGAACAGCCATACTATGGCAAGTATGGTGAGCACTATCGGAAACGTGACGAAAAGCCCCGTGATGAGCCGTGTCTTGAAGGTTTTCTTGAAGTTGGCGCCGTCCATGCAACCCCTTAAAAAGATTTAGAGTTTAAAATACTATAATAAGCTTTTCCGAGTGATTTCTCAAGTGTTTTTTTATTGCATGGGGATGTTCTTTATAGTATTATGGCAGATGCAAATATGTATGTTTGTTGAGTTTTGACGCCCCTTTGCACAAAAGGGGGCTTTTTTTGTCTACCATCGGCCTCATCCGGCCGTATAATACCGGGCCGTGCATTGCGTCGGCCTTCTGAAAGGAAACGGCGTTGAGCAGACTGCTTGAACTTATAAAGGGACGCACCCTGATGATGGACGGGGCAATGGGCTCGATGCTCCAGGAGGCGGGGCTCGCCCCCGGCGCATGTCCCGAGGAGATGAACCTCTCCCGGCCCGAGGTCGTCAGAGAGATACACACTAAATACATCGTAGCCGGGGCCGACATAATAACCACCAACACCTTCGGCGGCACCAGGATAAAGCTCGCGGAGTACGGCCTTGCCGACAGGGTGGACGAGATTAACCGTGCCGCGGTGAATGTCGCCAGAGAGGCGGCTGCCGCATCGGGGCGCGAGGTATTCGTAGCCGGAGGCCTTGGCCCGACGGGCAGGTTCCTTGCGCCCGTGGGAGAGATGACGTTCGATGAGGTCTACGCCCTCTATGCAGAGCAGGCGCGCTCGCTCGCCGGGGCTGGCGCGGATGCGATAATAATAGAGACGATGTCCGACCTCAAGGAGGCGAGGGCCGCCGTCATAGCCGCGAAGGAGGCCTCGAAGGTTCCTGTCATAGTCACCATGACCTTCCAGCAGGACATGCGTACGCTTCTCGGCTCGCCGCCTGAAGTGGCCGTTACGGTACTCGAGGCCGCGGGCGCGGACATGATAGGCGCAAACTGCTCGCTCGGCCCGGAAGGCATATACGAGGTGGCAAAGGTGATGGCGCAGGTGGCGCGTGTTCCGCTCATATTCCAGCCCAACGCGGGTCTGCCCAGGCTCATAGACGGGAAGACCGTATACCCCGCCACTCCGGACGACCTGGCCGTGTACGCGGAGAAGTTCCTCGACCTGGGTGTCGCTATACTCGGCTCATGCTGCGGCTCTACGCCCGCGCATACCAATGCGATGTCGGAAAGGGTGAAGGCCCGTACCGGAAGAAGCGCATGCGCTACCCCGTCGTTTACCGGGACGCGGCTTGCCAGCCGCACGAGGCTCGTGGGCATGGGCGGCGGTTCGCTTCCAGTCATAATAGGAGAGCGTATAAACCCGACGGGGCGGAAGGACCTGACCGAGGAGCTGACTGCCGGCAGGACTGCGCTCGTAAAGAAAGAGGCGAAGGGCCAGGCCGAGGCCGGGGCGTCGCTCGTGGATATCAATGTAGGTCTGCCCGGCGGTGACGAAGCCGCGCTTATGCCCAAGGTGGTGCGTGCGGTCGAGGAGTCAACCGACCTGCCCGTGGTCATAGACTCGACAGACCCCGCCGCGATTGAGGCCGCGCTCAAAGAAACCGGCGGCAAGCCGCTTGTAAATTCCGTAACGGGCGACAGGGACAGGCTCGACTCCATACTTCCGCTTGTGAAGCGCTACGGCGCGGCCGTCGTAGGCCTGACGATAGACGAAAATGGCGTACCGGACACCGCCGAGAAACGCGTGGCTATCGCACAGCGGATACTGGATGCCTGCCTCGCGCACGGGATACCCAAGGAAGACCTTGTAATAGACGCGCTGGTCCTTACTGCGAGCGCGGAGCAGGCGCAGGCTGTGGAGACATTGAAGGCGGTCGCAATTATAAAGGAGCGGCTCGGGCTTGCGACCTCGCTCGGCGTGAGCAATGTCTCCTTCGGCCTGCCCAACCGTCCGCTCGTGAACGCGACGTTTCTCACGATGGCGCTCGGATACGGGCTGGACGCGGCGATGGTCAACCCTTACGACGCCAGGATGGGAGACGCAATATCCGCGAGCGCGGTGCTGACCGGAAGGGACCTGCGTGCGGAAAGCTACATACGCACCCATAAGAAGACTGCCACTGCAGCGCTAAAGAAGGCGGCCGAAAACTCCGCCCCGTTGACAATTGACGAAAAACTTCGTCAGGCTATTATCGACGGCGACAAAGAAAATGTAGTAGCTATAGTGGAAGAGGCGCTCGGTGTGGGCATGGCCCCGATGGATATAGGCAACAACTGCCTGATACCTGCTCTAACAGAAGTCGGCAAGCTTTACGAGGCGAAGGAGTTTTACCTGCCACAGGTGATGCAGTCGGCCGAGACTATGAAGGCCGCATTTGCCCGTCTCAAGGTAGAGATGAAAGGCGTTGCCGTGCAGGACAAGGGCACCGTGGTGCTTGCAACGGTATTCGGAGACGTGCACGACATAGGCAAAAACATACTCTCCACGCTGATCGAGAACCACGGCCTGAAGGTGATAGACCTGGGCAAGAACGTGCCCAAGGAGGCGATACTTGACGCGGCCGTGGAGAACAAGGCGGACGTCATTGGGCTCTCGGCGCTCATGACCACCACTATGACGCAGATGGAAGCTGTCATAAAGGAGCGTGACGCACGCGGTATAAAGATACCGGTCGTGCTCGGTGGCGCTGTGGTGACCGACGAGTACGCCGGCAAGGTGGGCGCCGCGGGTTCGTCGCGTGACGCGCTCGAGGCCGTGGAGCTTTTCAAGAGGCTTATTAAGAAGTAAGAACCTTATCTCCCCTCCCTTTGATGGGAGGGGATACAGGGGAGGGTGAAATTTAACACCTTATCACCCTCACCCCGGCCCTCCCCCATTAAAGGGGGAGGGGGAAATGTGGAAGATGTCGAAAATAACCGGCGGTTTCTTCATAACGCTCGAAGGTATAGAGGGTTGCGGCAAGTCCACGCAGACGCGCCTTCTGGCGGAATACCTTGAGGGCAGGGGATACGAGGTTACCGTTACCCGCGAGCCGGGCGGCACCGCCATAGGCAAGAGGATAAGGGCCGTGCTGCTCGACCCGGACAGCAAGGGCATCACCGGACTTACCGAGCTACTGCTTTACAGCGCCGACCGCGCCCAGCACCTTGCGGAGGTCGTGGAGCCCGCACTCGCCGCCGGCGGGGTCGTTGTGTGCGACCGCTTCACGGACGCGACGGTCGCCTACCAGGGCTACGGGCGCGGGCTCGACATAGGGTTGATAGAGACGCTGACCGGAATAGCCACTGCCGGGTGCAGGCCGGATATGACTCTCCTCCTCGACCTTCCTGTGGAGAAAGGGCTCGCGCGCGCCATAGGCAGAAACGACGAAAACGGCGCGCACCACGAGGCGCGTTTCGAGCAGGAGGCATTGGAATTCCACGAGAAGGTAAGGCAGGGCTACCTTCATATATACACCTGCGAGCAGGACAGGGTCAAGGTGCTGGACGCCGAAGGCAGCGTGGATGAGGTGTGGTCTGCGATACGGGCGGTTGTGGACGAGGCGATTAACAGAGGGTGAGTTAGCCCGCAATCACCCTCACCCTGCCCTCCCCCATCGAAGAGGGAAGGTGAAAAGGTATAAATGAGTTTCTCCGAAATACTCGGCCACGAAAGACAGATAGCGGTGATAAGGCGTAACGCCGTCACAGGCCAGATGCCGCCCGCGTATCTGTTTCACGGCGAGGAGGGCATCGGCAAGCGCATGATTGCGATGGAGCTTGCAAAGGCCGTGAACTGCACCGGCGAGCACGAGCCGGGCGACTCCTGTGGGGTATGCCAGGACTGCCGCAACATCGTGTCCGGGTGCCACCCCAACATATCGGTCATGGCATTGGAGGCGAACCCAGATACGGGCAAGATGCGGCAGGCGATCACCGTTGACCAGGTGCGCGCGGCGCAGGACTACCTCTCGCTCAAAGCGGTTGGGGAAGGCAGGAAGATACTTATCGTGGACGGCGCGCACCTCATGAACGAAGAGGCCAAGAACGCCTTCTTGAAGACGCTCGAAGAGCCGCCAGAGATGAGCCACGTGGTGCTGGTGACGTCCAGGCCGGGCTCGCTTCTGGCAACCATACTCTCCCGTTGCCGCGCCGTATCGTTCCAGCCGCTCAAGGAGGGGCTTGTGGCGAAGCTTCTGGCTGAACGGGCCGGCATGGACCCGGCCGAGGCCTTGTTCGTGGCGGGCATGACGGGCGGCAGGGTAGGGGAGGCTCTTTCGGCCGACCCGGCCGACCTGGCGGAGAGGCGCAGGTACGTAATGGACGTATTCGAGTTCCTGCCGGGCTCCAGCTACTCGGGCGCGGTAAAGAAGGCGGAAGAGGTATCGAAGAAAGAGGGCGGGCTTGAGGACCTGGCCTTCTTCGGCACGCTCTGGTTTCGGGACCTGCTGGTGATATTGCTGGGCGGGGACGAGGCGTTGGCGTACAATAGGGACATGGGCGCGGGCCTGCAGGCGTGCGCATCCAGGATGACGGCCTACCGGTGCGAGGAGGCGATTGGGCTTCTGAAAGATACGGGCAGGGCGCTCGAGAGGACTTACAACCGCAGGTTGCTTGCAGAGGACCTGTTTTTCCGACTTAAAGAGGAGACGCTGGCTTAAGGCCGCGTATAAAGCCCGATGTTCAATATAGTAGGGGTGCGGTACAGGGAAGGCTGCAAGGTATACAACTTCGATGCGGGCGATGCAGAGCTCTCGATGAACGACCTGGTCATCGTCGACTCGGAGCAGGGCGTGGGCGTCGCCACTGTCGTGACGGAAGTGCACGCCGAGGAGCGCTCGCCTTCGGGCAAGCCGCTCAAGAAGATACTGAGGAAGGCCACGGAGGACGACCACAGGCGCATAGCCCGGAACTGCGAGAAGGAGGACGAGGCCTTCAAAGTCTGCCAGCAGAAGATAGCAGAGCGCGAGATGGTTATGAAGCTTGTGCGGGTGGAGTGGGCCTTCGACAACTCGAAGGCTACGTTCTATTTCACCGCGGACGGCAGGGTGGACTTTCGCGACCTGGTGAAGGATCTCGCGCACCGTTTCAAGATACGCATAGAGCTGAGGCAGATAGGGGTGCGCGACGAGGCCAAGATGATAGGCGGCTACGGGCCGTGCGGCAGGCCGCTGTGCTGCGCGAGCTTCCTGAAAGACTTCGAGCCGGTCTCCATCAGGATGGCAAAGAAGCAGGACCTCGTACTGAACCCCGCGAAGATATCCGGCGTCTGTGGCAGGCTGATGTGCTGCCTGGGCTACGAGTACGATTTTTACGACGAGGCCAGGAAGTCGCGTAAGGCGGACAGGCCTGAAAGGCCCGAGAGGGCCGAGGTGAAGGCGGCTGCGGGCGCTGAGCCGGAAGGCAGAAAGGCGGCACCCGGCGGCCCGGGCGAGCCCGGGCATGACGCCGCATCCGACAAGGCCGCCGAGAAGCGCCGCAAGAAGCGGAGCGCATGGCGCAAGCGCCGCAGGAAGAACAAGGGAGAAGGCGGCGGGCCTGAAGGCCAGGGGCCAGAACAGGGTGGCCAGGGCGGAGACGGTGCGCCTGAGCCGACACATGAGGGCGGCGATGCCTGAGACCTTTTATATAACGACACCCATATACTACGTAAACGACGTGCCGCACATAGGCCACGCCTACACTACAGTTGCGGCCGACACGATGGCGCGGTACATGAGGCTGACGGGCCGCGAGGTGTACTTCCTCACCGGCACGGACGAGCACGGCCAGAAGGTCGAGAAGACAGCCGCCTCCAAGGGCATCACCAACAAGGAGTTCGTGGACTCGGTCGCGCCGAGGTTCCAGGAGCTGTGCCGAACCCTGAACGCGTCCAACGACGACTTCATCAGGACTACCGAGGAGCGGCACAAAAATGCGGTGCAGCACATATTCAAGCTCCTGCAGGAAAAGGGCGCGATATACAAGGGCGAGTACGAGGACTGGTACTGTGTCCCGTGCGAGAGCTTCTGGACAGAGCTTCAGCTAAAAGACGGGAAATGCCCGGACTGCGGCCGGGACGTGGACAAGCTCAAAGAGGAGAGCTACTTCTTCAAACTGTCCGAGTACGGCGGCGAGGACGGGAAGCTTACGAAATTCCTGGAGGCCAACAAGGGTTTTATAATGCCGGAGTCCCGGTACAACGAGGTGCTCAGCTTCGTCAAGGGCGGGCTCAGGGACCTCTCCGTATCGCGCACTTCGTTTACATGGGGTATACCCGTGCCCGGCGACGAGCGGCACGTGATATACGTATGGCTGGATGCGCTGACAAATTACATATCGGCGCTCGGCTGGCCCGAAGATACTGGCAAGTTTAAAAGGTTCTGGCCGGCGGACGTGCATGTCATTGGCAAGGACATACTGCGTTTCCATGCGGTATACTGGCCCGCGTTCCTCATGGCGCTCGATATGCCCTTGCCGAAGCGTGTATTCTCGCACGGCTGGTGGACGTTAGCGGGCGAGAAGATGTCGAAGTCGAAGGGTAACGTGGTCGACCCGTTCTCCGTGGTGGATGAGCTCGACCGGCACGGCATTGGCGTGGACGGCTTCCGCTACTTCCTGCTCCGCGAGGTCCCGTTCGGACTCGACGGGGACTACTCCAGGGATGCGCTGGTGAACCGCATAAACATAGACCTCGCTAACGACCTGGGGAACCTGCACTTTCGCACCATAAATATGATTGAGAAGTATTTGGGTGGGGAGATACCTTGTCCGGATAAACCGTCAGGCCCGGAAGGCACTCTTAATGAAAGCATTCCGGGCATAGCCGCCGAATACTGCGGATGCATGGGTGATATGAGTTTCAGCGATGCCTTGCAGGAGGCGTGGAAGGCTATAAGCGAGGCCAACAGGGTTATCGACCACTCGGCTCCGTGGGCCCTTGCAAAAAGCGATAAAGAAGAAGATAAAGCACATCTTGGAAACGTGCTTGGAGTAGCCGCACAAGTTTTGAAGGCTTCCGCAGTTCTTCTGCATCCGTTCATGCCGGAAAAGACGCAGGTGATATGGGAGCAGCTCGGGCATGAGACAAGGCTTGACACTTTAAAAGTAGATTTGTCCGGGAATTTCTTCGCCTATGAGAAAGGCCAAAGGATAAAGAAGGGACAGGCCCCGTTCCCGCGCATAGAGACAGAACGCATTAAGGCTTTGAAGGCCGCGTCGGCGGCGGCATCCGGCAAGGAGGCAAAGGTGGCTACAGCGAAACCTGCCACACCCTCTCCCCTTCCCTCCCCCGCAGGTGGGGAGGGTGGTAAGGAACAGGGCTGCTTCATAAAGATAGACGACTTCATGAAGGTGGAGCTTAAGGTCGGCAAGGTGCTCTCGGCCGAGCGCGTCCCGAAGTCCGACAAACTCATAAAGATGCAGATAGACTTGGGCACGGAGACCCGCCAGATAGTCGGCGGCATCGGCAAGTCGTACGAGCCCGAGCAGCTCGTGGGCAGAAACGTGGTCGTCGTCGCCAACCTGAAGCCCGCCAAGCTCATGGGCATCGAGTCCAAGGGCATGGTCCTTGCGGCGGGCGACGTGGACAGCCTCAAGCTTGCCTCTTTCGAGGCGGAAGTTACTCCCGGTACACGCGTGAAGTAACGGAGAGACGGATGGACGAAACAAGAAAGAACGGCCGCAAGGTCTGAAAGATGCATACCCGCAAATTAAAGCCCGTTCTTTTGCTGTCCGCGGCCTTCATGGCGACGGCCATCGGGCTCGCACACCCCAGGCAGGCATACCCCTACGTCATATATTTCAAAAACGGTGCCACAGCCGAAGTAAGGGAGCACCGCGTCGAGGGCGACAAGGTCTACCTCAAGATGAAAAGCGGCGAGGCGGCCTTCGACAAGGAACAGGTAGACCTGGACAAGACGGAAAAGGACTATGCCGCGTACAAGCTCGTGCTGGACAAGGCCCAGTCCATGCTGGACGGCGGGGGCAGCGCAGGGGCGGTGAAGATTTACATGAGCCTCATCGAGGCCGACTCAGTGGACGTGCGTGCACACTTCCTGCTGGGCGTCGCGCTCGTAAAAGGGAAGCACTACGACGACGCGGTATACGAGTACAGGCGCGTGTTGGAGCTCGACCCGGACTGGCCGCAGGCGAGGACGAAGCTCGGGGACGTATATTATATTCAGGGGAACTACAACGAGGCGATAGACAACTACCTAAAGGCGCTCGACCTCGACCAGAGGGACAAGGAGGCGCACCTGGGTCTCGGCATGTGCTACGCGAAACAGGAGATGTTTGAAGGGGCGAGGACCGAGCTTTATAAGGCGATAGAGCTTCGGCCGGACTACGCGGCGGCCTACGCCACACTCGGGTACGTATATTACAAGAAGTCCGAGTTCGACAACGCGCTCGTTGCGCTCGAGAAGGCTGTAAGCATGGACGCGTCCCTCCCGGAGGCGCACTATTACATGGGGCTCGTGTATGGTGTGCTCGGCACGGAGCAGAGGGATACCAAGAAGCGGCTCGACTACTTCGACAAGAGCATAGAGTCCTTCAGGAAGGCCGTGACGCTCAGGAACGAGTACCCCGAGGCACATGCTGACCTCGGCGTGGCGTTCTACAACAGGGGCTCGGTCGCGAGGGCTGTAGAGGAGCTCGAGCTTGCGCTGACGCAGAAGCCGGACATGCCCATCGCACACAACAACCTCGCGGGCATATACAACCGCAAAGGGTTCTACAATGAGGCCGTTGCGGAGGCCAAAAAGGCCGTGGCCATCGACCCGCACCTTGTAGAGGCGTACTTCGTGATGGGTAATGCATACGCCAACATGAAGAAATACAAGGAGGCGGCGCGCGCATACGACCGCTACCTCTATTATTCTCCGGACGGCCCTCTCTCCGATGAGGTAAACCAGCGGCTTGCGCGCGTGCTGAAAGAGGGCGGCCTGGAAGGGCCATGATACGCCATGCCCTTTAAGCTAATCTTCCAGCCCTCAGGGATAAGGGGGGAGGCCGGTGACGGCGAGACCGTCCTCGACGCCGCGCGTAACTTTGGCGAGGGCATCGAGTCCGTATGCGGCGGCCAGGGCGTATGCGGCAAGTGCAGGTTCAGGCCCCTCGATGGGGAGTTTACACCCCCCACGGCGCAGGAGCACGAAATGCTTAACCCCGTAGAGCTTGGGGAGGGGTACCGCCTTGCATGCCTTTCAAGGCCGCTTACCGATGCGGCTGTATACATACCGGACGAAGCGAGGGCGGTGAGTCAGGTCGTCCTCGGAGACGGAGTATCCCGCCCGTTCGAGATAGACCCCGCCGTGGTGAAATACTACATCGAGCTCGACCCGCCCAGCCTTTCAAACCCGTCAGCGGACGCAGAAAGGCTCATATCAGGCCTTGACCGCAAATACGGGCTAAAAGGTCTTCGTATATCATATCAGGTACTCGGTGCGCTGCCGTCCGTGCTCCGGGAAGGCGGCTGGAGGGTGACCGCCACCGTGCGTGAGGGCGGCGAGGTAGTCAGGGTCGAGCCGGGCTTTGTCCCGCACGTACTGGGTGCCGCGTTCGACGTTGGCACTACCACCGTGGCGGGCTGGCTGTTCGACCTTTCTTCCGGCAGGATGCTGGCAAAAGAGGCGATGACCAACCCCCAGGTAGCGATGGGCGAGGACGTGATGAGCCGCATCTCGTACGCCGTGACGCATGAAGGCGGCGCGGACAGGCTGGGGCAGGCGGTCGTCGAAGGCCTGAACGGCATGCTGGACGGGATGCTGGAGGCGTACGGCGGTCAGGCTTCCGCCGATGACGTGATGGAGGTGGTCCTTGTGGGCAACACGCTAATGCACCACCTGCTCCTGGGGCTTCCGGTCGGGCAGCTCGGCGTGTACCCGTTCACCCCTGCCGTGTCGCGCGGGATGGAGGCCGGTGCCCGCGGGCTCGGTTTCAATATAAACGCATGCGGCTACGTAGTTACGCTCCCTGTAATAGGCGGTTTTGTGGGCGCTGATAATGCCGCCGCCATAGTAGCGGCCGGGCCTTTCGAGGGCAAGGGGAGCTTGCTCCTGGTGGACGTGGGCACGAACGGGGAGATAGTGCTTTACAGCGGTGGCCGCTATATGGCCGCGTCGTGTGCTACAGGGCCGGCGTTCGAGGGCGCACAGCTGCGGCACGGGATGCGTGCGGCCGAGGGCGCAATAGAACGCGTATCCATAGACCCGGAGACGAAGGAGGCGTCCTTCAAGGTCATCGGCCGGGCCGGGTGGTCGGGCACGGCGAGGGGCGCGTATGCCCGGGGCATCTGCGGTTCGGGCGTAGTGGACGCCGTGGCCCAGATGTACCTGGCTGGCATCATAGACAGGCGCGGGTCGTTCGTGAAGGGGCTCGATACCCCACGTATGCGGCAGGGGGCCAGCGGGCTGGAATACGTGATAGCATGGTCGGACGAGACGTCTGCCGACAGGGACATAACGCTGTCCCAGGAAGACGTGCGTGCGGTGCAGCTCGCAAAGGCCGCGCTCCGTGCGGGCGCGGAAGTCCTCATGGGTGAGATGGGGGTTGAGAGCCCGGACGCCGTACTGCTGGCGGGCGCGTTCGGCAACTACATGGACGTGGATAATGCACTTGCACTTGGAATATTGCCGTATACCGAACCCGGCAAGGTCTCCCCGATAGGGAACGCGGCGGGCGAGGGCGCAAAGGCGGCACTTATAAACCGCGGGGTGAGGGCTTATGCCCAGGACGTAGCGGACAGGGTAAGATACCTGGAGCTTTCCACCCATCCCCGGTTCCAGGACGAGTTTATGGCAGGCATGGATTTTCCAGAAAGATAGACGGAGACTATATTGGGCAAATACCTTGAGATAGCAAACCGGGCGTTAGAGGCCGGGGAGTACAAGAAGGCGCTCGAGTACGCGGAGAAGTCCCTCGCGAGGGACCAGTACAGGCTGGACGCGCTCAACACGGCCGCGCTCGCCGCGACCCAGCTCGGAGAGTACCAGAAGGCGCTGGTGTACTACGAGCAGGTACTGCTGGTGGAGGGAGAGAGCCCCGAGGTGTACTACAACCTGGGCCTCATGTACGACTACATGGGCGACCACAAGGGCGCTATCAAGATATACCGCGAGGCCCTTGCCATGGCGCCCGATTCGACCGAGATATACCTTAACCTTGCGAACGCGCTCGCCGAGACCGGCCAGACCGAGGCGGCCCTGGCCGCATACGACGAGGCGCTCAGGTCGGAGCCCGGCAACACGGACGCGCTATTCGACAAGGGGGTCACGCTCGACCGCGCGGGCAGGTTCCAGGAGGCCTCCGAGATATTCGCGAAGCTCCAGTCAATAAACCCGGACGACCCGGCGGTGCACGAGTGCAGGGCGCGAAGCCTCTGCTCGATGGGCAGGCTGGGCGAGGCGGTCGCGATGTTCGAGAAGGCAGCCGCGCTCGGGCCGGACCGGCCGTCGGTATACTACAACATGGCGCTCGCACTTGAGAGGCAGGGCAGGAAGGACGAGGCGGTGGATGCGCTCGACAAGGCGCTCATGCTCGACCCGGAGTTCCCAGGCGCCGCCCTCGAGAAGGCGAACATACTTGGCGACTTAGAGAAAGACGAAGAGGCGCTCATCATATACGACCACGAGGCGGAGCGAGACCCTGACAACCCGCTCGTGTTATTCGACCGAGGCATATCGCTGACCAGGCTCGGCAGGCATGCCGAGGCGCTGAAGGACTTCGAGCGCACGGCGGCCATAGACCCGGATAACCTGGACGCGGAGAACAACCGCGGCAACGTGCTTCTCGCGATGGGGAAGACCGGCGAGGCACTCGACTGCTTCGAGGGCATCATCAAGAGGGACAAGCGTAACGTCATGGCCAACTACAACAAGGCGTGCGCCCTGGCGCGCCTGGGGGACGCCAAAGGCGCCGCGGCCGCGCTCAAGCGCGCGGCACAGCAGGACAAGGCCGTACTCGCCCAGGCCGAGAGCGACCCGGACTTCGACCCCGTCAGACAACACCCGGACTTCCTCGGCATCTTCAGCCAGAAATAACTAATCACCGGACACCTGCTCTTCCGCAGAAACCCTTTGACAAGCCTGTCAAATTAATTTACGCTGTATGTGCCAGTTTTTTCCTTCCGAACTACCGGGCGTTTGTCCGTCTATATAATAAAGCAGGTTCATCAGCCACAAGGAGGTGCGATATGGGAGAAGGTA
>Ga0334722_10004639_pt1 | contig 14177 bp, 14 predicted proteins | sample C3_bottom_MG_FD_207210 | JGI IMG/M metagenome (GOLD analysis project Ga0334722, IMG submission 207210) | Sediment microbial communities from Yellowstone Lake, YNP, Wyoming, USA - C3_bottom | ecosystem: Environmental > Aquatic > Freshwater > Lake > Sediment | place: USA: Wyoming | collected...
GGGATTTTTGTACAGCGCGTCGAGTTCGCGCGCGGCGTCGTCGGTGAGGAGTTGACACAAATCGGCAAAGAGGTTGGGGACGTTGACGATGCGCGTGCCAACCGCGCTTAGGTAAACGATGCCGTCTACGGGAAAGTCGCCGAGGTCGTCGGGCAGTCGTCCGCTTTCCAGCGCTTTGAGCAAGCGGCAAACCATCGCCGTTTTGCCGATGCCCGCGCGCCCAACGACGGTCATCAATCGGCACGCTTCGTCGCGCAAGAATTTGCCGGTGAGTTTGTTTTCTTCGTAGCGGTCTTGATAATAACTCGGCGCGATGCCGGGCGGCTGATTGATGAACTTGGTGCGCGTCTTGCCGCTGATCGGCTTTTCTGGCGCGCGTTCGCGTTCAATCGCGCGCTCGATGCTTTGCTCGGTGCGTTTCGCGGCGGCGGCTGGGTCGGCAACGATTTTTTCTTGCTCCGCGATTTGCTTTTTCAATTGTGCAATATCTTCTTCGATGCGTGCGCGGTTCGTATCATCGGCGCGTCGCAAATCACGATTCGCGTCGGCAAGACGGTCTTTTAGCGTTTGCAGTTCGCCATCGGGTGAGGGAAGCCATTCGAGGTGTTCGCGGAGTTTGGCGAGCGCGGCATCGAAATTGTCAGTGAAATCGATGTACTGCCGTGTGTTCAAGCGAAACGGCAACGAGGCGTCCTTGTGTGCTTTGAGCGGAACGATGGGTTTCTTGTAACGGAGTGCGTCGGTATATTCTTGCTTGCAGGTACACGTGTCGTCGATGCTGTCAGGTGTCATCACAAACAGGAACGCATTGCATTCGCTAATCGCTTGGCGAAACTGTGCGTCCCAATCGCGCCCTGGTTTCAAATCGTTCTTGTCGAACCACGCAATAAATTTTGGTTCAAGCGCGTCGTGCAACTTGCGCGCGAAACCGAGTCCGTCTGCTTCCGAGTACGAAATGAAATAGTGACCTGGCATCGTGCCTCCGACATGCGCGTGCGGTTATGAGTCAAGTATACCGCGAGACGCCATCGGTTGCAAACCGGCGGTCGAGTATTTTACAAGTGATGTCATGTCATTTCGAGGAGCGAAGTTTGCGACGAGAAATCTCACGTCGTGTAAAAAGAGATTTCTCCTCGCTCCGCTCGTCGAAATGACAAATGTCTATCGACGGCGAACAATCACGCCAAGCGCGACGCCTACGACGATCATAATTGCGCCAATGATGACCCATTCGGTCTTGCCGTACATCAACGCGCTGGGCAAGACGCGAATGCCTTGCAGAAAGAAAATTCCACCTGCCAGAATCAATATTGCCGCCACAACATAGAGCGATTTTTTCATATGCACCTCAGTTCTTTCTGTCCACTGTCCCCTGACCACTGTTTACTTTCCTTCCCCACCACCATCCAACCGCGCCGACAACGATCGCTTCCCCAATCGTCAGCCCGACCAACGTGATCGACGTGTCGAACCAGAAAGGCAGGGGATAGAATTGGATGAGACTATCGGTGTAGAGAAAGAGCCACGAATCGCCGGTAAAAAAGATGCGATGGAAAAGCGTGAAGAAGGTATTGAATCCAACAGCCGCAAAAATTCCAACGGCGATGAATAGTACGATAGTGAGAACCGCGCCATTGAGTAAACCACGCGGCGCGAGTACGCGTGACGTTGCGCGTGCGGCTAGCACGCCTAGCGCAATCACCATAAGAGCCGCGACGATTGGCAAAAACACTTTGACTTCATCCACCAGCACGCGCACATCGACCATGTGTTTGATCTCACGGTCTTGGTAGACGCCGAGCGCGATGAACTGATCGAGCGTGCGATTGCCCCGAATGTATTCAATCGATTCCGATCCTTTGAGCAGGCGCGTCGCATCGTCGAACAATTGCGCTTTGGGAAAGTCGGGCTTGCTGTATTCGTACGCGAGCCAACTTGGATTCATAAACAACAACACGTTCGACAAGATGAGGATGATGGGAACGCCGAGGGTGATGACGAAGACAAGTAGATTAGCAATTAGACGAGACATGTGACTCCTTAAAATTAGCCAAAGTTGCCAAATATGCCAAATGTGCCAAAGATGTGTTTGGCAGCTTTGGCATGTTTGGTCATTTGCCTAGAGCGTAGCGAAGGATAATATCGTTGATCAGATTCTCCACCGGCGCGCGATTGTCGGTAAAGACAGGTTCTGTTTGCGTGGCGGCGCGTGCGGTGGGCAGGGATTGCCCGGCGACGATGCGAAGATTCGCGTCGGTGAGTGCCGCAACATTCGCGCGAAAATCTTCCAAGCGCGTCGGTTGATTCGTTGCGACGATCAGCGTGTTCGCGTTGTTCGGATGATCGATGAGATAGACGCTCGGAAATACTTGGCGCATCGTCGCCGCGAGCGCATCGACCAAACGATAATCGTTGCCGGTGCGCGCCGCGTTCAACGCGACAATGCCGCGCGGATTGAGGTGTGCTTTCACTTGCTGAAAAAATTCGACCGTCGTCAAATGAAATGGAATGTACGGCTGACGGTATGCATCGACGGCGATCACGTCGTACGTGCCCGCGCGCGTTTGCAAAAAGTTGCGCCCATCGTCCGCAATCGCGCGCAGATTCGTCTCGTTCATCGCAAAATATTTTTGCCCCACTGCGATGATCGCGGGATCAAGTTCGACGCCGTCGATGGGAATCGCTCCGTAGACGAGCGTATATTCGCGCGCGGTCGTGCCAGCGGCGAGACCGATCATCAACAAATTCTTCGGCGGCTGATTCGATGCAAAGTACGGCGCGACAAGAAACAAGTCCCAGACGCCGCCCGTGAGAACAGCGTTCATTTTGTACGCCGATTGATATGCCTCGCCTTCGTTCACGGTCAAGAGTCGCCAACCGCTCGAATCGTCAATGACTTGAATAAAATTGTACGGCGATTCGGTTTCGGACACCAAGCCCGGTGCGGCTTTCACCATGCCGCCCGAGTCGAGCGCGGCGATGATGACGATGATGGCGAGCATCGCGGCGTACTTGAGCGCGCGGACAATTCCCCATTCCTGCGCGATTCCAACGACTGCACCGATGAGCAGCGCCATCGAAAAGGCGACGAACGTGCCGCGTGTGCCGAGAATTTGAAACAAGACGAACACCGTGCCGAACACGCCGAGGATACTGCCGAACGTCGAGAGCGCGTACAGTTTGCCTGCGGTTGACCCGCTGGCTGAAACGCTTTGCGTGCTGAGTCGAATCGCAAACGGAGAAACACAGCCAAGCAAAGTCACCGGCGCGGCGAAGAGCACAAGTGTGCCGAAAAACGATGTGATTCCTAGTCCTGCGTCGAATCGTTGCAGCGCGGGAATCGCCAGTTGCAAAAATGGTCGTGCGATGTACGGCACGATGCCGGTCGCAAACCCAGCCCACGCGACAATGCGGTACAGCGTCACCGCGCGCGGATCGCGGTCGGACCATCTGCCGCCGAGATAGTAACCGATGGTGAGGTAGATCAAGATCAAGCCGATAATGTTCGCCCAGATGAGAATCGAATCGCCGAAGAATGGGCGCAGCAAACGCGATGCCGCCATCTCAACGCCCATCGATGCGCCGCCGCTGAGAAAGACGATGAGAAGGAGGAAAGTGTTTTTCAATATAACCTCATGTGCATTTGTAGAGACGTTGCAGCGCAACGTCTCTACAAGGATTATATCTGCATTGCGCAATTCTCGCAATCCTTGACACCCCTGGGGATTCATGCTACACTTTTTCCGCGATGCTCGAAAGCGCGCGAAAGGAGCACGATGAATCGTTTGATTTCCTGGGTTCGTCTCATCGTTCTGATGTTTCCAGCGATGGCATTGCTGGGTTGTTCGGATCTGCCATTCCTATCGTCCGGCACGCCAACGCCCATGAATACGATGTCGTATGATGCGCCTGTTTCGTTGACGATCAAGACCGGCACGCTCTTGCCTGGCACGTCGATTTCTTACAACGGCAAAACAGACACCGGTGCCGCCAAAGTTTTGTTGACCGGTTTACTCGCGCCCAAGCAAGTGGGTGACACGGTCGATTGGGAAGGCGCGCCCGTGCCAAATGTTAAAGTCCGCTTGAACACGCGCGTGCTTTCTTTCGACGATCAATCGATCACGCTGGCTGGCACTGCACACATCGAAATTGCAAACATCAAGGTCCAACCCGGCGGCGCGCCCGGCGCGGCAGTGATCGAGTTCAGCGCGCCGGTTTCATTTTCGCTCAAGACCAACGAAGCAATTCCTGGCTCGATCATCACGTACGCCGGTTCGTCGCCGAACGGTGCGCAGTTCCTGGGACTGGAAGGTTACGCGTACCGCAAGCAAGGCGACTCGTTGCAGTACGTGGGTCACTTGGCTTCCAAAGTCTTTCTCAAACTCGATTTGCGCGTCGTTAGTTTTTCCGATAGCGGAGTGGTGGTGTTGGGAACCGCGACGATTCGAATCGAACAGTAAAGAGGTCATGTGCCTGATATAGAACCGAACGAATCCAAACTGATTGCCGATGCGCTTGCGGCGCAAGATCAACATGTTGCGATCCACATCCCCGCGCGGCATAATCCGATTTTGCAGCAGGTGATCGAGCGTGTGAATGCCGACGAAGAGCTGTACGCGCTGTGGACGGCGATGAACGTCAACGCAGTCACGCGCCTGGGAATGAGCGATCACGGTCCCGTCCATTTCCAAATCGTCTCGAATATCGCGCTCAAGTTGTTGCGGCAGTTGATCGAGAGCGGCGTCACGCCAAGCATCGTGCGCGATCACAAGATGACGAACAACGACGCCGAGGTGGTCGTCGTGCTTGGCGCGTTGTTGCACGACCTGGGAATTTCCATTCATCGCATCGACCACGAGCAGTATAGTCTCTTCGTCGCGCAACCCAAAATCGATGACTTGCTCGACGGACTCTACTCGATTCACGACCGCACCATTATTCGCTCAGAAACCTTGCACGCGATCATCGCGCATCGTAGTGATGGACGACCGATGACGGTCGAAGCCGGAGTCGTGCGTGTCGCCGATGCGCTCGATATGACGAAAGGTCGTTCGCGCATTCCGTTTGAAGCGGGGCAGGTGAACATTCATTCGCTCTCGGCGGCGGCAATCGAAAAAGTCGAAATATCCAAGGGTCATGACAAGCCGATCCACATTACCGTCGCGATGAGCAACTCGGCGGGCGTTTTTCAACTCGACGATCTGCTCAAAGAAAAACTGCACGGCTCGGGTTTGGAAAAGTACGTCGAGGTCGAAGCGACGATTGAAGGCGACACGGAAAAGAAACTCGTCACGGTGTTTAGGTTGTAGTGGAGGATTCTATGGTTGTGCAAACTGCGCCAACGCCCAAGTTGGCAACACGCCTGACCTATGAGCAATATCGCGCGCTCCCCGAAAATGGCAATCGTTACGAAGTCGTTCAAGGAGAATTGCTTATGACCGCTGCGCCACTCGTCAGTCATCAACGTATCTTGCGTAATTTATTCTCGATGCTGGACAAGTATGTTGCCGCGAAGAACTGGGGCGAAGTTTTCTTTGCGCCCATCGAAATCTATTTGGGCAATGAGGATTTCGTTCAGCCCGATTTGGTCTGCGTCGCCAAGGCGCGATTGGAAATCGTCAAAGAGAAAAACATCGTCGGCGCGCCGGACTTGGTCGTCGAAATTCTTTCGCCTAGCACGGCGCGCACTGATCGCGTCCTGAAAATGAACACCTACGCGCGCCATCGCGTGCCGCATTATTGGATCGTCGATCCGGCGGCGCAGACGTTGGAAGCATTTGAATGGGCAAATGATGCCTATCGCCTGATTGCCGCACGTTCCGAAGCAGAAGATTTCGCGCCGACCTTATTTCCCGATCTGACCATTCACTTGGCAGAGTTGTGGAAGTGATCGCGGCTGGGGGAGGATTGACCCATTGTTCCATCTTTTGAATCGACGTATAATCTTTGCGAAGGTGATGATTGCCGCCTCTAATTGAAGCCTCGGGCTTGACCAAACAATTCGATAATCTAACCGCGGTGGATGGACTGACGTTCAACGTGAACGAAGGAGAAATCCTCGCGCTCCTTGGTCCGAACGGCGCGGGTAAAACGACGACCGTTCGGATGCTTTCTTCGATCCTGAAACCGACAGCGGGTTGCGCGCGGATTGTCGGTATTGATGTGGCGCAAGACCCGCGCGCCGTGCGCCACCTCATCGGTCACCTCACCGAATTCCCAGGTTTGTATTTGCGAATGCGCCCGCTCGAATATCTCGATTTCTTTGGCGAATTGCAGGGCATGTCGCACGCCGACAGCCGCGCGCGCGCCGAAGAATTGATGAAGCATTTTGAAATCTGGGACGCGCGCGACCGTCGTCTCGGCGAGTACTCGAAAGGGATGCGGCAGAAGATGGCGCTCATCCGCGCGCTGCTCCATAATCCGCGCGTGCTCTTTCTCGACGAGCCGACCTCGGCGATGGACCCGCACAGCGCCAAGCAAGTGCGCGATGCGATTGCGACGTTGCGCGGCAACGGTCACACGATTCTGCTCTGCACGCACAACTTGTTTGAAGCCGAAACGCTCGCGGACAATATCGCCGTCATTCGGCGCGGCAAGTTGATTGCCTTCGACACGCCAGAGCAATTGAAACGCAACTTGCTCGGCTTGCCGTTGTGGCAAGTGCAATTAGCCAAGCCGCTCTCTCTACCCTGGTTCGCGTCGCTGAATGGACATCTCACCATCGAATCGTGCGATGAGTTGGCGATGGTCTACCGGACGGAATCGCCTGCGATTGCCAACCCGGCGCTCTTGAATCGATTGCATGAAATCGGCGCGGAGGTGCTGGCATTGCGCGAAGTGCCGCGTAGTCTTGAAGAAGTATATCTCAAATTGGTGGAAGGATAAGTTTCACGCCACACGCCACACGAACCACGTGACTTGTGCTTCGTATGGCGTGATCCGTGATTCGTGAATGATATGTTATCTGACGCTTTAATCATCACCCGCCGCGAGATTCGCGATTCATTACGCGATTGGCGCATCATCGCGCCGATCCTCATTCTCACCATGATCTTTCCGTGGATTATGAACTTGTCCACGCGCCTTGCGATCAACTTTGTCGAAGAGTACAACGCAACGATTATTCCACTGCGCCTCGTTCCCTTTGCGGTGATGATCGTTGGATTCTTTCCGATTTCCTTCTCGCTCATCATCGCGCTGGAAACTTTCGTCGGCGAAAAAGAGCGCAGCAGTCTCGAACCTCTGCTCGACACGCCGATTTCGGACCAATCGCTCTACCTCGGTAAACTGCTCGCGGCGACGTTGCCGCCGCTGTTCGCCAGTTATCTCGGTGTGGTCACTTATTTGACAGGCTTGTATATTTCGATTCGATATATCCCCGAGCCGGTCGTGCTTGCCCAAGTGTTAATCATGACGACGATGGAAGCGGTCGTGATGGTCAGCGGCGCGGTCGTCGTCTCCAGCCACACGACGAGCGTGCGCGCCGCGAATTTGCTCGCGTCGTTCATCATCATTCCGATGGCGTTTCTATTGCAAGGCGAGACGGTTTTACTTTTCTGGGGACAGTATGATGTGATGTGGTACATTCTTGCCGCGCTGTTCATCGCCGATATTTTGCTGATTCGCACCGGCATTCGCACGTTCAACCGCGAAGAAATTCTCGCGCGCGAAATCGATCAGATCAATCTGGGTTCGATGTTCTACTCGTTCCGCAAATATTTTATTGGCGATAAATTTTCGCTCTGGCGCATCTATCGCGACGATGTGCCGCGCCTTTTGCGTGAGAATCGTCTGCCGATCCTTGTGACCTCGCTGGTGGTGGTGGGAGGTGTTGCGTTTGGCTGGCTGGTCGCATTGCGTTTTCCGTTGCCTGCGGGCGCGTTCCCGCTCAAGGTCGATTCGGAAATGTTCAAGAGTCAAGCAGCCACGCCGGGTTATAATTTCCTGCCGAGCATCGACACCGTGGCGATTTTCTCCAACAACGTTCGCTCACTGTTGCTGGCGTCGGTCCTGGGACTGTTTTCGTTCGGCAGTCTCGCGCTGATTTTGTTGTTCGCGCCCGTGGCAATTGTGGGCGTCTTGGCAGGCGAGATGAGCGCGCTGGGTTCCGATCCGCTCACATTTTTCACCGCGTTTATTTTGCCGCACGGTATCTTTGAATTGCCTGCGGCGATCATCGCCACGGCGTTCGCGTTGCGTCTGGGCGCATCGATCATTGCGCCGCCGCCCGGCGTGACGGCTGGCGAAAATTTGTTGCGCGCGCTGGCAGACCTCATCAAGATTTTCTTGTTCGTCGTGCTGCCTTTGCTTTTGATCGCCGCCTTCGTCGAAGCCAACATCACGCCGCAAATCGCAGTCTGGTTCTATGGGAGATAAAATGGCACAAGTCATATTGTTAGGTTCTGGCGCGGCGCTCAGCGACGAATATCGCGAGCATATGTTCATGATCGTGCGCGGCAAAAAAGAATCGATTATGATCGATTGTGGGGGCAGTCCTATCGCACGGTTGACCAAAGCGGGCGTACCGCTTGACAGTATCGACCGGTTGATTTTAACGCATCATCATCCCGATCATTTGTATGGGCTATCGGTTTTTCTGCTCGATCTGTGGCTGGCGGGACGAAAAAAAGTTTTGCACATTTACGGGCTTGCCGAAACCTTACGCGCCGCGCGCGGAATGATGCACGCTTTTGAGTGGGAACTCTGGTTCGACTTTGGATTCTTCCCGGTCGAATTTCACACGGTCAAGAAATCTAGTCCGCGACCGATTATCGAAACGCCTGATTTCAGCGTGACGACGGCGATGACCCAGCATTTGTTGCCCACCATTGCCACGCGCTTTTACAATAAAACGACAGGTCGCGCGGCAGTTTACACCAGCGACACCGAAGAATGCGATGCGGTCGTTGATTTTGCGCGCGGCGCAGACCTACTGCTCCACGAAGCGACGACGATTAGCAAGCCCGCGCGCGGACATTCGTCGGCGGAGCAAGCGGGCGCGCAGGCGCAACGAGCAGGCGTCAAGAAATTGGTGCTGGTGCATCTGCCGCCCCGCGCCGATGTGAAAAAACTTTACGCGGCGGCGAAAAAGAATTTCAAGCGACAGGTCGTGGTGGGCAAAGATTTTGCGCGGTACGAGTTTTGAACTTGCCAAGATTGATCGATTGCGTTAAATTCAAGATATGAAAAACAATCCTTTGCCTCGGCTTGATACAAATTCCGACATTCATAATGCCTTGCTTCCCTATTGTCGTCTAAAACCAGGCGAGATTTGGCAAGACTCTAAGTCGGGACACCGTGTCGGTTGCCTCGATGCTTCATCTAACGATCAAGTTGCGCGTCTGATGGATGGACAGCAAGCCCAGTTAGCTATTCACGATCCCCCATATAACCTCGTTGCTTTTGACGAACGTCCCCTAGAACAATTTATGACTTGGTGCGAGAAATGGATTCAGAATACTGACCAAGTATTAGCGCGTGACTCTTCGCTCTACGTGTGGCTTGGCGCAGATCAAACCGATGGGTTTCAACCGCTTGCCGATTTTATGCTGATGATGCGCCGTCAGCCCTTACGCGCGCGCAGTTTTATCACGATGCGTAACCAACGCGGCTACGGCACGCAGAAAAATTGGATGGCGGTGCGCCAAGAATTGCTTTACTATGTCAAAGGTGATCCCGTTTTCAATGTCGCCGCCGAATATACCGACATTCCCAAAATTCTGCGCGGCTATTACAAACAAGTTGATGGTCAACTGACGGAGAATTTAGAGCGGGGTAAGTCGGACAACATTCGGGCGGGCAATGTTTGGGTAGACATTCAACAAGTATTTTATCGGATGGAAGAAAATGTGTCGGGGTGTTATGCCCAAAAACCGATCAAATCGATCGAGCGAATTATCCGAGCCAGTTCCAATCCCGATGATCTCGTCGTTGATTTCTTTTCGCACTCTGGCACAACGCTTGTCAGTGCGGAGATCAATCGCCGCCGCTGTTATACGATGGATATTGACCCGTTGTTTTGCGAGATCGCGATTCGCCGCTTGGAGCATTTTCGCAAGACGGGACGTTTGGGTTGGCAAAATGGTCATCCCTTTGAAAAAGAATACCACTTTGTGCCCGCGAGTGAAGAGGATATAAATCTAACCGTGGTGAAACCACACGCGGATCAATTATCCATATTCTGAGGAACAGATGGAAATATTCCAAGCCGAGTTGGATCGTCTAATCGCTACCTTACCTGATGCAGAAGGGTTTCGCGCGCGGTTGGAAACGCTCTTTTCGGTGTACCCTTTCAATGAGTTTGAATATATTATTGCGACGCTTTTGACTGCCAACAAACTCACCTATGATGAATACATTGAACTACGTGATTCCTATATTGCACGAAATATGTTCTTGTACGTCTTTGAGATTAGTGCGCCGCGCGGCTTTGGCGAAGCGTGGGCGCAGGGACATCTCAAAGGACTTGTGCCAGAGCTTGAAAAACCATCAAAAAAACTAGATGTCTCCTATTCAGGCGAATACGATTTTATGCTGGATGGTAAAATCAAGATTGAGGTTAAAGCATCACGCGCGGTTGATTTTGATCGCGAGGACCCGCTCTATGTCAAAGCGCTTGCATCTGATTCGACCAAGCGGTTTGATATGAACTTGCAACAGGTCAAGCCCGCATGTTGCAATGTTTTCGTTTGGATTGGTGTTTGGCGGGATGTAATTCGATATTGGGTATTAGCGTCGAAAGAAATGACGGCTAATCGGTATTATTCAACGGGACAACATCGCGGTAATACAGGGGAAGGTCAACTCCACCTCAAAGATGACAATATCCGTGAATTTGCCAAATACGAAATTCGGTCTGATAAACTTGCGACGGCGAGTCGCAACGCCTATAAGAGACAAAACAAAAAATGAAACTTGTGCGCATTGCAAGGTGCTCATTTGGCTTGAGAGGTTTCCCAAGAAAGTAGACATGTTCAAACTCATCGCCTTTTTCGTCTTGTTAGTCTTACTCGCGTACATCTCTCGCGCTTCACTCCGCGCGCCGCGCTCGCATGGGTTCTATCGGTTCTTTGCGTGGGAATTTATCGTCGCACTGTTTTTGCTCAACGTGGATGTCTGGTTCGACGATCCGTTTTCGTGGCATCAACTCATCGCTTGGTTCTTGCTGTTTATCTGTATCGTTCCTCTCGTCTTCGGCGTTCGCACACTGATCAGTCGCGGCAAGCCGGGCGCGCAACGCAACGCGGAACCACAATTGCTTGCATTCGAGAGAACATCTACGCTCGTCACCACCGGCATCTACAAGTACATTCGTCATCCGCTCTACAGTTCCTTGTTGCTTCTCGCTTTGGGAATATTTTTCAAAGACCCGTCGTGGTTCGGCGCACTGTTGATGCTGGCGACAGCCACATTTCTTTTTGCGACAGCGAAAGCGGACGAAGCCGAGTGTGTCCGTTTCTTTGGCGATTCGTATCAAACGTATATGGCACACACCAAACGCTTCGTGCCGTTTCTATTCTAATGTCCATCTCACCCGATTCTTACTCCTCACTCGAACGCCGTTTTCTCGCGCCTGCGCGTAAACTCTTGCATGCGATCTATTCGCCGTTGGTCAGTGTTCTCGTCGTCCTGCGCATCTCGCCAAACATGATTTCGTTTTCGCAAGTGATTCTCGCGGCGATTGTCGTGTGGCTCATGTCGACGCAACCGCGCATCGCATTCATCCTGTTCGTCGTCGCCATCGCGCTGGATGGTGTGGACGGTGCGCTCGCGCGTGCGACGAATCGCGCGACCAAGTTCGGCGCCCTGTTCGATCAATACTGCGATCACATTCGCGAGGTGATCGTCGTTGCGGGATTGGCGTGGCACGGCGCGCTCAATCCATTTCTTGCCGGTGTCTATGGTGTGACGTATCCTGGGTTCAATCTGACGTTGTATCTGTGCAACGCTAATCGTGCTTCCTTCCCCTTTGCGATCAAATCGTACCTCATCGTTTACCCCGCGCTGTTTGCATACCTCTGGTTCGGCGTCAACGTTCTCGATGTTGCCGTCGCGCTATCGATGGCGCTGATGGGCGTTGCTATCGCCGCCGGTCTATGGCGATTGTCGCGTGTGATGGCGGATAGCGTATAGCAAAGGGCGTATGGCATATTGCCATACGCCCTTTGCTATTCGCCCCTTTGCATTCGCCCCCGTTTTTGCTATAATGACGCACGTGATAAAGGTCAGTTCTAAATGAAGCGTCTGTTCATCTTTTTGCTCGTCTCGGCGCTTTCCATATTTGCGTTAAGCAATCTTGTCTCTGCATCGTCCGATTTTCAATCGACTGGGACGCCGAGTGTGACGACAACCGGTACGCGCACTCCGTCGCCAACGGCGACGCGCACCGGTACCAGCACAGCGACATTGACTTACACGGCAACGTCGACTGTCAGCGGAACGCGAACCCTCACGACGACGGCAACCATTACAGCATCGGTCACAGTGACGGCGACGCCAACTATTTCGGCAACGCAAACGCCCACCACGACGCCAACGATAACGCCAACACCAACCATGACTGGCACACCCACACCGACGCCGATCAAATATCCGCTTTCGCTCGACCCGAACGTGTTGTCCATCGATGCGTTGCGCGCGCGACCGTATGGCGGCAGTGGAATCAAAATCACAAAGACGGTTGCTACCAACGAAGCGTACAAACAAGTCTTGATTGAGTATTCATCGGATGGATTGAAAATCACTGGCACGATGAATATCCCGCGCGGCTTGGGACCGTTCCCAGTTGTCATTTTGGATCACGGCTATTTCAAGCCATCGGAATATAAGACAGGTGATGGCAGCAGTCGCGCCGCCGATGCGTTTGCGCGGCACGGCTATCTCACGATTGCGCCCGATTATCGATGCTATGCCGGGTCGCAGTGCGGCTCGAATCCGTTCTACATCGGTTATGCGATCGATGTTTTGAATTTGATCGCGCAAGTGTCAACGGTTCCCGATGCGGATGTGACGCGAATCGGCATCTGGGGTCACAGCATGGGCGGCGAAATCACGCTGCGCGTCCTGGCAATCAACGACGACCTCAAGGTCGCGGCGCTGTATGGCGCGCTCACCGGCGACGACCAAGTCCATTATTGTTGGTTGATCGGCTGTCGAACTCCGACTGTGCCGACGGCTCCTACGCGCGAAGCTCAGCTCCAGTTACAGCGCGTTGAGATCGATCCAGATTTTCTTCAATCGATTCCCGCGCCGGTTGCATCGAATGACAACGGCTTGGGAAAACTGCACGATATATTTTTGAAATCGTCGGCGAGTCATCGTTTGGCGAACATCACAGCGCCGGTAATCATTCATCACGGCGAAGCCGATGACATCGTTCCGATTGAATGGTCGGTCGATTTGGCAAACTCGTTGACCGCGCTCGGCAAGACGGCGCAGTTGTATACCTATCCCGGCGAAACGCATGTCTTTGCGGGCTGGGGCTGGCAATTATTTATGACGCGCACGCTTTCGTTTTTCGACGAATACTTGAAACCGCGCGAGTCAATTGTCACGGCGGATCAGCGGGTGCTGATGCAAGAGCGCATCGCGGCAGAGCAAAGTTATTGATCGGGGGAAATCATGGCAGACGAACGCATCGCAATTGTCACGGGCAGCGCGAAAGGAATCGGGCGCGGAATCGCCAAGCGATTGGCGGCGGACGGTTATACCATCGTTGTGAATTATCAGCACGATGCCGCATCGGCGCAAGAGACGCTCACGTTGACGCAACCCCACTCGCCGCGCTCGCTCGCAATCCAAGCCGATGTGGCGACACCCGACGGCGCAAAACGTTTGATCGAAGAATCGCTCACCGTATTTGGTCGCGTCGATGTGTTGATCAACAACGCCGGTCCCTTTCTCGTGAAATCAATTTTCGAAACCGAGATCGACGAGTGGCGGCGCGTCATCGATGGAAACTTGTCGAGCGCGTTCTATTGTATGAAGTACGTTTTGCCGACGATGCGCGCGCAAAAGAGCGGGCATATTATCAACCTGGGTTCGCTGAACGCCGAGACGACGCGCGGCGCGCCGACGACGGCGGCGTACAACGCGGCGAAGACCGGTGTCGTCGTGCTGACCAAGTCGGTCGCGCGCAGCGAAGCGCGTTACGGCATTCGCTGCAATCTCGTCAGCCC
>Ga0334722_10004640_pt1 | contig 14176 bp, 16 predicted proteins | sample C3_bottom_MG_FD_207210 | JGI IMG/M metagenome (GOLD analysis project Ga0334722, IMG submission 207210) | Sediment microbial communities from Yellowstone Lake, YNP, Wyoming, USA - C3_bottom | ecosystem: Environmental > Aquatic > Freshwater > Lake > Sediment | place: USA: Wyoming | collected...
TCGACCGAACGGCACGAGACGTCGGATTGGCGTCGCTCGGCCGTCGATCCAGAGCTCCACGGCGCAGCACCCTGCCAGTAATCCCAGCAGAACCGCCATCACTCGCATCGAAGAATGATAGGGCCGACCACTGCCTCGCCCACGTGACGCCCCGGAACACGAGCCTCGTTTGCCCGAGGGTGGTCGCCTGGTGCGAGCGCTACGCGGCGTCCGCTGCGGCCGGGGGGAGTGCGTCGGCGGCGACGTAGTGGAGGTTCGGGAGCGCGCGCCACCGCTCGTCGAGACCGAGCCCGTACCCCGCGAACAGCTCGTCCGGCACGGTGAAGCCCACGTACTCGAGGGGCAGATCGTCCACCAGTCGCCGGTAGGGGCGATCGAGCAGCGTGACAGCGGTCAGGCTCGCCGGGTTGCGGAGCGCAAGCGTGCGGGAGAGGAAGTGCAGCGTCAGACCCGTGTCGACCACGTCCTCGACGATGACGACATGTCGGCCGGCGATGGGCAAGTCGAGATCCTTGAGCAGCCGCACGCCACCGTCCACGCCTCCTGAATAGGCGGCGAGCTCGATCAGGTCGATCCCGTGCACGATCTCCAGGGCACGCGAGAGATCCGCGAGAAAGACGGCGCTCGACTTGAGCGGCGCGACGAGGAGCGGCTCCCGGCCGTCGTAGTCGTCCGCCAGGAGTCGGCCCAACTCGGCGACGCGGATGGCGATCTCCTCGCGGGAGAGATACACCTCTCCGACGGGCCCGTCCGAGGACGGCTCTATGAGGCGAGCTTCAGCTGGTATCGGTGGGCGAGGCGCTCGATGTCGCGCCGGTAGAAGAGCTTGACCTTTACGTCGGGATGGAGCTCACGGAGCTGGCGCAGCTTTCGGTTCTTCCTTGTCACCAGTGACTGTTTCATCACCGTCACCTCGACGTAGAGATCCTGGTCGGGGAGGTAGAAGTCGGGGGTGAACGCGCTCGTGACGCGTCCCTGCTCGTCACGTCCGAGCACGAACTGGTGAGGCTCGTAGTCCCACGGAACCCCGTAGAAGTCGAGGATCTTGGCGCACTCGAGCTCGATCCGGTTGGCAAACCGGGGCGGCTCGACGCCGCGGTACGCACGGAAGATGTATCCGGGGCCGTCAGCATGATCTCCGGCAGGATTGTCCGGAGGTGCCCGGAAGCGAGGAGTTTCCCGCACCCGGGCGAGGCTAGCAACGCGCTCGGACGGCCCTCGGACCCCCGTACACTCCCATCATGGCGAGCGTCGGCGGTGGGTTCACGATCGCGCACATCTCCGATCTCCACTGTGGCGAGCAGCATTTCGAGCCGAATCTGCTCGAGCGAGCGATCGCCGAGGTCAACGACCTCGAGCCCGAGATCGTGGTCTGCTCGGGCGATCTGACGTCCTTCGGCTTCCGCCACGAGTACCAGCTGGCCCGCCAGTACCTGGACAAGCTCGCGTGCGACTCGGTCGTGGTGGTGCCGGGAAACCACGACTCGCGTAACGTCGGCTACGTCCATTTCGAGGAGCTGTTCGGTGAGCGCAACTCGGTGCTGCGGAAGAGCGGTGTCACGGTCGTTGCAGTCGATTCGACGGAACCCGACCTCGACCACGGCCAGATCGGGCGCGGCCGCTACCGGTGGATCGAGCAGGAATTCGCCGCGGAGCCGTCCGATCTGCGCATCTTCGTGCTTCACCACCATCTGCTCCCGGTGCCGGGAACCGGCAGGGAGCGCAACGTCGTCTACGACGCGGGGGACGCGATCGAGTGCCTGCAGCGCTCCGGCGTTCAGCTCGTCCTCTCCGGACACAAGCACGTGCCCTATGCCTGGCGGCTCGAGAATCTCTTCGTGGTCAATACCGGGACGGTCTCGTCATTGCGCCTGCGCGGGCACACGCGCCCCTGTTACAACGTGATCGAGATCACCGGACGCCACGTCGAGGTCTGGCGCCGGCACCCCTTTCACGGGCAGGAGCGCATCATCCAGTTCTCGATGGACACGCTCGAGTACGAGAAGTACACAGGCCTGATCGAGCGCGAGGTGACGACGCGCGGATGAGCCGCGCGGTTGTCATCGTCGACGGCGAGCATTACCCGCCGGTCGTGCGTGACGCGCTTGCCGAGCTCCCGTACGAGATCGTGGGAGCAGTGCTCGTCGGCGGCACGGAGAAGCTGCGCGGCGATCCCGACTACGGCGTGCCGCTCGCTGCGTCGCTCGAGGCAGCGGTCGCAGAGCACACCCCCGACGTCGTCGTCGACCTCTCCGACGAGCCGGTTCTCGGGCCTGCGGAGAGGATGGCGCTGGCGAGCCGCTCGCTCGCGCTCGGGGTCCCGTACGAGGGTGCCGACTTTCGCTTCGACCCTCCGGTCTTCGAGCCGTTCGGGCTTCCGTCGATCGCGGTCATGGGGACGGGAAAGCGCGTCGGCAAGACGGCCGTCACCGGGCACGTCGCGCGGACGCTCGCACCCGACAGATCGGTGGTGGTCGTCTCGATGGGAAGGGGAGGGCCGCCCGAGCCCGAGCTCGTCGAGACGCCTCCGTCGGTCGACGACCTACTCGCCCTCTCGCGGGCCGGGCGCCATGCGGCGTCGGACCATCTCGAGACTGCAGCGGTCGCAGGCGTGCCGACGGTCGGCTGCCGCCGTGCAGGAGGCGGCATGGCGGGGGCCGTGTCCGTATCGAACGTCCTCGAGGGTGCCGGCATCGCGTCGGGCCTCCGGCCCGATCTCGTCGTCTTCGACGGGAGCGGGGCTGCGTTGCCGCCGATCGCCGTAGGCACACGTGTGCTGATCGTTGGCGCACACCAGGATCCCGCGGTGGCAACCGGATATCTGAACGCGTACAGGCATCGGATCGCCGACCTCGTCCTTCTCATGGCGGCCGACGACGAGCACGCGCGCGAGCGGCTGCGAACCGCGGCTCGGGATCTGGTGCGCGAGGACGTCGCGGTGATTGCAGCACTGTTGCGCCCGCGACCGCTCGCGCCGGTGGCAGGCAAGCGTGTGGCGTACTTCGGGACTGCGCCCGCAACCGCGCACGGCGCTATCGCGGCGCATCTGGGCGAGGCGCACGGGGCCGAGGTCGTCGCCGTGTCGGGCGCGCTCGCGGACCGTCGACGGTTGCGCGAGGAGCTCGAGCGGGTGCGAGCCGACGTGTTCCTCGTCGAGCTGAAGGCGGCGGCTATCGACGTTGTCGCGGAGGAGGCGCTCGCCCGACGGATCGAGCTCGTCCTTGTCGCGAACGACGTCGTGCCCCTTGAGGGCGAGCAGGATCTCGACGCGGAGATCCGGCGCCTGGCGGCGATCTCGTCTGCCGCTGTCCCCGAGGCCGTCTGATGGAGCGCCGGTACCTCCCCGAGCTCCCGCTCGGCGGCGACGACGGTCCACCCTGGTCGAAGGGCTTGCTGGCGCGTGCGCTGGCCGCGACGGGTCTCTCGCCGACCCGAGCGTATGAGCTCGCCCGCCGTGCGGACGCCGACCTGCTCGAGCGCGGCGTCGACCGGCTCGATCTCGAGCGCCTGTCCGAGGTCGCCGTCGACGTGCTCGGCGAGCGGCAGGCGGGACGAACCATGCGCAGGCTCCGCCGGCTCCAGGCGCTTCGCGAGCTCGACCTGCCGATCGTGCTGCTCGTGGGTGGCGGTACCGGCACCGGGAAGTCGACCCTCGCCACCGAGGTCGCACACCGGCTCGGGATCACGCGTGTCACGTCGACCGACTTCATCCGGCAGACGATGCGCGCGCTCTTCTCTCGGGAGCTGATGCCGTCAGTGCACTACTCGAGCTTCGAGGCCAAGCTTGCGCTGACGAAAGCGGAGGAGGACGAGGCAGGCGATCCCGTGCTGCTCGGGTTTCTCGATCAGACGCGCAACGTGCTCGTCGGCGTCGAGGCGTCGATCGAGCGTGCTTTGGCGGAGGGCTGGTCGATGGTGCTCGAAGGCGTCCATCTCGTCCCCGGGATGGTCGAGACGGCATCGGCGGATGCGCTCGTCGTCCAGGTCGTCGTGGCCGTGAGTGACGAGGAGCTCCACCGAGCGCACTTCTGGGTGCGCGACACGTCGACCGAGGGTCTTCGTCCGCTCGACAAGTACCTCGAAGGGTGGCCTGAGATTCGTCTCATCCAGGACTCGATCCTGGAGCGGGCACGGCGCTGTGACGTGCCGGTGATCGAGAACACCTCGCTCGACGACGCGATCGGCGACGTGCTCGACGTTGTGTTGACGAGCGCCGAGCGCATCGTTCGCACCGTCTGATCGAAGGGTCTGGCCTGGGTCTGGCCTGGGTCTGGCCTGGGTCTGGCCTTCTGGCCAGACCCGATCGTCGGCGCAGACGGGTCAGACCAGACGGTCTGACCCAGAGGTCTGCTGACCCACGCTAGACTCGGAGCATGGTCACGCAAGACGACGTCGTCGAGGCGCTGCACACGGTCGAGGATCCCGAGCTCGGGATGGACATCGTCGAGCTCGGTCTCTTCTACGACGCGGAGATCGAGGGCGAGAAGGTGAAGATCGTCCACTCGCTGACCTCGATGGGTTGTCCGGCCGGGCCGATGATCCAGGAGGACATCCACAACGCCGTCGCCGCGCTGCCCGGTGTGGGGGAGGTCGAGGTCGAGCTCACCTTCGACCCCCCGTGGACACCCGACCGCATGTCAGATGACGCGAAGTTCATCCTCGGTTTTGGATAGCTGATTTGCAGGGATTTCGTCGCCGCAGCTTCCTCGACGCGGCATGCGGGCACAACGGCTAGACAATCCGCTGCCGTAGCCACCCTGATGCTTGGGTCCGGAGTTTGACTTGGGTGCGGAAGTTCTTCAGGCTGGCGCGGCACGCGCGACGTTGGTGCGCGCCAGTCTGATTGTCCAGAATCGCCAGAGGAGGAATTTCGATGGGGTCACGAACACGGCTCGCTCGCTGGGCCGGGCTTGGGGGGATCGTGTACGTCGTGCTCGTGATCGTCGGGCTCGTTCTTGCCAAGGGGACGCCGAGCAGCAGCGCAAACCCGGCTAAGGTCATCGCGTGGTACTCGGACAGCGGCCACCGCGACCGGCTGGGCATTGCCTGGGTCGTGTTCATGCTCGGCCTGTTCGCTCTCCTGTGGTTCCTGGCCAGCCTGCGCACGTCAGTGGCGTCGTTCGATGACACCGGCATGCTCGCTCAACTCGCTCTTGTCGGCGGCATCGTCTATGTCTCGCTGGCCTCGGTGGCGATCTCGCTGAACGTCGCGGTGGCGACGATGAGTGACGACACCTATCAGCACACCGTCTATCCGGGACTGATCCACGCTGCCGAGGACGCGTTCTGGGTCATTCACGCTGCCGGCTTCATCGGGTTCTCGGCGATGATGATCGCCACCGCGGTTGCCGCGCTGCGCGCCAAGATCGTTCGTCCGTGGCTCGGGTGGCTCGGCGTCGTCGCAGGCATCATCGCCATCGCCGGGATTGTCGGCATTCCCCAGATCATCGCGGGGTTGTGGTTGATCGTGGTCTCGATCGCCCTCTTCCGAAGCGGCGGAGCGCGACGGCCAGCACCAGCGCCGAGCGTTGCGAACTAGCCACGCGCGACGAGCGCTCGGGCGAAGAATGGCTGGAAATGGGGATAGCGGGCCGCTACGAGCGTACGTAGTGTCTGTACGGGGGAGGGGACTGTGGCGGAGGGTGGCTTTGAGATCGTGGGTGTGCCGGCGGGCTGTGATGGCTGCGGCTGTGACGCGCTCGAGTGCGGGATGCTCGAGACCGGCTTTACGGTGCGCCTGCCACCCTCTGATCTTGCCGGCGTCTACTGCTCGAGCTGCGCGGGACTATTGCGTTTGGTGCCTGTCGCGGTCGAGTGTGTCAACTGCGGTCGCGAGGTCGACGACGATGATCGTGCCGAGTGGGAGGGTTGGCGCTACTGGTCGGACGGGAGCGGGTTGCTAAGGCCGGTCTGTCCCGACTGCGAGGAGCACGAGTATCGCGCAACGGCGGAGCCACTCTCGGACTGACATTCGCACGTCGAGCAGCGCGCGGAGCGCTGGGAAGCACCGAGCCGGGTGCGCTTTCGTCCATTCGCTCCCACAAACTTTCCGTCTCAGCCCTTGCGGGAATTGACGTACGCGGCTCCCAGGAACGAGCTTCAACCTACTCGCGTCCCGAACTCGGTGCGCGACAACCCTACGAGATCGAGCCGAGCAAAGCAACGTGGAAAGACCTCCGGCACGAGAACGAGGACGGCGGTCGGCTAGCCGGTAGCCCGGGGCTGTACGGGCAACGGCGAGCTTGCTCTATCCACGAGAGCGGCGATCGTGGGGGAAACCGAGGAGCCAGCGTAAGAAGGCGACGAACGCGCGCGTGACTGTAGTCCTCTAGAAGTTGACATCGAGCACTCTACTACTTAGAACTCCCGGCGGTCAGCCGGGAATGGCAAGCACGATCTTGCCGAGCTGCTCACCGGCCTCGAGCCGTTCATGGGCGCCCCTGATCTCGGAGAGCGGCAGCACCGAGTCGATATGGACGCGGGCACGGCCGGCCCGTATGAGGTCGTAGGCGCCGAGAAAGTCGGCCCGCGTCCCCATCGTGGAGCCCATCACGTCGAGCTGCTTCCACCAGAACCGGTGGAGCTGCGCCGGGGGGTTCGGCCCCGATGTCGCGCCGCAGACGACCACGCGTCCCGCCGCACGCACCGCGGCCAGCGACCGCGCCCACGTTGCCTCGCCCACGGTCTCGACGACGAGATGCACGCCGCCGTCGGTCGCCTCCTTGACGGCCGCCACGACGTCGCCTTCCGCGTGGTTGACGGCCACGTCGGCGCCCCATTCCCGTGCCTGCTCGAGCTTCCAGTCGGCACCGGAGGTGACGATCGTTCGCGCGCCGAGCGCCCGCGCGATCTCGAACGCCGCAGCCGCGACGCCGCCCCCGATCCCCCAGATCAGCACCCACTCACCCTCGGCGAGCCGCCCACGTGTCACGAGCATCCGGTACGCGGTCTCATAGACGAGCGGGAACGCAGCGGCCTCCTCGAACGAAAGCCGATCGTCGAGCGCGAACACCTGCTCGGCTGCGATCGCTATCAGCTCGCAGTGCGTGCCGTCCGAATGCTCGCCGACCACCGAGATGGTAGCCCCGTGCTCGATCCCGGGGTTGATCACGACCCGGTCGCCCACGGAGAAGCCCTCGACGCCCTCTCCGGCTGCGGCGACGACCCCGGAGCCGTCCGCGCCGAGAATCCTGGGCTTCGGTACTGACGGCAATCCCTTGCGCACCCAGACGTCCAGGTGGTTCAGCGACGCCGCTCGGAGCTCGATCAAGACCTCACCGGAGCCGGGCGTCGGGTCGGGCACCTCCTCGTAGACGAGTACCTCGGGTCCACCGTCCTCGTGGATGCGCACCGCCCTCACGGGCAGAATCCTCTCATGACCGCTGCGGAGCTCGCTGAGCTGGCGAAGGAGATCGGGCTCGACGCGATCGGAGCCGCGCTGCCGCAGCCGTACGACGACACGGAGCGCCACATCCGCGAACGCCGCGAGCTCGGCTACTTCGCCGACATGCGCTTCACGATCGCCCGACCCGAGGTGTCCTGTCATCCGGAGAAGCTGCTGCCGAACGCGAAGACCGTCATCTCGGCAGCGCTCTGCTACTACGCGTCCGGTCCCGATCCTGGACCGGGAGAGGGCCGTCTGCCGCGCTACGCATGGCGCGACCACTACGCCGACCTTCGCGAGAGGCTCGACACCCTCGGACGCCGACTCGGCGGCTCGTATCGTGTCCTGGTCGACGCGAATCACCATGTCGACCGAGCCGGCGCCGCTCGCTCGGGCGTCGGGTTCTTCGGCAAGAACACGCTGCTCATCACCCCTCAGCACGGCTCCTGGGTCGTGCTCGGGACACTCGTCACCGACGTCGTGGTCGAACCGTCGCCGTCGCTCGATCTCGACTGCGGGTCCTGCCGGCTCTGTATCGACGCGTGTCCCACCGGCGCGATCGTCGAGCCCGGCGTCCTCGACTCACGCCTGTGCCTTTCCTACTGGACTCAGGCGCCGAAGGCGATTCCGGAGCAATTCCGCGAAGAGCTCGGTTCGCAGGTGTACGGCTGCGACATCTGTCAGGACGTCTGTCCGTGGAATCGCGGGATCGAGAAACGGCGGCGCGCAGGGCTGCCATCCGAGAACGCGACGCCCGTCGTGTCGCTCGTCGACTGGCTCGAGCGCGACGGCGCGGATCTCGTCCGCGATCTCGACCGCCTCTACGTGCCGAGGAACGACGCGCGCTGGCTTCGGCGCAACGCCCTCGTGGCGCTCGGAAACGTCGGAAGACCTGAAGATGCGGCAGCCGTGCAGCCGTTCGCCGCCGGCGAGGAGACGATGCTCGCGGAGACGGCCGAATGGGCTCTTGCGCGGATCGCCGAGCGCGCGAGATGACGGGCGACCGACTCGCCGTCCTCGCGCACGAGCTGCGAAGCCCGGTTGCTGCGCTCGTGGCGCTCGCCGAACGGGCTGCTGGGATCGCCGGCTCCGGCGGTGTCTTGGCGCAGCTCGCGGCGATCGCGGTTGCTGCGGGCCGGGACATCGAGCGTCTCCTCTCCGATCCCGATCTTCTCTCGATTCGCCTGGTCGAGGTCGACATGGCTGAGATCGTGCGTGGACTGGCTCGGCCGGACGTCGTTGTCGTGTCCGAATCGGTCAAGGTCGTCTGCGACCCCACGCGCGTGCGCCAGGCGATCGCGAACCTCGTGGCGAACGGGCTCCGGCACGGAACCCGCGTCACGATCGAGGGACGCCGTGACCGAGATCATGTTGTGATTCGCATCCGCGACAACGGCCCGGGAGTCGATCCGACGATCGATCCATTTGTCCAAGGCGTCAGTACGACGGGGTCGAGCGGCTACGGGCTGTGGCTCGCGCGTGCGGTCATCGAGGCCCACGGCGGCCGTCTCGAGCTGACCTCGCCCCCCGGTAAGGGGGCTGCCTTTACGCTCTTCCTGCCGCTCGCTTCCGCCGCGCCCGACTGAGGCCCAGCTCGGACGCGAGCTCCTTCGCCCTTTTCGCCACGACGCGACGCAGCTCGACCGGTTCGAGGACGACCGTTTCACCTGCATCCGAGAGGACCTCGGAAAGCAGCCATTCCTCGGTCTTGAACGGGAGCTCCGCCACCGCGGCCTTGTCTGTCAGCGGACGCGCGCCGCGTTCCACCTTCCATCGAGCTACCACGGGCGAGTGCCAGACTCGTGCGAGACGGGGCTCGTTCAGGTAGCTCGGGTCGAAACCCTGGCGCGGCTCGAAGCTTTCGTCCGTCATCCGTGCGGAGCGCATCCGGTCGAGGCGGTACGTCCGTGGACCGTCCGCCGAGCGGTCCCACGTGTGGACACGCCAGACGGGTAGCTCACGCTCGAAGGAGTACGGCTCGACGAGCCGGACGCTCGGAGTCTCGTCGCCCTCCTTCAGATACTCGATCTCCACGAGCCGTCGTTTCTCGGCACCGTCGCTGAGCGTTCGGATGAGCCTCTCCTCCTCGTCGACGACGCGCGGCGCCGGCGTTTGGGCAAGCTCGAACTGGCCGAAGGTGTCCTCGAGCTTCTTGCGCACGCGCGCCAGAGTCTTGTGTGAGTCGGCCGCGATCGTCGGGCCCACGTACTCGATCGCGAGCCGGATCGCCCGCGCCTCGAGCGGCGTCAGCTTCGGCGCGCGTCGGAACACGTCCCCGTAGAGCTCCTTGTCGACCCGCACGCGCCCCGTGTCCTCATGGAACTCGGCGTAGACCGCGTAGCAGCCGCCGCCGAAGTTGACGAGGTTGAGCAGAGAGAGGTGATCTTGCAGCTCTTCGAGAGGAATCGAGAACCGCTGCGCCAGCTCGAGTCCCTCCAGATCCGCGTCGCGCCCGTCGCCGCAGGCCGTGAGAAGATGGGCGAGCAGCGCCTGCAGCAACCCGAAGCGCTCGGGGGCAACGGGTCCGGCAGGTCGCTCCGAAAGCTGCGTGCCACGGTCTGCGCGCCGTTCTCGGCTGAGCGTCGGCGGATCGCCTTCGTGTGCCTCCCGGAGCTTTTCCAGGCCTTCCGCAACGGCATCGCGAAGCTCCTCCGGCTCGAGCGGGACCGCCCGGCCGTTCTGGCGCAGAATCCAGCCGGTGAGCGGCTCGAGCTTCGCGTACTCGGTCTCGAAAACGCCGTCGTTGAGCGTGCCCGCATCCGAAAGCGTGCGCTCGACCCACCATGCGGTGTCCTCCTGTACCGCGATCCGCGCCTTGCCCACCAGTCCGCCGATCTGCCACGGCTTCGGCACTCGATGGGCCTCGACGTCGAAGTCGGCGGGGAGGCGAAAGTCGCGCTCGCGCCTCGTCGCGAAGCGGATGTCGCTCCGTATCCTCGAGACGCGGAAGGTGCGAATCGCGCTGCGATCGAGGTCGTTGCCGACGACGTACCAGACCCCCTCGTCGAGTCGCAGCGCATACGGGTTCAGCGTTCGCTCGCTCACACGGTCACGCGACGGCGACCAGTAGCTGAAGGTGATCGTGCGCTGCTTGGCAATTGCGTTCTCGAGCTTGGACAGCCGGCCGGCGAGCTCGGGGGAGTAGTCGGGCGACGTCACTCGAACACGTTCCGCAGTCGCCGTCGGCGCTTCCCGGAAACCGGGCCGTCCGAGCACGAGGTTCTGAAGCGCGAGGCGTAGCGGCTCCGCGTAGGCGAAGGAGTTCTCCAGTAGGTAGAGCGCTGTTTGGAGCGCGGCGAGCTCGTCGTCGTCGAGGTCGAGCCGGTCGAGGAAGTAGTGCTCGGAGCGGAGCGTGTAGAGCTCCTCGCCGGTGAACTCGTCGCGCTGAGACGTGAGGGGGACACCGAGGCCTGTGAGCTCGGCGCGGTCCGAGTAGAAGCGGCGGGCGAAAGCCTCGTCGGACATCTCCGAGTAGCCCTCGACGTTCGACTTGACGTCGCGCGCGGTCAACGGCCGGCGCTCCGCCATCAGGAAGGCAACGAGCGAGAGCTGTCGGATGAGCTTGTCGGTGTCGTGGGACATGAGGGCGCAGGCCGAGCTTACCGCTCGCGCTGCGCCAAACAGATCCTCTTAGTGCGAATCGAGGGCGAAGCGGTCGAGTCGCGCTACGCCGCGACGGTTGCGCGCTGCTCGAGGTGCTGGTGCGACGGGCAGTAGTCGCGGCCGGGAAGCGGCGTGCGCTGGCAGGCCTTGCCCTTGCGGGTCGTCGCGCGACAGCGGGCGATGCCGCCGTCGAACGCACCGGCCTCGATCTGCGCCTCGATGAACGTGACCGCAGCCGAAATTCCCTCGCGGACCGCCCACGCAACCTGCGCCTGCGCGGTGATCGGGAAGTAGCGACGAATGTCCTGGAAGAGCGTGCGATCCGGGCGGGCGAAGTACTGCGGATCCGCAGCCAGTCGGGCCATCGTCTGCTCGCACTCGTCCAGCACCACGCGCCGGTACTCGAGGCGCGATCGCTCGTCGGCGTACGGGTCGATCAGGTCCTTGATCGTGCGGTAGATCGCCCGCGAGTACTGATACATGCAGGACTGAAGGTGCGCGACGTGCTCTTCCATCCGTGTCTCGCTCTCCCGAAGAGTCGATGCGGAGCCAAGGGACGAAGCCGGAAAACGGCCTCCGGACGTCCACTATAGCCGGAATCCGATTCTGTTACAAACTCCGCACGATCGTTGTCACATGAAGCAACAGAGCCGCAACGACTCAGGGCGAGACACGCTGGACGTGGGCCGTTTTGACGACCGTGCGGGCCTGTTGCAGCGCTCCGTTCGCGTCGGGCTGGGTCTCGTAGACTCCCGTGAAGACCGTCCAGTAGCCAGGGTGAAGACTCGCGAAACGGCCCGAGTCGAGGATGCCGACACGAGGAAGGCCTCGCTTGCGGGCGGCTTCTGCAACCGAGTCCGCCTCTTCCCTGCCGTTGTCCTTCCGGATCGACTGCAGCACGATCGTCCAGGCGTCGGTGTCGGCGGGCCAGCCGGCAAGGGTCTGCCCGGACGTCGGCTGGGCAACCGTGACGCTTCCACCCGTCGCCACGATCGCCGGTGCCGGTGCGCTTGCGTCCCGCGTGGCGGCGATCGCGGCAACGGCTCCCCCGGCCGCGGCGACGAGCGTGACGAGCAGGGGCAGTGCAAGCTTGCGCTCACGGAGGGGCACGACCCCGAACCGCCCGACCCCGGGCAGGCGCAGCCCGCACGTGAGGCAGTACTCCTGTGTGTCCGACGCAACCGCCGAACACCTCGGGCACGTCACGCCGCAGGCTCCTCCTCGGCAATGAGCTCGCGGCCGCAACTCGGGCAGTAGCGCGCCCCGACGAGAATCGGTGCGCCGCACGAGCAGATCGTTCCGGCCCGACCGCGAAGGCCGCGGGCACGGGCGAGGAGCGCGTCGATCTCGCTCACGCGTGCCTCGACCGCGACGAGCTCGGAGCAGCGCTCCACGACGAGCTCGGGGCTGAAGTGATCCCGCCGGTACATCTCGAGCGCGAGCCCGCCGAGGTCACGAAGCCGCTCCTCGCGCAACAGCAGCAGCGCTCGACGCTCACGCCGGAGCTCGGTCGCCGTAGCGGCGGGCGGACGCCGGGAAAAGAGACCCACGGCGACGGAGGATACTCGCGTGCCCTGAGGGCGGTCAGAGCTGGAGCACGACGAGGCGCTCCTCGGTCATCTCTCGAACGGCCCAGGCGGGACCCTCTCGCGTGTTCCCCGAATCCTTGACCCCGCCGTACGGCATTTGGTCGGCCCGGAACGTGGGAGCCTCGTTGACCGTGATCCCGCCGAACTCGAGCACGGACGCCGCACGGGTCGCTGCCTGGAGGGAGCGGGTGAAGATCCCCGCCTGGAGTCCGTAGCGCGTGCGGTTAGCCAGGGAGAGCGCCTCGTCGAGCGACTCGTAAGGCTGGACCGTGCAGACCGGGCCGAACACCTCGTCGCACGAGAGATGCGAATCGGCCGGCGGTCGCTCGACGACGGTGGGCAGGAGGAGATCGCCGTCGAGCTTCCCGCCCGTGAGCACAGTGGCGCCGGCGCCTCTCGCCTCGTCGATCCAGGCGAGCACGCGATCGCGTTCGGCCGGTGCGATCAGCGGACCCACGTCCGTGTCCTCCTCGGCCGGGTCGCCGACCTTCAGCGCTTCCACCTTCGGCAGGAAGCGGGTCTTGAAGTCCTCGTACACCGACGCCTGGACGAAGATCCGCTGGACCGAGATGCAGCTCTGACCGGCGAACGAAAACGCGTTTGCGGCAAGCTTCGACGCGACCTCGTCGAGATCGCTGTCGGGCTCGACGATCACCGGCGTGGCGTTCCCGAGCTCGAGGTTGACGCGCTTGCGCGGTGCTCGTTCACGCAGCTTCCAGCCGACCGGGCCCGAGCCGGTGAAGGTGATCAGCTTCACCCGCTCGTCCTCGACGAGCACGTCTCCGATCTCTGCCGACGGTCCGACGAGCACGTTCAGCCAACCGGGAGGGAGCCCCGCGTCGGTCTCGAGCTCGGCGAGCAACAGCGCCGAGAACGGCGTCTGCGACGCCGGCTTGAGCACGACGGCACACCCTGCAGCGAGCGCGGGGGCGATCTTGTGCGCAACCAGGTTGAGCGGGAAGTTGAACGGTGAGATTGCGCCGACGACGCCGATCGGGACGCGAACGGTGAACGCGAGCTTGCCCTCGCCTGCCTGCGAGGCGTCCATCGGCACCGTCTGGCCGGTGAGCGTGCGTGCCTGAACGGCGGCCATGGTGTACGTCGACATCGCACGCGCAACCTCCACGCGGGCGGCCTTCAGCGGTTTTCCCGCCTCGGCCGAGATCAGCCGTGCTGTCTCATCGGCGCGTTTCCCGAGCGCTCCGGCCACCCGAACCAGGATCTCGGCCCGCTTGTGCGCCGGCAGCGGCTCCGACATGGCGCGCTCGGCCGCGTCGATCGCGCGGCGCGCCTCGACCGCCCCGGCCTTGGCGACCCTTCCGACGACCGAGCCGTCGTACGGCGATCGCACCTCCACCCACTCGCCGGTCTCCACCCACTCTCCGTCGATCAGGAGCGGGCGCTCGGTCACCGTCGCTGCCATGGTGGGAAGGATACGCTGCGGCGCGCGTAGCATCGCCGGCATGCATCCGAGTCGCACCATCGCGCGAGGCCGTGTCGAGGCGTTTCCGCTCGGCGCGTCGGTGACGCTCGAGCAGCTCGACGTCGATCCGCACCCGGTGATCGCGCGGCTTCGCGAGCGGGAGCCGGTGTCATGGGT
>Ga0334722_10004641_pt1 | contig 14175 bp, 2 predicted proteins | sample C3_bottom_MG_FD_207210 | JGI IMG/M metagenome (GOLD analysis project Ga0334722, IMG submission 207210) | Sediment microbial communities from Yellowstone Lake, YNP, Wyoming, USA - C3_bottom | ecosystem: Environmental > Aquatic > Freshwater > Lake > Sediment | place: USA: Wyoming | collected...
CCTCCGACACGTTCGGCCATGGTCTTGTCAGGATCCGACACGAACGGCACATTGACCCCGATAGCTCGGCTCATGTCGAGCCCGAGGATCGACGGAGCACCGTGGTTCACGAAGTCATTAAGCACATCTCCAGTCTTCCCCATGCCCTGTGTGTAATCCTTGACGTATTTCTGGAACTTAAGTCCGTATGACACCCCGAACCACTTTTTGATCCACTTATCGACATCACCGGCGATCGGTAGCGCCGCCACGCCACCCAAGGCGACAATGGCCGCCATGCTCCGCGCTATGACGGAAAACTCCCCATTTTTCGCCCGGTTGTATATCCAGTGCAAGAAGTTGTGGGTATACCCTTGAAATACGTACAGGGTCATTCCTATCGGGCTCCGGGCCAGCGCCGGCATGTTCGCCTTGCCGCCCAGGATATGCGCGTTGTAAACTACCTCCTCGGCGCGATCGTAGGCATTCTGATCGAACTTGCCTTCCACCGCGGTACCTGCCTTGATGTTCTTCTCGGTGAATGCCCGGTATGCCGCCAGCATCATCGGTTCCCGATTTACATGCGTTTCAACCCACTGGAACATAGACAGTGCCTTGGTAGCCGCCTTCCGGACGTTCTTGCTGGCGCCCTGTTCTCCTATGCCGCTCATCTGTTCGAGCACCTGAGCCTGATCGATACCCTCCCGGTATGCTCGGTTCAGTACTTCGACCTCTAAATCTGACAGGGTATGCCTACCAGTCCTCTTGAACGTCCAGTAATCGTCAAATACCTGTTTCTGAGCGGTGACAAGTTTTGTCATCGCATTATCCGTCCAGCGGGAAAGTTCAGCCTGTCCCATGGTGAAGTTCTGGAACCCGTTCACGACGACCGCGGAGAATTTTAGACCCATATACATGATCGACGCTGCGGACCTTGCCGTCGCCGCCATCTCGTCAGCCGTGCTCGAGTTCTTCATCAGGAACTTGGCGTAGTCATGGACCCAAACCTTGTCGATGCGGTTCTCTTTCGGAATATCCCGCATTACGTTCGATCCCTCGATCGCAAACTGCATCTTGGATACCCAGCCGGCCATGTGTGCCGCGTGTTTTGAGAAAACGTTCAGGTAATCGGTATCCTGGTACCCCTCGATATGATGCGCCGCCCGCTTCAGGTGCGACCGCCCAAAACCCCGGGCCATGAGTTCCCGTACATGCGCCTCGGTCACTGCCTGCTTTATGGCGTCAAGGCTGTCTTCCGGCAGGAACCCGCGATCGCCCACCTCTTCCATTGCCCGGTTGATGAGCGACTGCATGGCGAGATCCGTACCCTTGAAGTTCATCAGTTCCTCGGGCGTCGAGGTGTTCGGTTCAGACTTGATATCATACTGAGCGGCTTTGTCGTAGTTGCCTTTCAGGTGCTTTTCGAGATTGCCCTGTACCTCGGCAACATGCCGATTCGCGCCCATCTGCGTCTTACGGGTCTGCATGTAAACCTTGCGGAGCAGTGGAGCATCGGCAGATACGGGCATTGTCTCGCGCAGACGAGAAAGAAGATCGTCTTCCACCGTGTAATACTTTCCATCGTTCTTCTTGGTGTCATACATGGTCGCGTAGATCGCGCCATTCGGGTCTATCTCTGTTGATATACCCAGTTCTTTCATGATTTCCTTTACCTTCCGAATCTGCTCCGCACTCAGGTTGAAATCGATCAGCATGCGCTTGCCCTTCTCTTGGCCGCCCGTCACGATCGGTTCACTATCAACCTGCCAATCGCTGAATTTTCGATATGCCGATACCTTGAAATAACCTTCCTTGCGTGTCTGAGGAGCGTACCCCGCCCACTCATGCTGTGTCATTTTGACACGCTCAATCTCTGATCTGTAAGACTTTGTATTTTCAAGGGCTTTTTCTATATCAGTGCGGTTCTTATTGCCATCAAGGATGGATTTACGCTCCTCCGGATTGGCGTCATACGCCCGTTCCAGATCCCCGAACCATGACTTGTCGGCATACGGCATTATCGCCAGCCGGTCCAGCCATGCGAACTTCTCGTCCTGAATCATCTTGGCTACCTGGCGCGCGGCCTTATACGCCATGCGTACATTCTCGGATACCGCGGCGCCGGTCGGATTGTTCTCAGATCGGAGTTCTCTGTCGCTCCACTCTTTTTTCAGGATATTCCCCTGTTTGATAAGTTGGTCGACCCTGGCGCGTTCCGCCGTACCCATGTTTGGGATGACTATTTCCTTCCCGTTCGTCGTCTTGTAGGTCGCCCCGTACAAGTAGTTCTTCATACCCTCAAGACCGAGATACGCTGTCTCGAAATTGTTGGAATAAATCTTGCTCACGATCTGGCTGAATGTACCCATTTTCTTCGTGGCAACTTTGACGATGCCGCGGCGATGAACATTATCCTCAGATCCGTGCCAGGGAGTAGAAAGCAGTTTACCGATCTCATGCTTTACCGTCGGCGGTACCGCACTTGAGACCAGATCAAAGAATGCTTTTGTGGTACCCTGTACGGACTTCTGGAATTCCTTGGCGTTCTTGATGATCTCGCCGTCTATCCGTTGCATCTGCGCGGGAGATGAGGGCATGCCCGGGACTTCGCCCGGGGCTGAAGTCTCTTTGTTCCCCCACTTGAATGATCCACGATTCCCGAGTGAAGCGTTGGCCGCCTTCGCCGCAGCGTATACCTTCATCGTCAGGTGCTTGAAAGTATCCCATAGGTCACCAAGCACCTTTTTCATGCCCTGTGCGAAAGCCTGATAGGTGCTGGCCCCATCTTCGATCACGCTCTGTCCGATATTTACAAGATGCGGCATGGCCTCGGCATTGTTGCCCTTCATATCTGAAAGACTTTGCAGAGAATATTTTATTTTCTGTCTCTTGAATTCTCCCGTCTTTTCATCGAGCACTGCGTCTTTAACGGGAGCATTTGCCTTTTCCCTGGCATATAGCGCCAGAGTATCAGTCAGTGCGTCTATAACTTTCTGAGGATCGGTGAAATGAAGGTCCGCTTCACGTCCGATGAAAGCCCGTTCAATGCGCTTGATAAGGCTCTTCATCGCGTCAATGATCTTATCGAACAACGTGGGTTCCATGCGGTGCAGTTCGGATATGAAAGAAGCATCCTTGCCATGCTTACCGGCAAGATTGGCGAGGAGTTCGCGCTCGGCATCGAATTTTGAGGATTCGGGCAGAAGATTAAACCGCTCTTCTTCATTCAAGTTTGCCTTGAATTCAGAGGTATTGAACATATAGTCTTGTGCGAAACTGTGGAACTTCGCATAGAGCGCAGGACTATCGGTTGACAGGGATTCTACGAGTTCATGCCAGAAGAGTGAAAGGTGCGGATCTTTTGAAACGGTATTTATTACAATGGTGTCTTTGCCGTAAGCAAATGCACCAAGTCCTATCCCGTATATTTTAGCATAGAGAATTTTCTTGCCAAAAACACCCGCAAGTTGTGCCAACGTCTGTGCATCCACCCCATCGGGCGGAACGCTCGGTAGTAATTCCACTTTACGGTCATCAGGCCGCGAAAAGTTAAGATCGTTTTCGATTTCCGCCAGGCGTCGAGCCTCTTCTGATCTGACATTTCCCGCAACTCCCCGAGACTGAAGTGCATTCCTCGACTGTCTATTCTCATTGTTCGATTCTCCTTTGACCATTATAGCACTTCTGTCAAGATAAAACTTGGTAGTACCCTGCGCCGGCGATACCACATTCGACACTGGACGATGAGCGGTCAGGCGATCATACACTTCAACGGCCTTTTCACCCGACGGAACAAAATACCGCGTGTTAAAGTTGATCCGTTCCTTGAGCATGCCGGAGTGCTGTAGCTCGGCGTCAAACTTGTAAAGATTGTCCGCAACCAGCTCGACACGGGACTCCCCGCCGACGAAGGATCTCTTGAATTTCCAGCCATTTGCCAACTCAACGACATACCCCTCGTTGGCTATCTTGTCCACGGCGTCCACGGACGAGATATCGACTTTCGTTTCCCCGGCGCCCAGGTTCCTGAGCACTTCGTTGATTCGGTTGCCGTCGATCAAACGACCGATATACCGTTTCCCCTCATCGGTCTGCACCCGGATCACGCGCTGGTTCGCCTGCTCTTGGGGAAGCCGGTCCCAAATAGGCAGGAGTGCGCCGGCGATAAGATGCAACTTTTCGGAACGATCTTTCGGAGATTCGGCAATCTGCTCGTTCCATGCCGCTTCCGCCTCGGCATGCGTCAGTTCTTTCCAATTCCCACGCTGAAATTCATGGTCCTTCATGGAACGGTGATTGTGCGCCATGGGGCTACGAAGCAATACTTCCTGAATGACATTTCCCCGCTCATCGGTGAACGATCCATGCTCCTTGACCGCCCATATCTTTCCGCTCTGCTCGTTCAGAAAGAATCCGCGGAATCCGCGCTGACTCGCTGCGGACTCAAAATCAAAGAACTTGTTCTTGTGCTTTGCCTCGAGCTGAACGTACCGGGTTTCTGCTTTCGACTTGGTATCCGTGTAAACGGGACGTTCGGTCTCTACCTTCATCCCGTCCGACTTGTAGTTTTCGAGGCCAAAGTCAAGAGTATTCTGGGCGATAGCGCGATCTATATTTTCCTCGAGACGCTCGAAGAACATATCGAAAACCCTATTCTGCTGATCGTGTTCGAGAGAGAGAATGCGGTTCAGGAACTGCGGTATACCCGGTATGGCACCCACATTGAGTTGCCCATTTGAGTCAATCACGCGGCGTAGCCCGAGCTGATCGGCCAGCCCTTGCAATGTGAACCCGTCTACCGGACCATGAGCTAGATCATGAAACAAACGAGTAAGCGCGTCGGAAGCATACGAGCTTTCCAGGTTATCCTTCATGCTGAAAAGTCCTTGACTGCCGGCTTTGCGTTCTCCTTTGGTGAGCGCCCCGAGCTGGTCAAGACGCCGTGCGATAGAGGAAATAAACCGCTTCTGTCCTTTCAGATCCGTGGTAACGAGAACATAATGGGGAGCATTGGCCTCGTTCGTTCGGTGGGTGCGGCCGAATCCCTGGACGGCATTGTCCGCCCTCCACCCTGGTTGCACTAGGTAGTGAACGCGCCGCTGTTGATTCTTAGCGGTTTTGTCAGAATGAAAACTGCGGCCGGTCCCGCCGGCGTCGGAGAATACCAGGATGCGCTTCTTGCCTCCCATGAAGGCATCCACATCACTGCGTCCCTTTGCCTTGCTCCACTTCTCCTCGACCTTGTGATAGACTCCGGTTTCTGCGTCGCGCTGCCGATATACGCGATGTGATCTACCCGTGACTTCCGCAACCATGTCGGCGCCAAATGTGTTCAGGAGATATTCAAGCGGTCCATCAGGAACGGTTTTCATGGACCCGAGTTCGTCAAGAAAACGCTCTTTAGCCGCGACTGCCTCGGCATTATGTACCGGGTTTCCTTCCGAATCCACAACTGCGCGAGATTGTTCATTGCCGTTATCGTCCAGATAGGTTTCGTACTGCTGAGTCGGGAACCCGTTCTGAATGTACTGCATCAGGTTTTCTTTCGGCGTCATGTCGAGATCGTCAAGCGAGTCTTCGCCTTCCATCCCGGCGAGAGCCCGATTCATGACAGCCTCGTTCGTATTCACGAGTTGAATGACGATCGATTTATCTTCAGCCAGTTGTTTCTTGATATCCTCGATGACTGAAGGCATTTGCATAGCCGTCACAACCTGATTGAAAAATCTCTGGTTGGAACCCCAAAATTTGCTATATGCCGCCATCTTTGCGGCCGTACTGTGATCCCCTCCAGTAAGAGCAAGCGCGGCATCGATGTTTCTCAAAACATTCTGCCATGCCCGGGCGAACGTATTATAGGCATCCTTCTGTTCCAGGGTAAGTGGATGCTCGAGCGTTCCGTATGTGACCTTGGAAAAGTCCAGGGACCGGGAAATATACAATCCCATCGCCTTGAGATCCCGGGCCACAACCTCCATGGCTGCGAGACCGCCATTCTTGATGCTGATGATGAAGTCCCGTTTACTGGCGAACGGAGTTCCTTCTCCCCATATCCCAAGGCGTTCCAGATACCCGAGCGCGTCCGGCCGCGTTGCTCCGGTTGCCGATACATAGACAACCCGGGCGTTCGGAAGTCTGCGCTGTAGCTCGATTCCTGCGAGTGCCTGGGCCGCGGGAGCTACATTTCCCCTGCCGCCCTCCACGGCGATATTGTTTGAAAGTTTGTGCGCCTCGTCGATCGCAATAACACCGTCGAAGTCCTTCCCGAGCCAGTTTGCAACCTGTTCGAGCCGAGACATTTTCTGCTGTTCTCCGGTCTTTGCAGGCTTGACGCGTATATTACCGCCGCGATCAACCTCCATCCCGGACTTGAGGGTGCTGTAGGTGGTGAACAGAATCCCGTCAGTACTCCCGATTTCTTTCCCGAGAGCATGCTTTGAGAGGTCAAATATCTTATTTCCATCCCCGCCGATGCCCTCAAAGTCCCGACGCGCATCCCCGATCAGGTCGGAAGACGTGGACAGCCAAATGGCTTTCTTTCTCCCCTGCCGAATGTTGTCCATGATGATCGCGGAGATCTCGCGTCCCTTGCCGACGCCCGTACCGTCGCCAATGAAGAACCCCTTCCGGACTCCGCCCGGAAGCATGTCCTGGTGAGCTTGACCGGCGTACACGATCGCCTCGATCTGAGCAAGCGACAGTTTCCCTGAAGTGATAAGTTCCTTGGGAAGATGCGGTCCGTAGGTGGGATTCGGAGGTTCTACCGATGCCATGGCCGCGCTCTGCACGAGCGTTCCAGGGTGAGGTTGGGCGCCATCCATCTTGAGTTTCTGAGGGCGATAATCCTCATAAAGCGAATCAGTCAGTTGACCGTCCGCGGCTTTTTCCTGTTCGGATTGAATTTGAAGCGGAGTGAGTTCAGCTAGTCGGTCGGACTCGGATTGTCCAGGTTGGACGAGAGATTCGACAGGAGCAACAGCGCTGCGTTCTCCGGGCTGTCCGTTTCCGAGATCTCCCTCGACAGCTCCGTTTCCTCTGCTGCCCGGTCTTCGGGGCTTGCGTCCGGGCTTACCAACACCTGATACGCCTTCTTTTGATCCTTCATTTCCCGCAACCTGAGTACCATTGACGACAGGAGCTCCGGGTCCATTTGATTCTGCTGGACGGTTTGATTGTTCTGCTCCAGCATCCACGACATGAGAAGCAGGCTGTTCTGCACCCCGTTCTCCGGGAGTTTGATCTGTTTGTTCCACTTGACCACTGCTTTGTTCAGCGGAAGTTGGTTCAATGACTGCCCTGGCATCTCGTACCTCCTTGAGTAAATCGATCGCGTCTTTGACATCAGAGACATCGGCCTTGACGGTTGCGACACCATCTGGAGCCGACTTGTCGATGACGATGATCCGATTATCGTAGTCCGTGCCGTACTTCTTGTATCCCTTGCCATCTATGCCTATGATAGCACGAAGATTATATTCCTGCTTGATCTTGTCAAAAAATGCAGTGATTACTTTGGGATCGGCAAAGAATCCTTTACCGATCAGGGCCACAAGACGCCCGTTCGGTTCCAGGCGCTTGAGTGCCTGCTCCATGTGAACCACGACGTTCTTGGACGACCGTTCACCCTTCATCCTTCCAGCGGTCGAAGAGAAAGGCGGGTTCATCAGAACCACGGTGGGCTTCACGTCGTCCGGAAGAATGTTATTCAACTGTTCGGCGTTCTCGGTGAACACCTTATCGGCAATCCCTGACTCTTTCAGAATCTCAGCGCGACGTGCGGAAAACTCGTTCCCGATCGTATCCGCTCCTGCTATCTTGGCGTATACAAGAAGTCCACCCGGGCCGGCTGAAGGTTCGAGCGCTACATCCTTGCCATTCTTCAGATTGGCTACCCAGGCCATGACGTATGCGGTATCCGGGATCGTCGAGAACTGCTGAAACTCGTCCTGTTCTTCTGTGCGGATACCGTTCTGCGAAGCCATCTTGTCGATGATCTTCTCTCGAATGCGGTCAACAATCTCCTTTGCCTTCTCTGCATTTGCGATAGGATTATACTTGAGCGGGTTGTCGAGGACATACTGATTTATTCCCATTTCCATCGCGTCGAAGGCATCCTTAGCAGTGTACTTGCCCTCCGACATCTTCCCTCCGAAGAACCCGTTCGCCTGCTCCATAAGCGCGAGTTTGTTGAAATCCTCGCCCTTCGAGAGACGTTCTTTCACCCAGGCCGCGAGGCTCTTGGTCGCCTGCATCTTTTCGGGAGTCTTCGCAGGTTCTGATTTCAGCGCCTCGTCGATATTCGTCTTGCTCACAAGTTCGTGAGCATCCATCTGTTTCGTGATGTGCTCGATCCCGGGAAGGTCTCGTACTCCGTTGTAGAACGCTTTCAGATACGGTTTTACCGCATCGCCCAGGTCCGCGACCATCGCCTTTGAGAATGCCGCGAATGTCCGGGCGCCCTTCTCGATGTGATACCCTGCCATGGTGAAACCGGCCTGCATGATCTCGGGGTCGATTCCGACGCTCACCTGAGAGAGTTTCGATTGCAGGAGTTTCTTCGCCTTGGCGTAAGCATCCTCGGTGAATATGGTGTTCGGAGAAACGACTGGCTTCCTGACTTCAGGAATTACCGGGGAAGTTTGAGATTCCTTCGCGTTCAGTTCTTTCGCCCGAATATTTGCCTTCGACTTCGACGCAAAACCCGCAATCGGCTGACCAGTTGTCCGATCAACTACGTTATGGCCTTTCCCGCTTCCGGATTTCTCAACGTAATAGCGAGGCGTTGTATTTACTTTTTCCTGGGCGGCAGGGGTGACATTGCCGGCATTTGCGCCACTGACGGGACCATTCCCGGTTTCATCGATGGGCTTCCAACTGGCATCGACATGGACGGGGGCGGGACCGCCGGCCGCATTGCCTGTTTCGGGCTGAACTGCTTGCTGCTCTGCACTTTGTTGATGTGCTTGGCCGACTTCGTTTGGCTGCGCGATTGCGGTTTCTTTGCCATTTTGATTCTCCTTATTTTGTTCACCCTTGGGGTTAATGATTTCAGAAGGGGCCGGTCCTGAGACCGACCCCTGTTCAGGCGTTAGCAGCCCGGCTTTTTGCCCGACGCCTTTTTGGACGCCTTTTTCTTCGTTGCCATGTGAAATCACCCCCTCTCGTGCGATTTGGTTTGCTGTAGGTTCTGCGGTACGGATAGGTCCGGGAGTCGCCTTTTCGGACGGAGCCGCTTTGGATTCCGCGCGAGGTATGGATGTCGGCGTTGCGCCCGGACTCAGGACGGTCTCTGCCTGCCTCAACTGAGCGGCCGGAACGAGGGCGGCATGCTGCGCGGCCTTGGCGATCGGTGTCACAGGGGAACTGCTGACGGGCGCCTGCTCGGGCATGCGGGCAATATCGGACGGTGAAAGGACCGGCTGACTTGGGGTCTCAAAACGCAGGTTCTGAGTTGCCCGGGTTATCGGCCCCGCAGGGACTACCGAAGCCTGAGAGGTTTCGCTCTGGGCAGGAAGTTGCAATTGCGGAGTAACGCCGGGAAGTGCGGCCTGTCCGGTAGGGGCCGGTGACGCAGGCTCATAGGGAAAGCCATATATCTGATAATTCGGGTCTTCAGGACCATACGAGGCGTCTACCCTCTGGAAAGCGTCGGGAACGGCAGGGCGCGTCTCAGGCGCAACCACAGGCAGGTTTCCGGAGTCAGGGGCTGGTAACAATGCCTGATTTACGGGTACCGTCGGCGCGGCCGGTCCTTGAACATCTCCGTAAGGGGTTCCCTGTAAAACGAATCCCTGTTCCTGGTCAAGTCTGGTCTTTACAGGTTGTAAATTGGATGGGTCCAGGGTGATCGGTTGACCGCGGTCGACAGAGAAAGCGGCATTTTCAATCCAGTTCTTAGCCTGCTCCGGATAGGAATGCTTGAGCTCATCGTAAACCGCCATTGCTCCGGTCATACGGTCGCTGGCTTTATTGTTCGGGTCCGCCAAAGTTTCCCTGAGCATCTGCAACTGTTTGTGCTGGACATGCGCCCCGATCGCACCCAGCGGGAGGGTCATCAGGGTCATAGCCGCGCCGCCGGCCGCGGACTGCGTGAATATCTTGCCTAGATCTTCATGGGGGAGACCGGCGTTTCGCTCTGCCGCGCTCGTGCCGACATCCTGCAAACCCTCGGTAGTAGCCTCAGATACCACAGATTCAGCGGATGCTTTCGCAAATTCTTTCAATAATTTAGGATTTGCGATCTCTTTCAGAACTTCAACCCCGGTCTTTTTGGCCGACGTACTTGCCACTTTCCGGAACGCATTGCTTATCTTCCCTACGCCGGACAGTAATCCGCTCATCATCCAATCGCCGGCAATTTCACCGACGCCCTGGGCTCCGCCTGACCAGTACCCCGCAATGGTCGCCTTACGATGTGCTTCCTCGGGAGACATGCCCTGCTTGGTCAGATAATCGTAAACCTTGTCGTAGGTTTCCTGAGAACCCTGACCGCCGAACATGCCGATGGTGAGCGCGGCGCCGGCTACCGGATTTGCGACCATGATCGGCAGGCCCACAACGCTCATGGGGATTGAACGAACAGACTGTTCAAATGTGGATTTTATGGGATCGGTCTCGGGATTGAAGACAGGGCGAGTGCTATTGTCCAGCTTCTCGTTGATCTGAACAGCTTCCGCGCCCAACTTACCCTGAGTCTTCAGATAGTCCGCTATCGCATTCGGGCCGCCAATTTCCTCGGCAAGACGCCCGGCCGACTGCATGGACTGTTGCGCCATCTGCGGCAGCTGGTAGACGGATCCGGCGTAAAGTTGCTTGGCTATCGCCTCAGGCAGGTCAGATATTCCGGGACTGTATGCTGGCATAGTTGCGACCACGGCATTTGCTTCCCGGACAGCGGACATATCCTGCGGGATAGGCGTATCCTTCGCGGTATCTTTTGACTTCCGTTCCGCCATTGCCGCATCAACATTTTTTACTGCATCTTCAAAGATTCCCATGGGTTCCTTTTCTTAGAGGTATTTGTCAGCGTCGGGGATTGATATGACACCCAATTGCTCGAGTGCGGCCTTGTTCGCGGCATAGGTTTTGTCATAGGCGCGTTTTTCTGTGCCATCAAAGAACCCGGCATCCTTGTACTGCTTGTAGGTCGACTGAATGCCATTGAGAAGGGTCTGAACTGCCTTGGCCTGCGTCTTGTCGGCGGATACCCCATAGAAGTGCATGGTGGTATCCTTCCCGGTTTCCGGATCACGGAGCGTCGTTTTCAGATCCGCGCGCTGTCCGCTCCCGCCATGGAGCCGCTGGTCCCAGGTCGTCATCATATTCGCAAGAGGAGCATTACCCTTGACCGCGGCAAGGTTCGCCTTCTGTGCGGTCTCGTAATCAAAGGGCTTGCTGGGATCGAGTTTCGTCTTAGCCTCGACGACATTCTTGTAAATCTCGGATTTCAGTTTCTCCGCCTCGAGTGCATTATTCTGCGCCGCCGCTCCTACCTTTGCTGCTGAAGCGTCAGCGCCGGTTCTCGCGGCATACGCATTCGCCCTGGCAAGACCCATGTTGGATATCTGCTCCTCTACTCTGCGCCCAGCATCGGTGCCATGGGCGCCTTCACGAAGGTTCTTTTTCGTGAGCGTCCAATCAAGATTTTCCTGCGCGGCATCGCTCCGGGCGTTCGATTCATCCCGGGCCGCCTTCCAATCGGCAAGTTCCGCATCTGTCATGCGGGAGGCGGTGGGAATAGGGGTTTGAGGCTGCACGATCTTCACAAGTCCCGTCTGACGGCTGTTGTCTATCACTCCGGCAGAGGGTTGAGTAACCGCGGCCGTAGGAACCTGGGCGACCGCTGGTACTGGAGCGTTAGGCTTGGCCCCCAGCGCACCGACAGCAAAGTTCTTGATTGAATCCCCGATATTCCCGATCGCATCCTGAGTATAAGTGGGTACCGATGGAACACTACCCGGGATCGTGGTGTCCGTGATTCCTTCAATGGCACTCTTCGCGCCTCGCGCTATAAAATTCCCTATCGTTCCGGTGATATCTTCGGGAACGGTCCAGAGCGGAATTTTCGTCGCATTCCAAGCGATATTTGCGGCATCCTTTATAGCATTCCAAGGCCCGTATCCCGGCGCCACTGCCTGCTTCTGGGCATTCGACGGATTACCCGTAGCATCAGCGGTCGGCATAGTTGATACCCCGGGTTGCTGGACTCCCCCATTGGCAATAGTGGCCTGAGTTCCTTGATTGCTTTTCTTCTTGAGATCTTCAATGACCTGTTCAGGTGTGCTCATATTTTCCCCTTATGTTTTTGTCTGAGTCTGTTGAGTGCTGGACAAGCTCAAGATACCCGTGATGGAATTTGCCATTGATGCCAAATAGTTCCCGTAGATATTGCCGCCGGATACCGCGGCATGCTCCTTGATTGACATGGCCTGTACCGAGGCGTCAAGGTTCGCCTTCATCGCAAGAACACTCTCCTGGAACGAAGCAAGGTAGTTCTGTGCTACGATGCGCTGCTGCTCGACGGTGAGACGGGAAAGTGCCTCGCCCTTCATGATGTCCGTACGGTAAATACTGTCCATGAGCCCTAATTTCTCGATCACGGCACGGAGCTTCGACATGGACATATCGGCCTTCGTCTTGAGTTCCATGATCGCCCGGTCTTCCTTCTGCGAGTTCAAGCGCTCGATCTCGATCAAGACTTTGGTATGGTTCAGCGTCACCTCGTTCTCCGCAATGAAGGATTCCACCAGGGACTTGAATATGCTGGCCGCCATCGCCGTGTTCTCGATAACGAACCTGAGCGCCCGGTCTGCCTTCTGGTTGAAGAACTGCATGAGGGCGCTTTCCATGACGATCGCCTGCTGAACATAGAACTTCTTGTTTTCGTCGGCCATCTTGAATGACTCAATCCTGATTTCCCGGGAACGGTCGGTATTGCGATCCGCCTCTTTTTGCGCGAGGTCAGCCATCTGCGCGTTGAGTACGCTGTCCGGGATATCCCATCCACTCTTGAGCCATGTCGCCGCCAGCTTCCGCCGGGCGTCGGCGTATGCCTGGGCGTTCCGTTCAGACTCCCGATTTATGATGTCCTGCTCGACTGAGGCAGAAAGTCCAGTACCCTGTGAACCCAGATACGCGGCAAGGCGAGACTCAAGGGTCGACTGGAGCGAAGAGACGTAGGACTCTTCATGAAAGTCCTTCGTCGGCTTCGGGATGAAGGCCAGGTAATCATCCGGCAGGGGGATATTCACTTCATCGAACGTGACCGGAACCGTGGGCATCAGGTTCAGACTGTTCATCGCTGTGATCTGAGTAGCGACATCTCCGTCTGGAGATCCCGGCCGTATGGCGCTAATCGAGATCGGGGGCGGATTGTAATTTACGATGCCGGGCATGAAGAACCCCGGGCGCATGCTGGTCATGTCCTCGAGCGCGCCCATGAACAATCGGCTACTCTCATAGGCCGTATTGATAGAGTCCGTCAACTCCATGAATTTCGCTTGAATCTGATCTTCTACTGACATTTTATCCTCGCTTCCGTACTTCTCTCATGGTTCGGGAAGTTTCAACCACGATTTCATCGAGCTCAAAGTACGAACCATTCTTGTTTCTGATCTCAATACTGTAAATGCGGTCCTTCATGCCCTTGGACGGCTTGACTCTCTTTTCGTGGATATTGTCGTTTTCACTCCCGCGGATATCAAATGTCCTCACCGCATCACGACTTTTTTGCAGTTTCAAAACAATATCGTCACGGGCGATCAAATTTAGGTGAATATCGTCAATGCGACGATCTGTTACACGCTCCTGATCCGTCGCAGCATGAATATCGAAATCCCTGGTTTTTATGTGGGCATCGATATCGTCATCACCATCTGTATCTCCCGTCAGTTCGTAGATGCCAGGGGCGGTACCAGTGGCGTCGGCGCCGATCTGCCGACCCTGGAATATCGCGTAACTGTTGAAGTTGTACCCCGTGTATTCCGTGACTGCCTTGTTCAACGTGTTCATGACGATCGTGGTGAACTGTTCTGCCGTGGGTGCGTCGATGACTGACAATTCCGCTCTCATTGCTGGAAGTGCCGCGTCGATAATTACAAGCCCCGCCTGGAGAATAGTAAACTCCGAGGTAATCGGCTTGAACGAGGCGTCGATGATTGATTCGATCTTTGGCACAACGGTAATCTCAATCGTCAT
>Ga0334722_10004643_pt1 | contig 14165 bp, 14 predicted proteins | sample C3_bottom_MG_FD_207210 | JGI IMG/M metagenome (GOLD analysis project Ga0334722, IMG submission 207210) | Sediment microbial communities from Yellowstone Lake, YNP, Wyoming, USA - C3_bottom | ecosystem: Environmental > Aquatic > Freshwater > Lake > Sediment | place: USA: Wyoming | collected...
GAACCAAAAGCGGATAGTCAGCCGGTTCAGGTGATTGAGGAAAAGAAAACCGAGGTGGCAAAAGAAGAGACAGTTCCTCCTTCTGAGCCTGTAAAGCAGGATGCTAAGGAAGAAAAAGTGGCCGAATCAGCAGAGGTTGTTGCTGTTGCAACTGTTGTAAGTGAGCCGAAAGCTGATAGTCAGTCTGTTCAGGAAGTTAAAGAGACTCCGGTTCAACAGACGGAAACAGTAAAGCAACCCGAGCCGGTCAAACAGGAAGTAAAGGAAGAAAAAGTGGCTGAAACAGCAGTTGCAGTTGCTGTTACTACTGTAGTAGCGGTACCAAAGACTGATGGTCAACAAGTTCAGGTTATCCAGGAACCTAAAACTGAAGAGAAGAAGGCAGCAGAAGTGACTGTCGCCACAAAGGTGACCCAGACAAATGAGGTGAAGCAACCGGTACAGACAAACCAGGAAACACAATCAACGAGTCAATCCCAAACAACTCAAAGTACAACACAGAAAGCACCTGCCAGCCAAACTCAAACCACACAACAAAAACAGGATACTCAGGTTAGTCAGTCTACCCAGGGTGCGAATCAGACAAAACAAACTACCCAGACTAATCCTGTACCCCAGACATCCCAGGGAAGTACTGTATCCAAGGGATATTCGCTATCAAAGCGTTCCGATGGAACAAGAATATGGCACGGGATCATTGAAACGGGTTATGGATTTAAAGCCGGGGAATATGGGTTGAACAATTATCGTATTCACTTTATCAGCAGCTTCAGTCTTGGTCAGTATTTTATGATTGGTCTGGGTATAGGTTACCGCAGTTACTCTGATAAAGCCGATAAACATCCCGACTGGTACATGGTTTCAAACAAGAGTCAAATACCGGTATTTCTTGATCTGAGAGCTGTTTTATCAAAGAAAAAATTAGCTCCATTTATTGCATTAGGATTGGGAAGCTCAACTGAAAAAAGCAGTTCTGACACCACAAGCTATGGATCTTTTGTAAATCCTTCGGCTGGGATATGGTACAGGATTTCTAAAAATACAGCCATTTTTGCCGACATTGCATATGAGATGCAGCAGCTTGAATTTGCGAAATTCTCTGATAACATTCCATATAAGAAGAATTCCGGTTCAATAAGTCTGAATATCGGGATTCAGTTCTAAGTATTGTAAGGTTAATATCTGAATTGCTTCAAGAAGAGAGGCAATGGTTCTTTGAATGGTAAATAAGCCTGGACAAGGATCCCCGCATGAAAAAATGGTTTGAATAGGTTTTTTTGAGGGTTATAAGAATCGTTTTATCCCAGTAGATTTTTAACACAAAAAAGGTTAAATAATCACAATTCAGTACAAGCCTGAATTTAGTCTCGGAGTAGAATAAGTTATTATCGAAACTGAAATTATTTGATCAGACACCTAAGCTACTCTTTCGTTTTTTTCATACAATCAGGACAGATGGGAGAAGCATCTGTTGTTTTCCCGGATGCAAATTCCTTCCCGCACTCACTGCATTTTATTATATTCATAGCCTCACTCTGAAGCCGTTTGGAAATTGCCTGGTTAAATTCTGTTGCCTGCAAGTCTCTTGAGGCAGCATAATTTTCTCTTCGCCTGTCGAGGGCATCCAGGTCTTCCTTTTTTGGAATAGGTACGTTAATATCGTTTTTCATTGTTCAAAGATACGAAATGTTATAGCTTTATTATGTTTTCTGGATAACTATCATACCTGTTCCGTTCCTGTACCGATTGAAGTAAATCCGGTATTTTATTACGGGAATTCAATTAAAACAAACATTGCATGAGACTTTCAGTGAATTCAATTCACTGAAAATGTATAATTAGAATTATGATAATTATCCTATATTATATCCGGATAATTATGATAAAATCGGGATCATTTTAAAGAAGATGAATAGAGTAGATGGCCTAATAACTCTAACGAAACATCCGCTTTAAGATATGAAATAGTATTTTCTGGGGATATTGTTGTACTTTTGACCTCAGATTCAGCTTCACGATTCTGAGCAATTATCTGCTAATCATATATCTGGTTAGTTAATCAATGCACACCATCATGATCTTCGCTGATAACATATATTTTAAATAACGAGGCAAATAAAGAACTATGGGTAGATCACAGGAAACATTCAACAAAAAGGAAGTACGCAACAGGAAAGAGAAAAAGAGAAAAGATAAAGCTGTAAAGAAAGCCAAAAGGAAAAGTGAAGGGAAAAAGGGTGACTTAAGTGATATGATTGCTTATGTGGATGAATATGGTAAGATCTCATCCACTCCTCCTGATCCCGAAAAGAAAATAATCATTGAAGCTGAAAGTATAGAACTAAAGATTACTAAAAATGCTCCCGGGAATACTCCTGAGTTTTTAAGGAAAGGTCAGGTAATTTCCTATAATGTTTCACAAGGATATGGTTTCATCCGCGACCTCGATTCAAAACGCAATATTTTCTTTCATGCCAATAACCTGCTGGAGCCTATAGAAGAAAACAGCATTGTCACATTTGAAACAGGTAAAGGGCTGAAAGGGCCTGCTGCCATCAAGGTTAAACTGTTCAAAGAATGATCCCTTAATCAGGCATAAGCCCTGAGTAATTGAATTTCAGGGGTTATTATGCTTTCTTTCTTGCAATTCTGTTAAGATAACTCTCTTTGGCCTTCTCAATATCAGCATCAGGAGAAACATAAATCTTTGTCCGGTGGTCAATTACAACTTCCTTCAATTTTGACAGGTCGGGTGATTTAAAAGTATTTATTTTTTTGTCAATCATAATTTTGTGATTTTAATAAAAAGTCCCGCCAGAGGCGGGACCAAGAATATAAAGTTGAAAATAGATAAACTAAGCAAGTTTAACATTTACTGCATTTAATCCTTTTTTACCATTTTCAAGGTCGAAGGTTACTGCATCATTCTCAGTGATAATGTCATGTAAACCAGATGAATGTACAAAATACTCTTTTGATGAATCTTCCTCTTTGATGAATCCGAATCCTTTAGTTTCATTAAAGAATTTTACTGTTCCTTTACTCATAATTTGATTTATTAATTTGGCACAAGATACGCTTAATATTCCGATTATCGCATTTATTTTCAATAAATTAAATATATACCGGACTATTCAAACAGGGGTTCTTTCCGACCTGTTAACCATTTTCATATTAATTTGGTTATCTTTACAATGATTTAAGTCAGGTGGTTTCCACGAAGCGCTCATAAGTTCAATTATCCAGTTTGTATTTTGTTCATTGCACCCGGGATAACAAATCTGTCGCTCCCGGAACAGCATCTAGATACTTTTAACAGAGGGTTTTGATTATCGGTATTAAAACCCGGAATCCAGAAGAATATTAAGGAATCCGGATTTGAATATCAGTGAGGTGTTGATTATAAATTAAAATGTTTAAATGATGAAGACATTAAAAATAGGAAATCTGTCTGTAGCGGTTCCGGTAATTCAGGGTGGTATGGGAGTTGGTATTTCACTTTCAGGGCTGGCTGCTGCAGTTGCAAATGAAGGAGGTGTAGGGGTCATATCATGTGCCGGCCTGGGACTTCTGTACAAAGATTTCTCAGAAAATTATCTTGAAGCAAGCATTCATGGGCTTAAAGAGGAGATACGGAAGGCTAAGGAGAAAACACTTGGTATAATCGGGGTTAACGTAATGGTAGCCATGACAAATTATGCAGATATGATAAAGACCTGCATATCGGAAAAAGTAGATGTAATAATTGCCGGAGCAGGACTTCCGCTTGATTTACCATCTTTCCTGAAAAAAGACAGCAGCACAAAACTCATACCTATTGTCTCATCAGCAAGAGCAGCCAGGGTGATCTGTGAAAAATGGAAAACAAATTATGATTATCTTCCTGATGCTGTTATTGTTGAAGGACCAAAAGCAGGAGGTCATCTGGGATTCAGGGAGGAACAATTAAAGGATGAAAACTTTGCACTTGAAAAACTTGTGCCGGAAATTGTCAGTGAGTTGAAATTTTTTGAGGGGAAATATAATCAACCTATACCGCTTGTGGCTGCAGGGGGAATCTATACAGGAGAGGATATAAACAATATAATGAAACTGGGAGCTTCAGGTGTTCAGATGGGAACCCGGTTTGTCACCACAAATGAGTGTGATGCTTCTGATGGGTTTAAACAGGCGTATATTGAGGCGGATGAAAAAGATATTGAAATAATAAAAAGTCCTGTTGGTATGCCCGGACGGGCCATTTTCTCCAATTTTATTCAGAAAGTAAAAGATGGTAAGAAGCAACCCAAGAAATGTCCTTTTAAATGTATCAAGACATGTGATATTTCAAAAAGTCCTTATTGTATTATCATTGCATTAATAAATGCAGTGAAAGGTAATTTTGATAATGGCTTTGCCTTTGCCGGAAGTAATGCATTCAGAGCTACAAAGATATCGTCGGTAAAAGAAGTGTTTCAGGAACTGATAAAGGAATATAAGGAGAGCAAGTAATTCCGGTAAATAATAATATAGATTCTGTCTGATACTCTTTACTCAGGCAGCAGCAGCACTTTTATAACCAACAAAAATCTGATATTGTTGTTTGTTATTAAGAAAGTACAGGTTCAGCTTAACATTTATATAATAGAATAGTCTGAAAGCTACATTCTGAAAGAAATCTTTCTTTTCTATTTTTGGCATCCATTTATGGTATAAATTCCACCCCTTTTTCACCTGACAGGTTATATCCTCCTCATAACGTATTTCAAGATAAGATTTTTGAAATCCCTCATCATAGCATGTTTTGTCCCAGAAATTGTAGATCATTGACTTACTCCAGAGTTTAAAACCTCTTTTTCTTTTAGATAAAATATCAGCAATTAGAAACTCACCTCCGGGCTTTAGGATACGATAAACCTCATGAAGGAACGCCTGTTTATCAGGATAATGAAATGCACTCTCAATGTTCAATACAGTATCTATGGAATTTGATGGGATATTAATAAGATTCTGGGCATCTCCAACATAAAAATGGACATTCTTTATATTAGAATTCTTCTTTTCATTATTTGCAATTTCTATGTTAGCAGTATTAAGATCAATGCCGGTAATTTTGGAAGGCTTATAATTTGCATTTATATGAAAAGCCTGAATTCCATTGCCACAGCCTATTTCCAGGATTTTTTTGTTTTCCAGATTATCAAGCAATGAAATACAATAATCTGTCAGATTTTTCTGCGCCTGGAAAAAACTATCCGATTCGCTTCCATAATATGGATAATGAAGCATGGCATGCCCGTTGTTTAATTTTTTCAGGGCCAGATTCATAGATTCATAATATTGTTCATAAGTGAATCCGGTGCCGATAAGCTTATATATTTTCTTCAGGAATATCATAATTCAGAATATAGGGTTTATTAATTTATCAAAGGTACAATAAATTTCTGATTTCCTGAATTTTAATGATCCTTTAAGATACCAGAAAGCAGGAAAACAAGACAAGATTTCACCTGACTTTCCAGATGACATTACCGGACTGTTCTTCTTCCGTTGCCCGGGCAGTATATTAAAAATCTTTCAGTTGTTTGATCAGCCAGTTGTTTACCGATTCAAGTTCTTCAGGGAATGTCCAGTGACCTGTTTCAAGGAACAGATGTAATTCTTTAGGAGCAGTAATGATATTATAGGCAGAGTACATGGATGTAGGTGTACAGACAACATCATTATAACCCCATGTATAAAATCCTGGTATGGTGATTCTTCTTGCAAAATTCACAACATCATAATATCCCATAGTTTCAATTTCTCCTGGTTTTGGTTCAACATACCTGTAGCTGGAAGGGCTGATGATAGTCTTTTTTACGAAGTACCTTACATTGTCGCAACCGCCCGGGTATATTGCTGCAAGGTACTTTATCCTTTTGTCGAGGGCAGCTGTAACTATTGACAGCATACCACCCTGACTCTGTCCTGTTACAGCTATATCTTTTCCGTTGAACTCAGGTAAAGTGTAAATAAAATCAACTGCTTTAATGCATCCCAGGTAAACTCTTTTAAAATAAAAAGCATCCCGGTCATTCATTTTTATTGTATAATAATTTGAAAGGGCCCCGTTTGCGAGATCAACATACACCTGAGGATCAAGATTTACAGGTATTCCATGTATCCCTATTTCAAGAGTAATCATCCCGTTTGCTGCCATTTTTGGATCGCCGCCATAACGATAAACTCCACCTCCCGGAACTTTAAGCAATGCAGGATACTTACCTGGTTTTTTCGGAATTGCAAGCATACCATAAATTCTTGATCCTGGCTTATCGTTCTGAAAGTTTATGTGATAAACATCAGCCTCGCTGGTACATCTTTCCGGTACAAGTGTAATAACAGGATCAAGATTAATTTTTCTGGCTTCTGCAATATTCTTCTTCCAGAAGTCATCAAAATCAGAGGGCTCTTTTACCATAGGCTGGATTTTTTCAGGCTCATATCCGGCAGTTGCCATTCCTTCATATCTTTTACCATCAACATAAGCCCAGACTATGACCCGGAAGAAACCAGGTTCTTTCATGGTGCCCGATAATTCAGTACGTCCGTTTTTTAGCACCACTCCCTTCTCAATTTTGTCAGGAAGAGTCTCAGGTCCGGTTTCATAATCGATTGTAACATTATCAACCAGGTTTCCGTATTTCAGAACCTGTACTGTGAACTTAGCTTCTTCATTTAATTTGTAGATCCAGTCTTTATGATCAGGTGAAACAATTACTTTAACCACACCAATGGTTGGCTGCTGGGGTAGAGCATTCAGGCATGAAATAGTTAAAAAAACTGAAAATAATAGCGGTAATTTAATCCTTGTTTTCATGGCTAATATTATATGAATTGTAACGAAACTGAAAGATAAATAAAAAGTTGCCTCAGATCAAATAATTACACCTGCTTTAATTGCCTTTTATTTAGTCATAAAATATGTTTAACTTTAGTTTCCTTACTTAACCTTTTAGAAATATTAATGACTATAAACCTCATGAAACGGAGTGATTTTTTACGGATAAGTCTTTTTGGAACACTTGCCATGCGTATGGATTTTTCCGGGAAAGACAAATTAAAAACGATACTGATTAAGGATTCCTTTTTTGCCAAAAGAGATAATACCATTCTTACCTGGCTTGGAATGGCAGGCGCTCTGATCAATTGCCGTGGCACGATTATTTTAATAGATCCGCTTATCAGTTATGGTGCGGATACTCAGACATGCGAAACAGGGAACCGCCTGCTGGTTCCTTTGCCGGTGACAGCTGATATAGTTCCAAAAGCCGACTTTATCTGCTACACGCATGCCGACAGCGATCATTTCTCGGAAAAAACTGCTAAAATCCTTAATTCCAGGCTGTCTCCGACATTCATATGTCCGGGGCCGGTTTTTGAAAAGCTGATCAAGGCAGGGATTGAAAAAAGCAGGTTGATCAAAATCAGGGATTTTGCAACTTATTCTTTCGGTGATGTTGAAATTAAAATAACCCCGGCCCTGCACGACTGGCAAAAAACTGATCCCTGGAAAAGGGAAGATTGCTGCGGTTACCTTATTAAGACACCGGATGGTTCAATATGGCACCCCGGCGATACACGCCTTATCCCTGAGCTTGAAGAGATTAAAGATGTTGACATTATGTTTTTTGATGTGGCAGATGTAGATTCTCACCTCGGACCAAAGGGTTCTGCAAGGCTCGCTGAAACTTCAGGTGCAAAAATCCTGATTGCATACCATTATGGCACATTTGATCTTCCTCCAGGTTCTTATGGCGGTTGTGATCCTGATGATGCTCTTCCATATATTAAAGATCTGAAAGCAGTTTTTATGAAACCGGATCCCGGTGAAATAATAAAGCTTCCTTAGCCAGGCCAGTCTACCACACATAAGTACCAACGGCTCCCGGTTTAAGCTCTATTCTTGCAAACTGCCCTTTGTACTGAATCCGGAATGAATTAACTGACCATGTATCATTGGCTACAATTAATATGATCCTGCCTGTGGGTGTTTTGAATGCGACATTAGGCAAAACCTGAGTGTTCTCAATAATTGTAGCACGAATTAGTCCCGGACGTTCCTCATCCTCTGTGAGGTTAATGCTATTATCGCCTGTGTTGGTAGAAGCAATCCTGACCGATCCCGGTCTTACAAATTTGGAAGCATGCGCCACAGTATAAAATGCTATGTTACGGGTAACTTTATCTCCATCGATTGTAATCGCTCCCTGGCACATTGAACAACCTCCGTTGTCGGTATGCGGATCATTTAACGGATCTGCAGCCAGGTTCCAGAGAATTACATTCCTGCTCCAGTTCCTTGTGGCTCCTATAATGAGGCGTTTAACCGGGGCAGTAATGTTAATAGCCTGACTTCCGGGTTTTTCAGTTACCATTTGCTCTGTGAAATAAAGGTTCTTGTCAGGTCGGGCCATGTGAACCAGGCTCAAAGCGCTGAGATCTCCACCATAATGATGAAATCCCAAGCCGTCAACATACTGGGCCAGTTCAGGATCACTGAGAAGCGCCAGCGGATAATCAGGCCTGTCGCAATTATGATCAAAAAGAATAATTTTTGTTGTCAGGCCTGCCTTTTTAAAGGCCGGACCAAGATTGTCCCTGATAAAGGGAATCTGTTCAGAAACAAACCATTGCATGCTTGGTGTGTTTTTTGAATTGAGGGGCTCATTCTGAACTGTAATTGCATCGATTGTAATTCCCTCCTTCTTCATAGCCTGGATATATTTCACAAAATAAAGGCTATAAACGCCATAACATTCCTTTTTGAGAGAGCCCCCTCTTACATTATTGTTTGTTTTCATCCATTTGGGGGCAGACCATGGAGAACCAAGTATTTTGATTTCCGGATTGATGCTCAGAATTTCCTTCATAACCGGAACCACATCCTTAAGATCCTGTGCCAGGCTGAATTTCTTAAGGTCAAAATCTGTTTCCCCTTCCGGCAGGTCATCGTACGAAAACACAAAGTCATTAAGATCCGAAGCACCAATACTAAGACGGATATAGCTGATACCTGCATTATTACCATCGTCAGAAAAAAGCTCCCGTATCAGAGCGCTGCGTTTATCGGGGCTCATTTTCATGATAAGCCCTGCACTTCCTCCTGTGAGGGCAAAACCAAAACCATCAATCTCCTGTAACTGCTCTCTTTCATCAATGACAATTGTGGCTCCTCCTCCTTTATTATTATTGGTAAAAGACAGATTGTCTGTCTGTTTATCGAATAATGCAGAACGGTCAGGATTGGTTATCCACGAATCGATTTGTATGTTTTTTCCTTTCTGGCTGAAAAGAGATTCCGGCGCAAGAAAAGGTACATTAATTAAAAGGCATAAAAAAAAATGAAGAATCCGGGTATTCATAGTTGGTTTAGTTTTATTCAAATATCGGATAAATATTGCAGATTGTGCATTGGTATTATTTTCGCCTTAGACATAATCTTCAATTTAATGAACAATTATAAATTGAAAATCAATTCTGACAATTCATCATTCAAAACAGGGAAAAAACAATAATTAAACGGGGTTTTAATTTTTCCACATTCCCCGAAATAAATTGGCATATTCAAATCAATCATTATTTTTGACCTTAAGAATAAGACTTCATTTTACTTATTGTCAATAAAACGAACATTATGAAACTATCTTTCACTTCATTTTTAACTCTTTCAATATCACTTTGTACATGTATGGCATACTCTCAGGAAAAAACAAATCCACAAACCAGGAATGCTCAACAGGAATTTGCCTGTAATATTTTCAGCGAACTTGTAAATATTAACACCACTGTTAATATGGGAAGTACGCTTGCTGCAGAAGCAATGGCCAAACGGCTCAGAAATGCAGGATTCCCGGAAAGCGATATCAATGTTATAGGGCCGCAACCTGAGCATATGAACCTTGTTGTACGGTACCGCGGAAAAGGTAAATTGTCTCCTATTCTGTTCATTGGACATCTGGATGTTGTTGAAGCCCTTCGGAAGGACTGGTCATTAGACCCTTTTACATTCAGGGAAATTGATGGTTATTTCTATGGTCGCGGAACTACTGACATGAAGAACGAAGATGCTGACCTGATTTCAAATCTCATACGCCTTAAGGAGGAAAAATTCCTGCCAGACCGGGATATTATTGTTGCACTTACGGAAGATGAAGAAGGCGGGGATTATAATGGCATTCAATGGCTGCTGGCTAATCATCGTGAGCTTATCAATGCGGAGTACTGCATTAATCCTGATGGAGGGGGAGGGATTATTAAAAATGGACGGGAGATCATTATGACTATTCAGACCAGTGAAAAAGTCTACGCTGATTTTACATTCGAAACACACAACAAGGGAGGTCATAGTTCCTTGCCTGTAAAAGACAATGCTATTTATAAGATGTCAGAAGCTCTTACACGGCTTGCCAGGTATGACTTTCCAATTGAACTTAATGAGACTTCCCGCATGTTTTTTGAGAGGAGTGCACAGATTGAAACAGGGCAGGTAAGAGCAGATATGTTAGCCGTATCAGCATTACCGGTTGACACGGCTGCTGCGAACCGTCTTGCAAAAAGTTATCCTCAATATAATTCACAGATGAGAACAACTTGTGTCGCAACAATGATTAGCGGAGGTCACGCAAAAAATGCACTTCCCCAGACAGTCACTTCAAATATTAATTGCCGGTTACTTCCTGACGATAACATAGCAAATGTTACAGCAATGCTAATGAACATAATAAATGATCCACAGATTGAGCTGGTTAACACCTATGTCGGGAAATCGGGTCCAATGTCACCTCTTAGAAAAGATGTGATGGATGCAGTTGATAAAATAACAGCTTCGATGTGGAAGGGCGTGATAGTCACTCCTGTAATGGCTACAGGTGCAACTGACGGGAAATTTCTTCGCTCTGCCGGGATTCCTGTTTATGGTATTTCAGGGATGTTCGGAGATGTTAATGATGTAAGGGCCCATGGCAGTGATGAGCGCATAGGCGTTAAGGAATTCCTGAACGGGCTGGAGTTCATGCACAGACTTATGAAGACTTTATCTGCGGATTCTTAGTCAGGGAAAAAATGATCTGGATAAACAGATTCATCGGGCTCCAAAAAAGCTAAAACAAATAAACAAAATAGTGTATTGCGGATTTTGTTAGTTTATATTTACATAATTCAGTAGAAATAAGAACTAAAAACTCTACTTTAGAACCGGCCTTAAAAGGCGGGATATCATCAGGATAAATAGCCCGGTTTTACCTGGTATGAAAAACGAGTATTTACAAATGTTTAGTAAAAATAAAGAGGCCAGGTCATCTATATATTAATAAATCAATCTAATATGAAAAAAGTTCGGAATTTTCTTATGCTTTTATGTGTATCCCTTATTATGTTTGCCTGTTCTCCAACGACGCAGTTGAGAAAGAGCTGGTCAGACCCTTCGCTGGAAAAGAACCCGGTTGAACCGTTTAAGAAAGTTTTTATCATGGTTAACTCTAAAAATGAGTTAAACAGGAAAGCTGCCGAAGACAAGCTTGTTTCACTGATTGGCAAAGAAAAAGCTATTCAGTCATATACTTATGTTACTCCTTCTGATACATCTCAGAAGGAACTCGTTGAAAAGTTAATAAAAGATGGATTTGATGGTGCTATAACGATGAGGGTAAAAGCAGTGGTACAAACCAAAACAAAAACCACCTCCAACCCCGGAACCTCATATTCAAGCTGGTATGGCTACGGAGCCCATGGGTATAGCTATGGCGTCTCTTATAATGTTGGATCAAGAGAAGACAATTCTACCGGCAATGTGGATTTAGGAAGTAATAAGGATTATATCATAGAAACGAATATATATTCACTGGAGAAAAAAATGCTTCTTTGGTCAGGAGTTACAGCTTCAATGAGTGCTAAGAAGATTGATCCTGCTTTAACAGGTATTGTTAATACAATAAGAAAAGAGATTCAAAAAAAGGGATTTATTAAGAAGTGATAATCATCTGTTTCCGGCAGCAGGTAATTAAATATTTTATATTTTTAAGCGCCTCGAAAAGAAAATGCGATTTAATTAAATTTAAAATCTGATTTGATATGAACATTAAAATAATGAGACAAATTGTGGGCATTCTTTTGGTCTCCGTTTTTATCGGTGCAAATCTCAATGCACAGACCAGGAATGATGTTGTGAATGCATACAATGAAGGTGCCAAGGCAATGCAAACTGATGTAAAAACGGCCATTGAGGCATTTGAGAAAGTAATTGTTCTGTCTGACCAGGTTGGAGAAACAGCTGCTGATCTGAAACAAAAAGCAGTACAGGTGCTGCCCGGATTATATGTCAAGGCTGCTTCTAATACCCTGAGTGAAAAAAAGCCTGCACAGGAAACAATTCAGGCTGCAAAAAAAGCTTCAGTTGCAGCTGAAAAATATGGAAGTGAAGCCAATAAAGATAATGCAACGAAGATCCTGGTACAAGGGTATTATAATTCAGGGATTGAATTTTTCACAAAGAAGGATTATGATAAAGCCCTTCTGGCTTTTGACAGCCTTTTAGTCATCAATCCGGGTTATCTTAATGCCATTTACAGTAAGGCTTTAGTATTCAGAAGTCAGAATAATGCTACAGCTTTTGAAGAAAACATTGATTTGTTTATAGAAAAGGTGAAAGGCAGTAATGATTCAGTAAAAGTTAAACAGGCATCTAAACTGGCGCTTGAATATTTTCGTGCTTCCGGATCGCAGTTAAACCAGGCAAATAAGCCTGATGAAGCGATCGTTATGCTTAATAAAGCTGCAAAATATGGAGATGATAAAGATCTCTTCTACTATTTTGCAGATGTATATAACAAACAGAAGAATTTTGACAGCGGAATGGAATATGCGCAAAAAGGGCTGGCCCTTGAAACCGGAAGTGCTGAAGCAAAGGCGAAATTTTACTTTCAGCTTGGACTTGCACAGGTCGGCAAAGGACAAACCACTGAGGCCTGCGCTTCATTTAAAAATTCCATGTTTGGTCCCTTTGCCGAGCCATCAAAGGCACAAAGGACAAACCTGAAATGTAAATAGGATTTTAATTTCGTTTTAGGGACACTGGATTTTTATCCAAGACCTGGCTAAAGACGGGACAAAGGGAGTTATAGTAAAAGAATTTTCTATTATGCCTATATTCCTTTGCCTCCGATAATTAGATTATTAATGGGATTGAATTTTTGTAGTCTGAGCAGTGGAAGCAGCGGAAATTGTTATTACCTGGGAAATGAGTTCCATGGGATTTTAATAGATGCAGGAATTTCTGCAACCTCTATCCGGAAGTTTCTGAAAGATATGGGTATATCCATGCAGACTGTTATGGGGGTCCTGATAACGCACAATCATATAGATCATATCAAAGGGCTGGAATTGCTTACAAGAAAATACAGCATTCCTGCGTTCACAACTCATAAGGTATGGCAAAGCATACTCTCTCCGCAAAAGAAAATTTCAACTGACTGTATCCGGAAAATACATTTACAGGAAAAATTTCATCTTGCAGATTTTGATATAGAGGCATTTCCTGTTTGTCATGACGCTCCTGAAACCATTGGATTCCACATTTGTGCAGGGAACAAGAAAATCACTATCGTTACCGACCTTGGACATATTTGTCAGACTGCATCTCAGTATATTAAAGTTGCCAACTTACTTGTCATAGAGTCAAATTATGATGAACAGATGCTGGAGAACGGTGGATATCCTTATTATCTGAAAGCAAGGATACGGTCTGATCATGGGCATTTAGGGAATCATCAAACTGCAACTTTCCTTGCAGATAATATTAATGACGATCTTAATTATATATGTTTTGCCCATCTCAGTAAAAACAACAATACCCCTGAATTAGTGCTTCAGACACTGGAAAGGACATTCTCAAATAAAGGCATTACTCTGAAAGGTCAGCCGCAAATATCAATTCTGAGCCGGAATACGCCTACAGAAATGATAAATTTGAATGAATAGACAGGTTCCTTTATATATGCCCCGATTTCGTTAACCGCAGGAAAGAGTACTGTTAGCTGATGGGATCACTCTTAACTATCATAAGGAATCGAATCATGCATCAAGTGAAAAAAAAGCAATAGTAGAGTCTTTCTTACGGATATGGATGGTTTGTTGCAGGGTCCGGT
>Ga0334722_10004644_pt1 | contig 14164 bp, 10 predicted proteins | sample C3_bottom_MG_FD_207210 | JGI IMG/M metagenome (GOLD analysis project Ga0334722, IMG submission 207210) | Sediment microbial communities from Yellowstone Lake, YNP, Wyoming, USA - C3_bottom | ecosystem: Environmental > Aquatic > Freshwater > Lake > Sediment | place: USA: Wyoming | collected...
TCTGCCCCCTTGCCTTTATACGGGCTCCAGTAGCCTGTGCATCCGTAAGATTCGATACCCTCAATCGTGCGTTCGCCATTGATGAAGGCGAGTTTTTCACCGATCGGTTTTTTCCAGAAACTCATTTCGCGCTCAGTGATGAGCGGCACGCCGTTGGCCATATTGAAGACCATCTGTGGCAGCGTGCCGAAGCAGGTGAGTGCTCCGATGCCTTGCGGCGTTTCCTTTATCATCTCCCCGTTTTCGAGAATGTAGAGGAGTCGATATCGGTACTGCAAATCGGGTGTCCGCTCGAGGAGCGGTTTGTAGAAGTTGTCCATGACTGCTCCTTGTTGTTGAGAACTGTTATCCTGCCGCATCATACGGAACGCAGGAGAATAGTCAAAGGTGGTACCATACTCGAGTGAAATTCCCCTCGATAGAAAGACAAGACTCTGAAATCGCGAAGATTCTTCGTGGTGAGGAGAAGCGACAGGCAGAAAGTCTGGAGCTTATACCCTCAGAGAACTACGTTTCGCGCGCCGTGAAGGAGGCGATGGCGTCCTCACTCACGAATAAATACTCGGAAGGGTATCCGGGGAAGCGCTACTACGGCGGACAGGAGTTCACTGATCAAGTCGAGACACTCGCCATTGAGCGCGCAAAGAAGCTTTTCAAGGCGAAATATGCAAACGTTCAGCCCTTGGGAGGCGCAAACGCGAACATTGCGATGTACTTTGCACTGCTTGAGCCGGGGGACACGGTGCTCGGTATGGACCTCTCGCACGGTGGACACCTCACTCATGGCCACCCGGTGACGTATCTCACGAAGATTTTCAATTTCCATCGATACACAATGAAGAATATCGAGACCGGTGAGATTGACTATGTCGAGATGCGCCGCGTCGCGAAGAAAATAAAGCCGAAGATTATTCTTGCAGGGTTCTCGGCGTATCCGCGCGAGCTCGACTACAAAAAGTTCGTCAGCATTGCGCGCGAAGTAGGCGCCATCTCGGTGATGGATATTGCGCATATCGCCGGACTCATCGCAGGGAAGGCGGCGAAGAATCCCTTTGACTACGGCTTCGATGTGATGACCACAACGACCCACAAGACACTCCGTGGTCCGCGTGGCGGCATGATTCTCGTTCGCGAAAGTGAGGAGCTTGCGAAGAAAATAGATAAAGCGGTGTTCCCAGGCTTTCAGGGCGGTCCGCACATGCACCAGATTGCGGCAAAGGCGGTGGCCTTCAAAGAGGCACTTCGGCCATCGTTTAAAAAGTATGCGAAGCAAATAATTGCAAACACACATGCAATGGAGAAAGTATTTAAGAAACACAAGACGCGTATGATTACCGGCGGTTCCGACAATCACCTCATCTTGCTCGACGTGTGGACGTCTTTTGGTATTTCGGGTGGCGAAGCAGAAAAACTGCTTGATAGAACCGGTATCACGCTCAATAAAAATACAATTGCCGATGATACACGGAAACCGATGGACCCTTCGGGCATCCGCTTTGGTACTCCAGCGATGACGACACGCGGATTCAAAACGAAAGAAGCCACACGAGTTGCAGAGATTATGATTGAGGTACTCACAAAGCGTGATGAGACGACCGTGAAGCGAGCGCGAGCTGAGATTAAGAAGCTCGCGCTCGCACATCCTATACCTGAGTCGTTTCTTTAAATCTGGTACACTCGTTCATAATGGAGGGGAAAATACGCAAAGCGGTCGCTGAAGCGCTTATGAAGATGGGCGCGGGAGAGATTTCATGTACGGTTGAACGACCGAGTGAGACTGTCTATGGCGACTATACGACGAACGCAGCACTTATCGCCGCGAAATCACTCGGGAGGAAACCGCATGAAATTGCAGACGAGCTCGCACGCTTTCTTATCGACATGCTCGGGAAAGATATTGCGAGCCATGTGACCGTTGCCGGACCGGGCTTTGTGAATATCTCGCTCTCGCGAGAGGCAGTTATCCTTGCCGTTGCGGAAGCAGACGCGCAAGGTAAAGAATGGGGAAAGGGTGACGCAGAAATAGGGAAGCGTATCATCATCGAGTATTCAAATCCGAATGCGTTTAAAGAAATGCATATTGGACACTTGGTGGGGTCAGTGGTCGGCGAAGCACTCTCTCGACTCATAGGAAATGAAGGCGCGATACTTGCACGCGATACGTTTGGCGGTGATATCGGACCAAATGTGGCGAAAGCTCTCTGGGGACTCCGTAAAAATAAAGTGAGTGAACCAACGACTGCGCAGGAAATAGGTATTGCCTATACCGAAGGTTCCCATGCCTATGAGAATGATCCGCACGCAAAAGAAGAAATAGATGCGCTCAATCAGGCGATATATGCTGGTACGGATACAGAATTGATGGACCTTTGGCGCAAAGGGCGCGAGGTCTCGGTCGAAGAGTTCCGTCGTATCTGGAAGCTTCTTGGTACGCATTTTGATTTTGAATTTTTTGATAGTGACACTACTGAGGTCGGGATGCGCGTCGTACACGACGGACTCTCGAAGGGAATTTTTCAGAAAAGTGACGGTGCGATTATCTATAACGGAGAAGAGAAGGGAGTACACACCATGGTGTTCATCACTTCGCACGATACGCCGACCTATGAAGCGAAAGATATTGGACTCGCTTTTTTGAAAGAGGAACGATGGCCCTCAGACAAAGTCATTATTGTTACGGGCAATGAGCAGACCGGTCGTTTCAAAACGGTGCTTGCAGCACTTGCCGATATCGCACCGCTTCTCTCGAAGAAGACAACCCATCTCGCAACCGGTTTCTTGAAGCTGACTTCAGGGAAAATGTCGTCGCGTGAAGGCAATGTTATTACTGCTGCTGATTTCATCAATGAGATTATCGAGAAGGCGAGCGAAAAAAATGCTGATCCGCTTATTGCCGAGCAAGTCGCGATAGGGGCAATTAAATATATGATTCTCCGACAAGCACCGGGTTCAGACATACTCTTCGATGCAGAGAAGTCCCTCTCGCTCGAAGGCGATTCGGGGCCGTATCTGCAATATGCACTCGTGCGTGCGAAAAAAATCCTCACCTACGCTGCTCCAGACGCAGGAGCAACAGAAGAACCGGCCGAACCATATGCAATCGAAAGGCTCCTTGTGCACTTCCCCGAAGTGGCTGCACGTGCGGCGCGTGAGCTCGCGCCAAACTCGTTGGTAAATTATCTCACGGAGCTTGCAGGAGAATGGAATTCTTTTTATGCGCAGGAACAAGTGCTCGGGAGTCCCGAAGAGACGTATAAACAGCGTGTGGCGCGTGCCTTCGCGAATACCATGACGAATGGGCTCACCCTTCTCGGTATCCCTACACCGGAGAAGATGTGATTTAGCAAAATCACTCGCTTGATACTACTATGAATCCTATGCCCGAAAAATCTGAAGCAGCGAAGCGCGAAGAAGCAACACTCGCGTTCTGGGAGCGTGAACACATCTTCGAGAAATCACTCGCGAAGAAGTCTCCGAAGGGCGAATACGTTTTCTACGATGGTCCGCCATTTGCAACGGGGACGCCGCATTATGGCCATATCGTCGCGAGTGTCATCAAGGATGTGATTCCGCGCTACTGGACGATGCGTGGCTACCATGTACCTCGTAAATGGGGCTGGGATTGCCATGGACTACCAATCGAGAACATTGTCGAAAAAGAGCTCGGATTTAAACACAAGAAGGATATTAAGGAGTACGGCATCGCCAAATTCAACGAACGTTGTCGAGAGAGTGTCTTGACCTATGTCGACTATTGGAAAACATTCATTCCGCGTATCGGTCGTTGGGCGGATATGGAGCACGCCTATCTCACCATGGACAAGCCATTTATGGAGAGCGTGTGGTGGGTCTTCAAGGAGATGTATGACAAGGGTCTCGTGTATGAAGATTATCGTTCGATGCATATTTGTCCACGTTGTGAGACGACACTCTCGCAACAGGAAGTTGCCGAAGGGTATAAGGATGTGAAGGATATCTCGGTAACGGTGAAGTTTAAATTAAAGAATCCTGAAAAAATCGGATTACAAGGAGAGGTATATTTCCTCGCCTGGACAACAACGCCATGGACCTTGCCCGGCAACGTTGCACTTGCCGTCGGTGCTGAGATTGAATATGGAGTCTATGAAATTGACGGAGTACACGTAGTGATGGCAAAGAATCTCGCTCCGCTACAAGAGGCATTTGCATCGTTCAAAGGTCGTGAGCTTGCTGGTCTCGAGTATGAACCGCCATTTGATTATTACGTGCGCGATGCAAATTTGAAGAATCGCGAGAATGGATGGAAAGTATATGTGGCAGATTTTGTGACAACCGACACTGGTACCGGCATCGCACATGAAGCGCCTGCCTTTGGAGCTGATGACTGGGAACTCTCTCAAAAAGTGCATCTGCCGTTCGTCCAGCACGTGAACATGGACGGGACGATGAAATCGGAAGTCAGAGATTTCGCGGGGCTGGAAGTGAAGCCACGCTCCGATGACGACTCAGTGCGGCTTGGAACGGATATTGCAGTGCTGAAGTATTTACAAGAGCACGGAACATTTTTCTCCAAAGAGAACATCACCCATGCGTATCCACATTGTTGGCGTTGCGACACTCCGCTTTTGAATTACGCAACGTCATCATGGTTTGTTTCCGTAACAAACATAAAGCAAAATTTACTTAAAAATGCGAAAGCAGTTACGTGGTCACCCGCGCATATAAAAGAGGGTCGTTTCGGCAAATGGCTCCTTGGCGCGCGCGACTGGTCGATTTCTCGACAACGATTCTGGGCGAGCGTCATCCCGCTCTGGCGTTGTGAAGTGTGTAAAAAAATACGAGTATTCGGAAGTGTCGCAGAACTCGAGAAAGCAAGCGGAAAGGAAGTATCAGATTTACATAAACATATTGTTGATGAAATTACGGTCCCGTGTGTGTGCGGAGAGACGATGCACCGCATTCCGGACGTGCTCGACACGTGGTTCGATTCCGGCTCGATGCCGTACGGACAGGAACACTATCCTTTTGAACACAAGAAAGAATTTGAGAATGCGTTCCCAGCACAATTCATCGCCGAGGGCTTAGATCAGACGCGCGCATGGTTCTATTACCTGCACGTGCTTGGTGGAGCGCTCTTCAAGAAAAATGCGTTCCAGAACGTTATTGTGAACGGGATTATTCTCGCTGAAGACGGGAAGAAGATGTCAAAGAGACTTCAAAATTATCCTGACCCAATGGAGGTCGTCGAGAAGTATGGCGCTGATGCACTTCGGCTCTATCTACTTTCTTCGCCTGTTATGCAGGCAGAAAATCTAGCTTTTTCAGAAGCAGGAGTAGACGAAGTCGCGAAGAAAAATATTGGACGTCTTGGGAATGTGCTCGCATTTTATACCCTCTACGAAGACGGTACTCCTCGAAGCGATACCAGTACAAATGTACTCGATCAGTGGATACGTGCACGACTCGAGATGCTTCTCAAAGAGACGACCGAAGGATATGACCGGTATGAACTCGATCGTGCGACACGGCCACTCGCTCTTTTCATCGATGATCTTTCGGCATGGTATGTTCGACGTTCTCGTGACCGATTTAAAGAAGAGGGGAATGAAAAGAAAGAAGCACTCGAGACCCTCCGCTTTGTGCTTCATACGCTCTCGATTGTTCTTGCACCCGCGATGCCGTTCATCGCCGAGGAAATTTTCCAGAGAGTACGAAGTGTACAAGATCCTGAGAGCGTACATCTTGCCGATTGGCCAGTGAATTCAGAATCATTTTTTCAGAAACTCTTTACTCGTGGGGACACACAAAATCTACTCGAAGGTATGGCACGGACACGAGTTCTTGCTTCGGATGCATTACAGTTACGACAAAAAGCAGGAATGAAAGTACGTCAACCGCTCGCAAAACTTGCCATACCGGATTTCCTTTCGGAAGAGTTTATGCGGATTCTTGCTGAAGAAGTGAATGTGAAGCATATAACAATGGGACACTCGACAATTGAACTCGATACGATACTAACTCCCGAGCTCGTCATTCTTGGTGACGAGCGAGAAATGGCGCGTGCAATTGCTGACGCACGGAAAAGCGAAGGACTTTCTCCACACGATGTTGCGCATGCAGAAGTTCGTGTAGAAGGGAAGTATTCAGTTATCCTCTCGACTGGTCCTGTTCAGTTCATTCTCGTTCGCGATGCGTCATAAATACGAAACACGAGGCATTGTGCTTTCCCGTTCTCCTTTCGGAGAGGCAAATACTTTCATTACGTTACTGACTCCCGAAGTTGGTCTTGTTCGTGCTCGTGCGCAAGGTGTACGACGCACCGGAGCAAAACTCGCGTCTTCCCTCGCAACGTTTGCTGAAAGTTCTTTGGTGCTTGTGCGAGGACGAGAGGGGTGGCGTATTGCAGGTGCCGTCCTTGAAGAAAATTGGTTCACCCGAATACAGACCACCTCAGCGCGAAATAGAGCAGCCCGAGTCGGAGGGCTTCTCCTGCGTCTTGTCGCAGGAGAAGTACGCGATCCTGAACTTTTCTCGATTATGATGGGATTTTTTGAGGCACTTGCGACGCTTCCTGAAGAGATACATGAAGCCGCTGAAATACTTGCCGCACTGCGCGTCCTTGCAGCGCTTGGTCTCGATGCAGGACAAATCCCTGGTGCGGTATCCGAATTTACTCCCTCGCTGCTCTCTGAGATTAAAGAGAATCGTACAGGGTATATCACACGTATTAATCAAGGTATCGATGCCTCTGGGCTTTGATATACTAGTAGCTAATGCTTCCAAAGTCTGAAGACGATACTGGCTCGCTTGAACGGGCTCGAGAGCGTCTCTATAAACCACTCGATATCCCGCAAGCACGACATGCGCCCTTGACTGCTTCTGGAGGAAGAACGTTACCGCACGCATGGGAAGAAGATATTCCAAAGCAGAAGCCACATCAGGGCGAACGGCATATGCATTTCGCAGGGATATTTTTCATCGTTGCCGTTGTTTTCTTTTTTATGGCGCTTAGTGTTGCGGGGTACTTCTTCTATTTCGGCGGCAATGCGGTTTCGGTCGATAAAATCACTATCGATATTCAAGGACCGACGACCATTGCGGGTGGCGACACGGTACCGTTCTCATTTACCATCACAAACAAGAATCCGGTTGCGATTCAAAATGCCATTATTGAGATGGATTTCCCAAGCGGAACGAGAGATGCAAAAAATGTACTTCAGAATTATCCTCATTACGTTGAGAATCTCGGTACTCTTGAGAGCGGTCAAACGATTACACGATCAGTGAAGGCCGTTCTCTTCGGTGGGGCGGGACAGAGTTTGGTGCTCCCCGTTTCTTTTTCGTATGACACGACGGGAAGCAATGCAGTCTTCAAGAAAAATTCTTCCTATGCACTGACAATCTCTACCACGCCGCTTTCAGTCTCGGTTGAGACGCTGACTGAAACAGTTTCAAATAAACCACTGACGCTTACACTCACGGTCCGGAGTAATGCGACGGTACCGCTCAGTAATGTCGTCCTCGCAGGAACCTTTCCTTTCGGTTTTTCAGTCACCTCATCGTCACTCCCACTGAATAATTCAAGTTTCCTTCTCGGTACGCTCAATCCGGGGACAAGCAAGACGATAACCCTTGTCGGGACCCTTGTCGGTCAGAATAAAGAACAACGAGTGTTCCATTTCACACTTGGAACTGCGAACACCTCGAATAATCAGTCGTTAGCGGTGACCTATATGACACAAGATGCGACCGTTACTATTGCGGCACCCTTCATCGACACCACACTTTCTCTCAATGGGGATACGAGAACAGAAGCCGTTATTACTCCAGGAACGTATCAGAATGTCAGTATTTCTTACACGAACACACTCGCAACCAGCATCGAGAATGCGACCGTCTCTATCGGGATTTCTGGTTCGGCAGTTGATTACGGGAGTATTCGGACAACCAGCGGCTTCTATAATTCTGCGAATCACACCATCGTCTTTAGTCGGGACACTGACCCATCTCTTGCTACGTTGGCGCCTGGAGCCTCTGGCGTGGGAGCATTCACCTTTGCAACTCTGCCTGCAGGAGGTCTCATTTCTGCTCCGACGGTGAACTTCACGATATCAGTGTCGGGCACACGAGTAGGACAAACCAACGTACCGGAAGAGGTGAGTTCTTCCGTAACGAAAACCATCAAGGTTGCGACGACTATCGGCCTTTCAGCCTCTTCACTGCACTCCTCTGGACCTTTTACGAACAGCGGTCCTTTCCCTCCGAAAGCCAATGAGGCAACAACGTATACCATTCTATGGAATGTTCAGAACAAGGGGAGTGCGGTTGCGGGTGGAGCGGTCTCTGCAACCTTACCGAGTTACGTTTCCTACACCAACCAGACGAATGGTACGGGATCTTTCACGTATGACAGTAAATCTCGTACCGTAACGTGGAATATCGGCGATCTTGCTCAGGGAGCGAATGCACAAGGTGCTTTCCAAGTCTCTCTCACCCCCTCAAGTTCTCAGAAAGGAAGTGCACCATTCTTAACGGGTGCAATGTCTTTCACCGGATACGATCGTTTTGCGGGGGTACAAATTGCCGCCACTGCCGATCCAGCGACGACCGAGACGAAAGGGGATCCCGGATATAGTTTTACCGTATCGACCGTGCAATAACCTCGCAAAACGGTATAGTGTTTTTATGAATGACTCGAACCTGATGGAAAAAATTGTCTCGCTCGCCAAGCGGCGGGGATTCGTGTTTCCCGGTTCTGAGATTTATGGAGGGCTCGCAGGAACCTTTGACTATGGCCCTCTCGGAGTAGTACTGAAAGAAAACATCGAACGTCTCTGGCTTACCATGTTCCGCGACAGTCGTGACGATATGTACGGTGTCGACGCTGCGATATTGATGAATTCGAAAATATGGGAGGCGAGCGGTCACGTCAGTGGATTCTCCGACCCGCTCGTTGCATGCGAGAAATGCAAGAAACGTTTCCGAGCCGACCATCTCGACGATACGAAAATGTGTCCTGAGTGTGAAGGAGTCTTAGGAGAGGTACGGCAGTTTAATATGATGTTCGCGACACACGCGGGTGCGACCGAAGATGAGTCGGCAACCGTGTATCTGCGTCCTGAGACCGCAGGCGGTATTTTCACAAATTTCAAAAACGTCGTGGATTCGATGCATCCGAAATTACCGTTCGGTATCGCGCAAATAGGGAAGGCATTTCGGAATGAAATTGCACCGCGCGATTTCATCTTTCGCCTCCGTGAACTCTCTCAGATGGAGGTGGAATATTTTGTTCCGCCCGCCGCGTGGGAACAGGCGTTTGAAGAATGGCGAAAGATGATGCATCTCTTTGCAGAAGCTATCGGGTTGCCACAGACTATGGTGCACGAGCTCGAAATCGAAGAGAAAGATCGTGCACATTACAGCAAGCGTACGATTGATTTTGAATTCGATTATCCTTTTGGCCGGAAAGAACTCTGGGGACTCGCGTACCGCGGAGATTTCGATCTCTCGGCGCATGCGGCGGCATCGAGCACTGAGCTTACCTACCTCGATGAGGAAAACAAAGAGAAATTCATTCCACACGTTATCGAACCTTCACTTGGTGTCGACCGCACTATACTCGCAGTACTCGTGAGTGCATATCGTGAAGATACTCTCGGCGAGGAGGTACGCACCTATCTCGCACTTGCGCCGAAGATTGCACCGATAAAAGCGATGGTCTCGCCACTTTTGAAGAACAAACCCGAACTTGTCGCGAAAGCGCGTGAGATGCGTGCAGAATTGCAGAAGATTCATCCGGCCATCGCGTGGGACGACAACGGCAATATCGGCAAGCGTTACCGCCGACAAGATGAGATAGGTACGCCGTTCTGCATTACGATTGATTTCGACACTCTCGGCGAGCATCCAGAGCTCAAAGACACCGTCACCCTGCGTCATCGTGACACGGGCGAACAGGAACGTCTCACGGTTTCCCAAGTTGCCGCTCGAATCCGCTCCGCAATTGAATGAAGAGAATATGTTAGGATGCCCGTATGGGTAAGGATATACGCGTCTCCATCACGCCGGGTACCATTTTTGCTGCAATTTTCATCATTGCAGGAGCATATGTCTTCTGGCTTTTACGCGATCTCGCGCTTCTCGTACTCACTGCAATCGTCATTGCTTCAGCTATTGAACCTGGAGTGGCATTCTTCATTCGTCAGCACATCCCGCGATTCGTCGCGGCGCTTCTGGTGTATGTCCTTGTGTTCGGCTCGCTCTTCTCACTCCTCTACTTCTTCTTCCCGCCGATTATCGCAGATGCCGCAAATTTCCTCTCGGCGATGCCGAAGTATCTCGAGACACTCAATGCATCTTCGTCATTCTCAAACATTACGAATGCAACCAATCTTGTGGCTGGACAAGGAGGAATACAGTCATTTATACAGACACTGCTTTCGCTTCAGTCTGTTTTCACGGCAGGTTCAGGAGGGGTGTTGCAACTCTTTGTGACATTTTTCGGCGGTATTTTTTCACTCGTACTCGTCATCGTGCTCTCTTTTTATTTCGCACTTCAAGATACTGGTGTGGATGATTTCCTTCGCATGGTAATGCCGGTAGCGTATGAAGAGTATTCTGTTGATCTTTGGAAGCGTGCACAAAAAAAGATAGGACTCTGGATGCAAGGACAGATACTTCTTTCAGTTATTGTTGCGATACTCGTGTATCTCGGCCTCCTTATCATCGGTATTCCTTATGCATTGCTTCTTTCCGTATTCACGGCGATAGCAGAAATCATCCCTATTTTTGGCTCTCTGATTGCTGGAACGGCGGCGGCAGTTGTTGGATATTCTGACGGCGGCGTCCCTCTCGGGCTTATTGTTGCCGGGCTTTTCATCGTCGTAAATCAATTCGAATCGAATCTCATCTATCCGCTTATCGTAAAGAAAATCGTCGGTATTCCGCCACTTCTGGTCATTGTGGCACTTATTGCAGGCTACACGCTTGCAGGATTCCTCGGTGTCCTGCTCTCGGTACCAGTGGCGGCAGTCATACTCGAGCTCATTACCGACTTCGATAAACGGAAGCGTCGGGAACACTCGCGCTCACTATGAGTGCACGCTATCTCACTACCACCTTGCCGTATGTGAACGCGGATCCACATATCGGACACGCGGTCGAATTCGTTCAGGCCGACGCACTCGCGCGCTCATGGCGCGCGGCAGGTGATGAAGTATTTTTTTCGACTGGTACTGACGAACACGGCCAAAAGATATACGAGGCTGCAGAGAAAGCGGGACAAGATGTGCACACATACGTCGAACATTATGCAAATGAATTCCGGAAACTCGGCACCGCACTCGGTCTCTCGAATAACGCTTTCATTCGCACCACCGAACCACGGCATTACGCAGCTGCGACTGAGATGTGGCGTCGTTGTGATGCCGCGGGCGATATTTATAAGAAATCCTATACGGGCATGTACTGTGTGGGATGCGAATCATTCAAAACGGAAAAGGAAATAGTGGATGGTCACTGCATTGTCCATACAAACCTCCAACTTCAAGAAGTAACCGAGGAGAATTATTTCTTCCGTTTTTCGAAATATACTGATCAGCTACTTGAATATCTCTCTCGCCCTGGTACCACCATCCCAAAATGGCGGAGAGAAGAGGCAATCGCCTTTGTAAAAGAGGGTCTCGAGGATTTCAGCATCTCACGCGAGACGAAACGCCTCACGTGGGGTATCCCGGTCCCGAATGATGATTCTCAGGTGATGTATGTCTGGTTTGATGCACTTACCAATTATATTTCGACACTCGGGTGGCCCGAGGATACAGAAGGAAATTTTAAAAAATTCTGGGAGGAGGGTACGACGCTCCAAGTTGCAGGGAAGGATCAGGTACGCTTTCAGTCGCTTATGTGGCAGGCGATGCTGCTCTCGGCTGATATTAAAAATACCGACACGGTTTTCTATCACGGTTTCGTCACTTCGGGCGGTCAGAAAATGAGCAAATCATTGGGTAATGTTATTAACCCGCTTGAACTTGTGAAGAAATATGGGACTGAAGCCACACGCTATATCCTCCTACGACATATCCATCCGACGGAAGATTCAGATGTCACGTGGGAGCGGCTTGATGAATGGTATACGGCGAATCTTACGAATGGTCTTGGTAATCTTGTGGCGCGAGTGATGAAACTTGCTGAAGACAATCTCCCGATCGATAATTATTCTTGGATTGATTCGATTAAGGAAGTATCTGAGGCGCTTGAGCAATTCAACTTCCAATCCGCTATGGATTATATTTGGGCGCGCATACAGAAACTTGACCAGACAATTACAGAGACAGAACCATTCAAGATAATCAAATCAGATTCAGAAAGAGGAAAGAAACTTATTGACGAACACAGAATAGAACTTTTGAAGATTGCTCGTCGCTTGGAACCTTTTATGCCCGATACCAGCAAAAAGATCGGAGATGCCATAAAAACAAATAAAAAGCCCGAGAATCTTTTCCCGAGATTATGAATGTGAAATATGTAGATGCACACTGTCATCTGCAGTTCGAACAGTATGCGCAGGACGATGCAGAGATTATCGAGCGAATGAAAGAAGAAAATGTCGCGGGCATTGTGGTCGGCGTTGATTTGGAATCTTCAAAGAAGGCGATTGCGCTTGCAGAGAATAATGAACATTTGTTTGCTTCGATTGGACTCCATCCGAATCATGCGAGTGAATTATTCGATGCCGAAGCATTTCATCAGTTGGCTCAGAATCCGAAAGTTGTCGCGATAGGAGAGTGCGGGTTGGATTTCTTTCGTCCCGTAGAAGTAAACGATGCAGTAAAGGAAAAACAAAAAGAGCTTTTTAAGAAACACATCGAGCTTGCCGCAAAGTTCAATAAGCCGCTTATCATCCATGCACGACCTTCAAAAGGAACGATGGATGCATATCATGAGCTGATAGAAATGTTGAAAATAGCGAAAGTGACGCATCCAAATCTATGCGGTGACATGCATTTCTTCGTTGGTGGTATCAAGGAAGCCAAGGAGTGTATTGCACTTGGCTTCACGCTCTCTTTTACTGCCGTTATCACCTTCGCGCGCGATTATGACGAGGTCATCAAAACGGTTCCGCTTGAATCAATATTGTCCGAGACCGATGCTCCTTATGTCGCGCCACAGAGCCGGCGCGGGGAACGCAATGACCCGCTCGCCGTACGGGAAGTTGCTACAAAAATAGCCGAAATCAGAAATGAAGACCAAAAATTAGTCAGGCAAACACTCGTTGAAAACGCCACGCGTCTATTTGCTCTCTAAGAAACATCGTGCTAGGATGCGGGAATTATGGCTAAGAATCAGGACGAAGAGGTACGCGCTGATGAGGCGATTGAAGACGTTGGCGACGAGTCGCGCGTCTACGAACTCGGCTTCCATCTCGACCCAGAACTTCCTATTGAGGAAGTAAAAAAGGCATACCAGGCAGTACGCGAGTTCATTCTCGAGAAAGGAACAGTAGTTGCTGAAGGTGAACCTGAAAAAATCCAGCTTGCCTATACGATTTCTCGTCAGGAAGTCGCCGGTCGTCGTGATTTCGATTCCGCCTACTTCTCTTGGATTGTGTATGAGACCTCTGCAACGAATCACGCAGATATTCTTGCAGCGGCAAATGCGAATACGCATATCGTTCGTTTTATCGACCTTCTCACGACGAAGGATGCTGCACGCCACTCGGTCGAGATGCGCGAAATCTCTATGAAGATGCCAGAACGAGCCGAAGACCCAGAAGCAGTTGCAGGAGCAGAGCTCGACGCCGCACTCGAGAACGTCGTTATATAATAGAACCATGTACCTCAACAAAGTATTTCTCTACGGAAATCTTACCCGCGATCCGGAGTTAAAAGCGTTGCCGTCGGGAAGCCAAGTTGCAAACTTCGGTCTCGCGACGAATCGCACTTATAAGGACAAGAACGGAGCAAAACAGGAAGTAACTGAATTTCATAACATTGTTGCATTCGGTCGCACCGCAGAAGTTATTGCTCAGTACGTAAAGAAAGGCCGCCCCATTTTTGTTGAAGGTCGCCTACAGACACGCACCTGGGACGACAAGGAGAGCGGTAAGAAAAATTATCGTACCGAGATTATCATCGACAATTTCCAGTTCGGCGCCGATGGCGGGAAGGGCGGCTCGTCCACTGGC